>Ga0105047_10011803_pt1 | contig 14136 bp, 15 predicted proteins | sample MAT04_FD_78384 | JGI IMG/M metagenome (GOLD analysis project Ga0105047, IMG submission 78384) | Freshwater microbial communities from Lake Fryxell liftoff mats and glacier meltwater in Antarctica - MAT-04 (megahit assembly) | ecosystem: Environmental > Aquatic > Freshwater > Ice > Liftoff... | reverse complement strand
CGTGCCGATGGCCCTGACGGCCGCCGACTTCTTCGCTGGCGATGACCCGGTGCTGGACGCCGTCCTGAGCGGCAGCATGCCCTCACCCGCGCCCTAGCACCGCCCACGGTCGAGCGAGTGGTCAGGTTCTCCGCGGTCCGTCTGTTCACCGATCGCTTCGCGGCCGCCTTCAGAGCCGCGGTCAAGCGCCACCCCTAGCGAGCGGCAACCCGAGCGCAGCGAGGAGTACGGCGATGCCGAGCCTCGTCGGGATCCTGGACGCACCCCCCGTGCACACCTCCAGCGATGCACCACCTCTGTTCGGAACCCCGAACATCCGTGCGATGCCGCGCTTGACGCCCGCCTGACGGCCCCGTCAACCGGGGACCTGGCTCGTCGACCGAGGCCTGTTCCCCGTCCGCGCCTCCGGAATCGTCGCGTGCTACAGTGACCACCTAGGTAGTCACTCTAAGTGAGGCCGGCCATGGCGGAGATCGGTGTCAAGGAACTCAAGGCGACCGCGTCCTCGGTGATCGACCGGGTGGAGGGGGGCGCCGCCTACGTCATCACGAAGCGTGGCCGTGCGGCCGCCGTCCTGCTGCCCATCGAAGAGGCCGAGGATCTCGTCCTGGCCAACGCCGACGAGTACGTGCGTATGCGCCGCGAAGCGCGGGCCGCGCATGACGCCGGCCGGACGACCAGCCTGGGTGACCTCGCCTGAACGCCTACGAGGTCCGCCTGTCACCCTCGGCCGCCCGGGCCTTCGAGGGCCTCGCGCCGGATGTGCGCGTGCGGATGCGTGCGGCTCTGGAGCGTCTCGCTGCCGATGTCGCCGGACCCGGCCGGGTCGCGGGGAAGTCCGTCAAGTCGATCAAGGGGGTCAGCGACTCGTTCCACCGACTGCGGGTGGGGGATCATCGGGTCATGTACGACGTCATCGAGGCCGATGGGGTCGTCCTCGTCCTCGGGATCGTCCACCGGGGCGACCTCGAGCGGTGGCTGCGCAATCGCTGATGCGGCGATGGATCCGGCCTACCGTGGCGCTGGTGGATCCGCTGTCCAGCCACGACCTCAGCGTCCTGCGACGTTCGGGGTCGATTCGTTGGTCGGGGCGAGAGGACTAGCCCCTTCTTAACTCACCTTTCTCGACCGCACTCACCTTTCTCGACCGCGCTTCCTGATGGTCAACCGTACGCCACCGGAGCTGCTGCGGCCTTCCGCGGCGCGCAGCGCGTGACCGTGCCAGCCTATCGGCAACGGCCCACTCGCCGCCAGCTGGAGGTGCTGCGCGCCTATGTCGCCACGGGCTCAATCAAGGCCGCAGCGAGCGCGCTGGGCATCACCGAGACCACGGCGCGGCAGCACCTGTCTGGCCTCTGCCGTCGCACGAGTTTTCTCAACGCGGCACAGGCGGCCTTCTGGCTCGGATCTCGGGTCCGCGTCGCGGCCTTGCCCCACCGAGGACGCGACGGTGCCGGCGAGTGCTGACGCTGACACCAAGGTGAAGGCCGGAGACCTGCCCCCCGGGGTCTGTCCAGGCTGCCGCCAGGACGAGCCAACACCCCCAGGTCGGTCGGCGCGTGCGACGGTGCCCCAGGGAGATGAGTCGTCTACACTCCGTTCAGCCGCCCCGTGGGCATGCTGCGGTCGAAGTCAGGAAGGCGATCCGGGTACTAGGTCACCCGGTGCAACCCCGGCGCTGTGCGTGCGGGCAACTACCAGAGCCAACTCGAACGCTCCCGTAGGCTTGACGGAAGGTTGGATCCGATGGCAACTGCGGACCAGGTGAGGGCACTGGTCAGGAGCCACGCCGAAGGCGACGACACGATGTTCTACTCGGTCGCTCTTCAGGTGGCCGCGCGCGCGGCTCGAAGCGGGCATAGTCATTTCGCCCTGGAGCTTCGTGACCTCGTGGATGGGCTGCGCCAGCAATCCGCGCGCACGCCTAGCCGGCCTATCCCTGTCGCCCGACCTCGAGGAGAACTCGCGGGACTTCTCTCTGTCAGCTACCCGGACACTCGGATGTCTGACCTGGTGCTTGACCCTGCACTGCGCGCGAAACTGGATCGGGTCCTGCTGGAGCAGCGCCAAGAGGACCGCCTGCATGCCCACGGCTTCCGCCCCCTGCGACGGCTACTGCTAGTCGGGCCGCCCGGCACGGGCAAGACAATGACGGCTCGAGCTCTGGCGGGAGAACTCCACCTCCCGCTCTTCGTAATCCGCCTTGATGGGCTCATTACGAAGTTCATGGGTGAAACTGCGGCCAAGCTTCGCCTCGTGTTCGATGCCCTGTCCGAGACGCGTGGACTCTATCTCTTTGATGAGGTCGACGCGCTCGGTGGCGAACGCGAGCGGACGAACGATGTAGGGGAAATCAGACGCGTTCTGAACTCGTTTCTGCAGTTCCTTGAGCAGGACGAGTCTGAAAGCATGCTCGTAGCCGCGACCAATCACCCACAACTCCTCGACCGAGCGATATTCAGGCGCTTCGACGCCGTGATCGAGTACCCGCTCCCGGATTCAGAACTTGCCAAACAAGTCGTCAGGAACCGATTGGCGAACGTGCAACTGGGTGCCATCGACTGGCCCAAGGTAGCCGAGGCGTCCGAAGGTCTCAGCCACGGCGAGATCAGTTTGGCCGCTGAACGCGCTGCCAAGGATGTAATCTTGGCCAAACGCGCGGCAGTCACCACGGATGGCCTCGTGGCAGCACTGCGCGACCGGCAAGTCGGATCCGGGCGATAACGGCGCGTGGCCGACCGCAACTGGCCCCATCTTCTTATACACGGCTCAGGCACTGCTGAAGCCTACCGCCGCCCTCCTCGGAGAATCGATGGCCAGTCCCTCCCCGTTCCAGCCAATCGAGCAGGGCACGCCGCCGCCCTACGGGAGCAGCTCGAAGCCGCGAATGAAGCCAGTCTTGCTGCTCGCGCGGCACAGCCCATCCACGTCGACAATGCGGTGCCAGGCGTGTATGTTGCCTTCAGAAGCTTCCCCGGCATCGAGATTGCCCTCGAGCGCCTCGATCCGCGCGCCGGCCGGATGCACCCGGAGTTATGTTCAGTCACTGAGATTGCGGTGGCTGGTGTGCGCACTGAGCAGGCGGTCGTATTCATTCCCGATGGGAAGCTAGGTTACTTCCTTCGTCGACTTGAGCAGTATGTCGCCACCGTCGCGGATGAGCATCCGCGACACTACGAGCTCGTTGACCGCATCAGGGATATCGGACGCGCGTCGCTTCAGCCGCCCGATGAGCGTGCCCAGGACGCCCGTGGCCAGCAGCGGCCCGTGGAGGATGGCCCGCTCGGTCACGGCCGCGGGCATCGTCCAACCGATGCGCACCAACCCTGCCAGGAGGCCCGTGGCGAGGGCGACCACGACCACGAGCAGCACGGGCACCGCCGTCAGCCGGGTCCCCATCATCGGGTCCGCACGACGTCGCTGGTCGGTGGCGTCAGCGGTCCCGCTCGGGGAGCGGCACCAGCGCCCAGCGGCCGTACGCCACGCCCGCTGCGATCGCGAGCACGATCACGTTGAGCGCGACCGAGGGCATCTCGCCCCGGTTCACGTGGAACAGGATCGCACCGGCCATGATCGGCACGAGGCCGAGCGCCGCGAGCGGCGTGAGCCGCGGCATGATGCCGGTGATCCCCGGCAGCAGCAGCCCCGCGACCGCCGACAGCTCCGCCACACCCAGGACGATGGCCAGCGGTCCGGTGATCGCGTAGACCCAGGACAGCTGTTCGGGCAATCCGGCCGGCTGGACGAACTTGAGGATGCCCTGTGCCAGGAACGTGATCGCGAGGACGATCTGGCCTGCCCAGAGCAGCGTGTTCAGGCGCGTGGTGCTCATCGAGTCCCCCGTTCGTTCACCGGGGATGACCGCCGCCGCCGTTCCGGGCAACCGTGGCGCTCCCGCCCGATCTGCTGGAGGTTCATCCTGCCTGCCGGTGGTCGGCGGCAGCCGCCGGCAGCCTGCGGCCGCCGTCCTCATGAGGCGCCAGCCGGGTGACCGGGTCCCCGAGATGGCGCTCCAGCCCCTGGCGTCCGGCCTCCATGACCGCGCGGAATTCACCGGCCGCGACCCTCGACGCGAATGGGAGGGGGAGGCGCATCCACCATCGGGTCATCCGGGCATCGACGACGAACCGGATGCCTGTGCCAGGTCCGTCGGCCACCAGCTCCCAGCCACACGTGCCTTCGAGCGCGCCGCTCGCGCGACCCTGGAGGACGTGGGGGCGTTCGATCCGCTCCATGGCCAGGTCGAACGCGATCGGGACCGGGATCCGGCCGCGCCACGACTGGCGAAGCCGGCTGCCGACACCGCGCCTGTCCCCGGGGTCGAGCAGCTCGACCGAGCGGATCGCGGTCCACCAGGTCGGCCACCGCTCGTAGTCCGCCAGGATCTCCCAGACCCGGTCGGGCGGTGCTTCCGTCCGCCAGACCGTCTCGCTGCCGACCCTCATCGTCCCCTCGCGCTCCTCTCCCAACGACGTGCTGCCTTGATAGTACGACAATCTCCGTGTAAAATACACCGATGACAGCATCGTGGCAGCCTCCTCCCGTGCTCCTGGGCGTGACGCGCTCGCGGTTGCTCGCTGTCCTGAGGGAGTCAGGGCGCCCGATGGGTGTGCGCGAGCTGGCCGGCTCGATCGGCCTCCACCCCAACTCGGTGCGCGAGCAGCTCCAGGTGCTGATCGAGTCGGGGTTGGTGGTCAGCGAGGTGGCGCCTCCGTCCGGTCGTGGCCGGCCCGGACACCGCTACTTGGCTCGTCCCGATGCCGACGGAGACGAGGCGTACCAGGTCCTCTCGCGCGTGCTGGTGGACGAGCTCGGGCGGTCCCCCGATGCGGGGGCGGTCTCGGCCAGCGCCGGTGAGCGCTGGGGGAGGACGCTGGTCAGGTCCGCGGGGGCACCCGTGACGACCGACGAAGCGATCGACAGGCTCATCGGCATCCTCGACGACGCAGGGTTCGAGCCAGCGATGACTGCCGAGACGACGACGCCCATCCGCCTGCGTCGCTGCCCGTTCGAGGCGCTCGCCCGTGACCACCTGACCGTGGTCTGCGGTGTCCATCTCGGCCTGATGCGTGGCGCGCTGCGTGCGCTCGGTGCGCCGCTCGATGTGCTCAGGCTGCAACCATTCGTGGAGGCGGGCGTCTGCCTTGCCCATCTCGAGGTCGTGCACCAGCCTCAGGAGGCTGCTGATGCCCAGCCAATGACGTAGGACCCCCCTCATCAGACATGCGTTCCTGCGACCCCTCTCCATCATCCAGCCGATCACCTTGGAGCGACCGATGACCGAGCCCCTGACCACGCTACCCCTCGCGCACCCCCACGCCGGGTGCACGTGTTCGGATGCCGAAGGCCAGTCCGCCCCCGTCCTGGACGCTCGGGCCATCCCCCACGGCATCCGGCACGGAGCCATCCTCGGCGCGCTGGACTCGCTGCCCGGCGGTGCGGCCCTCGTGCTGGTGGCTCCGCATGACCCGCAGCCGCTGCTGGCCCAGGCGCGTGACCGGTACCCGGAGGGGCTCGACGTTCGATATCTCCAGCGCGGGCCCGACGCGTGGCACATCCGGCTCCAGCGCATCTGAGCGACACGGCGCCCTGCGCTGGGAACGTGACCGGGGCGTCATGGCGCCATCACACGTCGCTCCGGCGACATGGGGAAGACCGTCCGCCTGCCGAGACGCACGTGCGCGACCGTGCCCACGTTCGATCGCGATCGTGTTCTGCCGAACGGCTGACCCTGCGCGATCGGTGATCAGCACCCGTTCCTCTGCATCCCCGGACTGCGACGTGAGCCGCCGGTCTGCAGCCGGAATCGCTGGCTCGTCGTGCTCCCCTGTCGGTGGGTCCGTCGGCTGCCGCGTCGGGCGCGTGCCGCGACGATCGAGACGGAGGGTGGGCGGGTGCGATCCGGGACCCCGGCCTCGCAGCCTGGAGACCCGCGTCAGCGGTCGGTGGGCGCCTCCGCACTCAGGCGCTCGATGATGGCGCGCATCAGATCCAGCCGGGCGGCGGGAGCGGTCTCCGCGAGGGTCCGGCCCATGGCGTAGCAGGCCAGCGGTGCTGCACTGCGCTCCACGGAGTGCGCGACCACCCGCGCCAGATCCAGGACCGCGGTGCGCTCCTCGGCACCGAGCGGCTCCGGTGATGACGCGCCCTGGCCCGCCGCGACCTCCGCGATCACGTCGAAGCAGCGTGTCAGGTCCATCGATCGCCTCCAAGCATGGGTGGTTGGGGTCGGGTGGGCCGATGGTAGTCCGCCTGTGCCCACCCTGTGGGGACATTCAGCCCTACCGGCCGGACCGGGGACCACGGACGATGAACCCGGACATGCCCCCAGATCGATTCCGATATGAGAGTGACCTGGCCCATGCCACTCACGCGCCGCCGCTTGATCCTCCTGGGAACCGCCTCCACCGTGGCCTCCTGGTTGGCCCCGGCCGCGGCCATGGCCGCCGCTGCTGACCGCCGGTCGGCGATCCTGCACCGACCGGCGCCGTCGGGGACCAGCGCCACGCGGTGCGCTGCCTGCGGCGCGGACGACCACCGGATGCTCCATCCCGCATGCCCGGGCAGGCGGCGGATCCGGCCATGACGGTCTCGCGACGGACCTTCCTCAAGGGGACCGCTGCGGTCGCCGGCGCTGCCGCGGGCACGGCGCTCCCCCTGCTCAGGCAGCCCGCGCTGGCGGGACGGGACTTCGACGTCACCAAGAGCCTACCGGTCGACGGCGTGGTCCGGACCACCTGCTCCCCCAACTGCACCGGCAGCTGCGGCCAGCTGGCGTTCGTGCGCGACGGGATCCTGGTGAAGGTGCAGCAGGCCGCCGACTACCCCGACACCGTCTATGCGCCACGCGGCTGCATGAAGGGCCTCAGCTACGTCAACCAGGTCTATGGCGCGGACCGGATCATGTCGCCGCTGATCCGCGACGGCGAGCGGGGTTCGGGGACATTCCGCACCGCCGAGTGGGGTGAGGTGCTCGACCTGATCGCGGACCGGATGACGGCGATCGGTGAGCGCTGGGGTTGGGACTCCATCCACGTCTTCGGGCAGGTACCGGGTTCGGGGTACATCCAGAAGGGGGCGAACTACCGCGCCTGCGCACTGCTGGGCATGACCCACGGCACGAGCTTCGACTTCAACGGCGACCTGCCGATGGGCATGCCCATCACGTTCGGTGTCCAGAACGCCGAGCACGAGGCGAAAGACTGGGCGAACAGTCGCTTCCTGCTGCTCGTGGGCAGCAACCCGGTGGAGACGCGCATCCCCGACGTCCACTTCATCTTCGATGCCGTCGAGCGCGGCGCGCGGCTCGTGGTCATCGACCCGTCGTTCTCGCCCACCGCCGCGAAGGCCGATGTGCACCTGCGCATCCGGCCCGGCACGGATGCCGCTCTCGCGCTGGGGCTGTGCCGCCAGGTGGTGGCTGACGGCCTGATGGACGCGGACTTCATGCGCACCTACACCGACGCCCCGCTCCTCGTGCGGGCGGACACCGGCCAGCGGCTCCGGGCGAGCGAGGTCGATGCCGCGGGCCCCGACCCCGGGTTCGTGGCCTGGGACCCCGCAGCCGACACCCCGATCCTCGTGGGCACCGAGCGCCTCGGGTTCGCCGACGGCGTGGCCCCGGCACTCGACGGCAGCCACCGCGTGACGCTGGTCGACGGCTCGACGGTGGATGCCGTGCCCGGGTTCGAGCTCGTGCGCCGGGAGCTCGACGCGTGGACGCCCGAGCGGACGTCGGAGGTCACGGACGTGCCGGCCGATTCGATCGTGAAGCTCGCGCAGGCGTATGCGCTCACCCGTCCGGCGGCGATCCTGATGGGCGGTGGCTCCAACCACTGGTACCACGGCGACCTCACCGGGCGCGCCTTCGCGCTCCTGGCCGCCCTGACCGGCAACATCGGGCGGTCCGGCGGCGGGTTCTCCGTCTACGTCGGCCAGTACAAGGTGCGCGTGGACACGTCGTCCTGGTGGAGCCCGGGCGGCACGAAGGCGAAGGTCTGCCCCTCGGTCTACTTCGTCCGGGGCCGGACCGAGACGATGCACCCTGACGTTCCCTACCCCGCGCAGGGATGGCACGGCCTGGTGTGCACGTTCGCCAACATGTTCGTCCAGTCGATGGACGTCAACCGGCTGCACGAGACGCTCGCCGGGCTGGATCTGATCGTGGTCGTCGATCACCAGATGACCGAGACCGTGCGCTGGGCGGACGTCGTCCTGCCCGCCACCACGTGGTACGAGAAGACCGACCTCACCGCGACCCCGCTCCATCCGTACCTGCAGCTCCAGCAGGCCGCCATCGCACCGGTCGGAGAGTCGCGGTCGGAGCTGTGGATGTGGCGCGAGATCATGCGCCGCGTCGCACCCGAGCTCGCCGCCGAGTGGTTCGAGATGGACGAGGAGGCCGCCATCGAGCAGATCCTGGCCGCAGGTGGCGGACCAGGCGGCCCCACCGAGGGCATCACGCTCGAGGCGCTCAAGGCCGGCCCGGTGCGACTTCCCGTCCCCGACCCGGACGTCGCCTTCGTGGAACAGGTGCGCGACCGGACGCCGTTCCCGCCGATCTCGCGGCCGGCGCCGGTGGAGAAGACCGCCGCCTTCATCCCCACCCGGCGCATCGAGTTCTACAAGGAGGAGGATCGGTTCCGCGAGCTGGGTGAGACGGTGCCCACGTGGAAGCCGCCCTTCGATGACACGATCCACGATCCTGGCGACTGGCCGCTGGCGCTCCTCTCACCCCACTCCAAGTGGCGCATCCACTCCACGTACGCCAACAACGCCTGGCTCGAGGAGATCCACGGCGGCAAGCCGGAGGTGTTCCTCAGCCCGGTGGACGCGGCTGCTCGGGACGTCGCCACGGGTGACCTCATCGAGGTGGCCAACACGCGTGGCAGCCTGCGCGCGTGGGCACACGTCACCGAGGCGCAACGACCCGGCAGCGTGACCCTCCACGAGGGCTGGTGGCCGCGCCAGTTCGCGGCCGGCAAGGGCGTCAACGAGCTCACCTCGTCCGAGGTCAACCCCATCCACGAGGTCCATTTCGTGGGCAACATGTGGGCTCCGAGCACCGGCTGGAAGGACTGCCGCTGCGAGGTCCGGAAGGTGGCGGAGGCGGGCGGTGGCTGACAAGGTCTCGCCGGTCGAGGCGCTCCCCGCGGCATCCCGCGCGTATGGCGAGATCGGCCCCCGGTCCGACCACCCGCACTGGGGCATGGTCGTCGACCAGGAGCGGTGCATCGGCTGCTGGTCGTGCGCGGTCATCTGCAAGTCCGAGAACGACCTGCCGCTGGGCGCCTGGTGGAACCGGATCCTGACCGAGGGTGCGTCGCTCGACCAGCCGCACGAGGGTACGGGCGGCCTGACGATGCACTGGCTGCCCCTCGCGTGCCAGCACTGCGAGAACGCGCCGTGCGTCAAGGTCTGCCCGGTCCAGGCCACGTATCACCGCGACGACGGCCTCGTGATGATGGACAACGACCGGTGCATCGGCTGCCGCTACTGCATGATCGCCTGCCCTTATGGGGTGCGGACGTTCAACTGGGGCGAGCCGTCCCGGCCGACGCCGCACGAGACCGGCATGGTCGCCGCGCGGCCGCTGGGTACCGTCGAGAAGTGCTCGATGTGCGTCCACCGCCTCGCGGAGGACCAGGTCCCATCGTGCGTCTGGTCCTGCCCCACGGGCGCCCGCATCTTCGGCGATCTCAACGACCCGGACTCCCGCGTCGTCACGCTCATCCACGATCGCCAGGGTGAGGAGTTGCTCGAGGAGCTGGGCACGAAACCCTCGGTCCACTACCTGCCGCCGCGACGGAAGGCGCCGCTGTGACCACGCTCACACAGACCCCCGTTCCGGCCGCCCCCGTGACGTGGCGACATCCTGGCCGTGCGCTGACCGCCTGGCTGGCGCTGTTGTTCGTCGTCATGGGCATCGGCTTGCTGGCCTTCGTCTGGCAGTTCGCGAACGGCCTGATCGTCACCGGGATGCGCAACACCGTGATGTGGGGCCAGTACATCCTCTTCTTCATGTTCTTCATCGGGTTGTCCGCGGGCGGCCTGATCGTGGCCTCCGGCGGGCGACTGTTCGGGGCCACGATGTTCAAGCCCATCACGCGCGTCGCGGTCCTGGAGGCGACCGTCGCAGTCCTCCTGGCGGGCGTGTTCATCCTGCCCGACCTGGGCCGCCCGGAGCGGGTCATCAACATCCTGCTGTATGCCAACACGACGTCGCCCATGGTCTGGGACATCGCGATCGTGGTGGTCTACACGCTGCTGTCCGCGCTGTACGTGTGGCTGTACACGCGGGCGGACCTGGCCCGCCGGGGCAGCCGCCTGGCGTTCGGCACGGGGGTGACGGAGCGGGAGCTGGCGCGCGACGAGCGTCTCAAGTCGGCGCTGGCGTGGGTCGCGCTGCCCGCGGCGATCCTGCTGCACTCGATCACCGCCTGGATCTTCGGGCTCCAGATCAGCCGCGGCTTCTGGTACTCCGCGATCATGGCCCCGATGTTCATCGCGTCCGCGCTCGTGTCCGGGCTGGCGCTGGTGATCCTGCTGTCGCTCGCGGTGCGCCGTGTGCGTCGGGTGGATTTCGGGGATGACCTGGTCGCCTTCCTGGGTGGCCTGCTGGGTGTGTTCATCGCGGTGGAGGGGTTCTTCGTGCTGGCCGAGTTCCTCACGGCCGGCTACCCGGGCGCGCCCGACGAGTCCGGGCCGATCGCGCGGCTCCTGGTCGGCCCGTACGCGCCGCTGTTCTGGATCGAGGTGGTCGTCGGGCTGGTGATCCCGTTCCTCATCCTGGCCGTGCGCCGCACACGGATGCGTCCGGGATGGGTCGCGCTCGCGTCGGCCATCGCCATCGGCGGCATCTTCGTCCATCGCCTGAACCTGATCCTCAACGGCCTCTCGTACGCGCCCATCGGCGTGCCGCCGGGGGTGGCGATCGGCGTGGACCAGGGGCCCGCGGCGTCGAGCTTCGCGATGACCTACTGGTATGTGCCCACGGTCGTGGAATACCTGGTCGTGGCAGGCATCATCGCCTTCGGTGCGCTGCTGGTGACGCTCGCCGTGCTATGGCTGCCGCTCCGGGAGCAGGCCGCGCACTGACCCGACCGGCGCCTGTTCTCTCTCCCTTGGTGGTCGGCTGATGTCGCGGTCACCGCGTGATCGACAGGGGAACTGGTTCCTCCCTGTTCTGCCCGAACCTCCCGGATGCTCGCTCGATCATGGGCGACCTGCCTGTGGATCATCGACGCGAGGTGCCGGCATGGATGTCAACGGTGCAAGGCTGGCCCGGCGTGTGGGCGCACTCATGGCGTGGGTCGCAGCGGTCTTCTACGCGGTCATGGCGCTCGGCATCGCGTACCCCGACCTGGGCGTCCAGCGTGCGCTCTTCGGCGTCGCCGCGATCGCCTACGCCGCAGGTGGTGCGATCATGTGGCGCGGATACGATCGGCGCGTCTTCACCTTCGGCGCGATCGCCAATGTGGCCGTCATCGTGGTCTGGGCGGTCCGCGTCGGCACGGGCGGGGCGCCCGCGGACGGGTTCGCCATCGCGTCCAAGGTCGTCGAGCTGGCGCTCGGGGTCATTCTCCTCGTGTTGCTGCTCAGTGCGCGACCTGTTCCTGGGGCTCGCGACGCAGGGCCGGTCATCCGCTGAAGCCCCGATCGCTGGCGCCCATGTGACAGCCCCAGGAAACGTCCACGAACGGTCCAGGGCGGCCCACCCACGACCTGCGTCCTGACGTGACGTCGAGGCCCGTCCGGCGTACGGGCGTCGCGGCGCGTGTCAGGATGTCCGGCACGCATGAAGCCGTCCGACACCCGCACGCCGCTCGAGGAGCTCCTGCTGACCGTCCTTCCCCGGGCAGCGACGTGGTCGCTCGCCGTACTCGCGAATCAGGCGCAGATCCGACCGTTCCAGCGCCATGAGCGTGTCCTGTCGCAGCGCCAGGACCCGCGATTGACATTGGTGATGGGCGGCCACCTGGGCGCTTGGAGATCAGACGCCGACGGCCGTCAGCAGATGATCACCATCGTCGATCCGGGGGAGTTCGTGAGCGTCCTCTCGCTGCGGCCGAACGCGCCCGCGATCGACCTGGTCGGACTCGATCGAGGCATCGCGGCCCTGTGGCTGGGTGACCAGGTCATGTCGCTCGCGCAGAAGGACGCTGGCCTCGCGGTCGGGCTCCTCGACCACGCCCTGCGGAGCGCAACGAGGCTCCTCACCCGACTGGAGCACGTGACCTTCGACACGGTGTCGAAGCGGCTCGCGATGATCCTGTGGATGCGCCGGGATCTGCTGTTCGACGCCCGGCGCCCACTCCTGTCACGACCACAGCTCGCCGACCTTGCCGGGACGTCGCGGGAGATGACGGGGCGGGTGATCCGCGACTTCGAGCAGCGCGGCCTGATCGCGCGTGTCGGCGGCACCGGGCTGGTGCTCATCGACCCGGTCGGCCTCCGCGCGGTGGCCGGAATCGACGAGGACGTCACGGGGCCCGCTGGGCGATAAGGGGTCACCCCACGTGCGTGGAACCTGTTCCTCCCACGCCGTGCGCAGCGGGTGAGACGGTGACGGCCGACGCCGCACCTGCGGCGGCCCACGCGGAGAACCAGTCCCATGCTGCACAAACTGATCCAGTTCCACTCCGGCCACTGTCCGCTTCGGGCCGTCAAGCGACGCGTCTGCCGGCACCGAGACGCACGCTGACGTGGACGGCGACCTGACAAGCGCCCGCGGCACCCGGCCGACCGGACGGTCGCCACGGTTCGGCTACGAGTACAAGGTGGCGGTCGTCTTCCTGCTCGGGCTGTTCATGGAACTGCTCGACATGACCGTGGTCAACGTCGCCATCCCGACCCTCCAGCAGGACTTCAACGCCGAGCTGGCCGGGATCGAATGGGTGGTCACGGGTTACCTGTTGAGTCTGGCGGTCTTCATCCCGGCAGCCGGCTTCCTCGCCGATCGCTTCGGCAGCAAGCGGATCTTCATGCTCGCCCTGGGCATCTTCAGCGTCGCTTCGCTTGGTGCCGGCCTCGCCTGGAGTCTGGAATCCCTCATCGGATTCAGGCTCCTCCAGGGCGTCGGCGGCGGCATGCTCACGCCGGTCGGCACGGCCATGGTCTTCCGGGCATTCCCGCGGCATCGACGAGCGATGGCGTCGGCCTTCGTGGCCATCCCGGCGGCACTCGCGCCAGCGCTCGGACCGGTCCTCGGCGCCTATCTCGTCGAGTACCAGAGCTGGCACTGGATCTTCCTGCTCAACGTGCCCATCGGCATCCTGGGTCTGTTCCTGGGCTGGCGCTGGCTGCGCGAGGACCGCGTGCATCCGCAGCATCACTTCGATGGCCGAGGCTTCGTGCTGAGTTCCGTCGGGTTCGGCCTGCTCGTCTTCGGGCTCTCGCAGGCCGCCACCCATGACTGGGCGAGCCTGCAGGTCGCCGGATCCGTCCTCTCGGGCGTGTTGGTGCTCGCGGCCCTGGCGGTCGTGGAGCTGCGCACCGCCGAGCCGATGCTGGACGTCCGGCTGTTCGGCATCCGCTCGTTCTTGAGCGCCAACTCGACGGTCGCGATCGCCATGGCAGCGATGATGGGTGGTCTGTTTCTCATCCCGCTCTTCCTGCAGGGACCCGCGAGGATGAGCGTGCTCGAATCCGGTCTCATCACATCCGCCATGGCCTTCGGGATCCTCGCCGGGATGCCCCTGGCGGCGAAGCTCCATGCGCGCGTCGGATCGCAGAAGCTGGTGGTCATCGGCCTGGGGCTGGTGATGACCTCCTCGTGGCTCTTTACCGGGATCACCGCGGACGTCGATCCGATGACGGTCCGCCTGTGGATGGTCCTGCGTGGCTTCGGGATGGCCCTGGTGTTCGTCTCCGGCCAGTTGGCGCTCTTCGGGGACGTGCCCCACGATCGCACCGCCAGGGCGTCGTCGCTGTTCAACGTGAGCCGGCAGGTGGCCGCCTCGATCGGCGTGACCCTGGCGGCGACCATGCTGTCGAGCCGACTCGCGGCGAACGCCGGGACGTCGGGCGAGTCCGCCACACAGCTTGCGGCCCAGGTCAGTGCATTCCAGGGCGCGTTCTGGGTGCCCGCGATCCTCGCTGGCATCGGCATGGTGGCCGCCTTGTGGCTTCCTCGCG
>Ga0105047_10011802_pt1 | contig 14137 bp, 9 predicted proteins | sample MAT04_FD_78384 | JGI IMG/M metagenome (GOLD analysis project Ga0105047, IMG submission 78384) | Freshwater microbial communities from Lake Fryxell liftoff mats and glacier meltwater in Antarctica - MAT-04 (megahit assembly) | ecosystem: Environmental > Aquatic > Freshwater > Ice > Liftoff... | reverse complement strand
CATCACTCAGCACCCAGCGACAAACGCCCTCCATCCAGCGATCAGCACCAGCGCCCGCCCTGCATAACCTACTGGCCCGAGTACGTCGCCAGTTCGCGGTTGCGGAAGATCATCCCCGCGATCACCAGCAGCACCAGCGTCAGCAGCCCCAGCAACACAACGCTGAAGCCCACGTCGCCCCAGCCCAGCAGCCGCCCCTCAACCAGCTTGCCCGTCGGGTCAAGCTCCGCGTAGAACTTCATGCTCTCCGAGATCGGCCGCGCGATCCACACCACCGGATACTTCCAATAACTCACGGCCTGCGTCTGCCCGTCAATAGGGCCGAAGTTGTCCAGCGCCGTCGAGACCGCCGATGCCCCCTCGGCCATCAAGAACGCACCAAAGCTCACCAGGCACGCCACCGGAAAGCTCAAGAACGTCGCCGCCGTCACCGCCACGGCCGAGAGAAACGCCAGCTTCACCAGCATCACCAGCGCCACCCGCAAGTAGTTGGCCTCGAAGCTCGACCGGACGAAGCTGACCTCGATCCCGTCGGGCGGGAAGCTCATGGTCTTCATCGCGCTCTCGGGCACCTCGGGCCCATAGATGTTCGCGATCGTCAATGACAGCAGCGCCGTCTCACGACCATCAACCTGCGCTACCTGCACCGCCGAAGTCGACAGCGGCATCGTCATGCTCTGGCCCGCCGGCACGCGCCGCTGAAAGGGCTGACTGCCGGGCACAAAGAACGTCACGTTGTGGAAGTCATCAGGGTTGTTGGCCCCGACGTTGACCTTGTACCGCAGCGTCATCGGCAGGTCAAACGTCCGCGCCGCCTCAAGCCCAACGAACTGGTACGTGCGCGACTGAGAGGGCCCGATGGAAAGGAACGCCGTCAGCGCCTCGCCCTCAACCTGCCGCTGCAGCTTGGCCTCGTCGGGCGCATCCGCAGGATCACGGCTTTGCTCATACTTCTTGGCCTGCTCGACCATCCGCTCGCGGACCGCCTCAACAATCCGCTCGGTCAACTCCTTCGGCAGCAGCGGCCGCGTGCTCTGACGCCCCACCAGCACCTGGCTCTCCAAGATCAACCGGTCCTCGGTGGCGATCTTCGATGGGTCCTCCGGCACATAAGGCCTGACCTCTTCGACCGCCAGGCCCGTCCGCCGCAGATAGTCGGCAAAGAAGAAGACCCCGGTGCTCGAAACCCCCAGCAGCACCGCCGACACGCCGACCACACCCAGCCACTTGCCGACCACAAACTCCCACGGGCGGACCGGCTTGGTCATCGTCTGCCAGACGATCTTGTCGCGCTGCTCAAAGGCCACCGTCGCCGCTGAGAGCACCAGCACCAGCACAGCCGTGATCCAGAACGAGCCAGACGCGCCGTACTGCAAAAAGCTCTGCACGCGGTAGCGCAGCGGCGTCTGCTCGTCTAGCAGCCCCGGCAGCAGCGCCAGCGCCAAGATCAGCATCACGATGAACACCAGGCTGATCTTCAGCCGCACCGCCTCGGCCACCACGTTGCGGGCAATCGCGGTGATCGGCGTCGCCGGGCTCAGCAGCAACCGCAGCAATTGGATAAGCGCCGCAAAGCTCGCCGCCAGCACAACCGTCCCGCCGACAAAGACCGCCACCCCGCGCCATGATGGACCGCCAAACAGCAGCATCGGCCCAACGACCACCGCCGCCAGAAGACCCAAGGCCAGGTACGTCAGCCCCAGGCCAAGCCAGATCGCCCCAAGCACCGGCACCAGCGTGAGCCCGACGACCCCGCCGAACCCCGCCGTCGAATACTTGCGGTCAATCAAACGGTTGTAGAACCGCGCGAGGCTGTCGGCCTGCTGCACAAGCTGCTTGCGCGCCTCGCGGTCCGCTGCCGCATCCACCGCGCCGGGGCCAGCAGGCGCCGCTGGCGCGCCGGCCTGGGGCACCTTGGGCTCTTCGCCCATATCGCCGATGAAGTCCCGCACCGTCACGCGCTGGCGTTCCTGCGCGTCAGCCGCGGCACGCACCGAGTACGTCACCATCACGCCGATCGCCAGCGCGATCGCCACGATCGACGCGACGACCTTGAACGCGAGTGTTTGCTGCCAGCGGTTCAGCTTGCCAATAAAATCTGTCAGATTCATCAGCGCTCGCCCCCGCTCAGCTCGTCCAGCAGCGAGCGGTTGATCTGATCAGCGGGCTTAGCCGGCGCGCCCGGGCCGGTTGAACCCGTCGCATCACGCTTGAGCGCGGAAGGGAGCGCGGAAGGAGGCGCGGAAGGGAGCGCGGGTACCTCGCTGGCCAGTGTGCCCAGCAAGTCAGCGTCGGGCCCTGACGTCGCGCTCAGCGCCGGCTCGGGCTTGACCGGCTCGGTCATCGGTGCCGAAGGGGCCGGCCCGCTGGTCAGCGCGTCCAGAAGCCCCGCGCCCTCGGTCGCGGCGGCCTGCGACCGCAGGAACTCGGCCGTCTGCCCGCCATGCTTGGCACCGCTGGTCTCAACGCGCTCTCGGGTCGCACGCTCGACGATGTCAACAAATAGGTCTTCGAGCTTCTGCCGCGGATGAAAGACCCGCTGCACCCCGCGCTCACCGCCGCTGGCGGCCCGGATGACCTGGTCAATCCGCGCCACCGTCGCGTCATCGAGCGAGTCAGACTCGATCACCGAGCGGTCAGTCACACTCAGCAGGCTCTCGCACGTGCCTTCGGCCCGCTTCTTGCCGCCGTACAGGATCACCATCCGCGAGACGCAGTCTTCTACGTCCGTCAGCAGGTGGCTCGAAAGGATGATGCTCTTGCCGCGCCGCCCCAGCTCGATGATCAGGTCTTTCACCTGGCGCGTGCCGATCGGGTCCAGTCCGGTCGTCGGCTCGTCCAAAATCAGCAGCTCGGGATCGTTGATCAGCGCCTGGGCCAGCCCGATGCGCCGTTGCATGCCCTTTGAATACTCCTTGACCTGGCGGTACTGCACGCTGGCGAGACCGACCATGTCAAGCAGCTCATCAATGCGGCGCTCGCGCACCGTGCGGTCAAGCTGGAACAGCTTCGCGTAATACTCAAGCGTCTCGCGCGCGTTCAAAAACGGGTAGAGATAGCTCTCCTCGGGCAGGTACCCGATCCGCCGCTTGATCGCCACATTACTGGGCGGCTTGCCGAAAACCGCGACCCGCCCGCTGGTCGGCTTCAGCAGCCCCAAGATCACCTTGATGCTCGTGCTCTTGCCAGAGCCGTTGGGCCCCAGCAGGCCAAACACCTCACCTTTATGAACAGTAAAGCTCAGGTTGTCCACGGCCTTGGCGCGCGTACGCAACCAAAAGTCCTTGAAAGTCTTGCTCAGACCCTGCACCGCCACCACCGCCGGGCCCCCAGGCCCACCAGATGACGCGCCACCAACGGCACCGATCGCCGCGTCACCAGACTCTGCCACGCTCACGCTGCCGCTGGGTGTCACCATGGGTTCATCCGACCAACCAAATCGTCCCTTCGCACGCCCAGACCTTCGCCCGCTCGCACGCACCGCGTTACTCAAGCCGCCGGCAGAGGACCAACTCCCGATTCCACTCACTGGCCAACTCACGGGCCAACTCACGGGCCAACTCACGTCCTCACTCGCGGGCCAACTTACGGCGTTGGTGCCGCCAGCCCGGCCTCCTGCGCCTTGCGCAGCTCATCGTCCTGACGACGCCGCGTCTCGGCCTCGTTACGCCGACGCTCCTGGTCCTTGACCACCGCCGGGTCGCGGTTCAAAAGCAGGTCCAGCGTCCGCGTTGTGCTCGGGACATTGAAGCTCTGGACCGTCTCGCGCGAGCGGAACTTCGCCGCCGCCTCGGTCCAGTCGCTGATCAGCACCACGCCCGGGTTGGTCTTGTAGTTCTCGAGCTTGACCAGGAAGTTCCGCGCGTCGCTCTGGGCCGTCGCCACCAGACGGGTCTGATCGGCGCGCGCCTCCGATAGCATCCGGCTGACGTCGCCGGTCACCCGAGCGCCAACACGCTGGCCCGTCTCCACCGCCTGCCCGTCCAGCAGCTTGTCGATCTGCGCCAGCGTCTCCTCGGACGCGGCCTCCTGGCCGCCCGTGAGCTGCTGGTCGTACAGGTCAATCAGCGCCAGCAAGTCATCAGCGCCTTCGCCCGCGGCCTTGCTAAGCCGCGCTTGCCGCTCCTGCTGCGCCTTGTTGATCTCCTCGGCGCTCTTGGCAATCGCGTTGTCAACCTCGTTGAAGGTCTTGATCAGGTTCGTTGGCACCATGCGCCGGTCAAGCACCAGCGACTGAATCCGGATCCCCGAGCCAACCTTGTCAAGCAGTTGCTGGGCCGTGGCCTGTGCGCGGCGCTGCACGTCCAGGTCTTTGCGGAACTGGTTGATCGTCACCCCGGCGCTCGCCCGCACCACCGCCTGCATCACCACCCCGCGGATCAGCCGCTCCTCGCTGGTTGGATGAAGGTTGCGGGCGAACTCCTTGACCTTCTCCGCGTCGCGCACGTACTCGATCTTGATGGTTGCGTGCCCGATCGACAGGTCGCCCAGCAGCAGCATCCCGTCCTGCACAGGGTCCAGCTTGCCGCGCCCGCTGTTGGCCAGCGCCGCTTCGTCACCAAAGCGCGCCTCGGGCGTGCCGGCCTGGTTGGGCCAGAACGGGTCCTTCACGTCCATCGACTTGTTGCCGATGTCAATGGTCACAATCTCACCAAGCGGGCGCGGGAGCGCCCACTGAAAGCCCGGCTTCAGATCGTCCACCACCACGCGGCCCAGCAGCACACGCAGGCCGCGCTCGCCCTCGCGGATCGACTGGAACCCCGAGAGCAAGAAGACGCCCACCAGCACGCTCATGCCGACGAGCAAAAAGCCGTAGACATAGCGCAGGGCCTGGCCCAAGGCCGCGTTGGCCTGGTCTTCAGCGCTCGCGCTCACATCGATCTGGCGAAGCTGCACGCTGACGCCACGACGCCGCACCAGCGAAGGGCTGGGCGCGGCACCCGGTGCGCCAAGCTCTGGCGGCAGGTCACTACCACCAGCACCCTCACCGCCACTGACGCCCCCACCACCACCACTGGGCGAGTCGGGGCTCAGGCGCAGGCTTGTTGGACCGCTGATTGACCCGGAGTAAACGCTCAACGCGCACCCCCGCTCTGATTGTTCTGCGCGGGGGCAGCAACGCCGGGCGTCGGCAGCGCCGGCGGCTGCGGGATGATGCCCTGCCCGAGCTTCTCAGCCACGCTCGGGTCGAGCATGTGCAGGCCCGGGAAGCTCGCCGGCAGCACCAGCGTCGTCCGCTGCGCCACCGCGTCACGCAGGAACTGCATGTTCTTAAGAAACACCGCCAGCTCGGTGTTGGCCGTCTGCTGCTTGAGGTACTTCTGCATCTCGGCCTCGCCCTGCCCGCGGATGGCCATCGCGCGACGCTCGGCAAACGTCTTGATGCGGGCCGCGTCGGCCTCTGCGCTGCTGCGGATCTGCGCCGCCGCCGCCTCGCCCGCGCTCGCCGCACTGCTGGCGATGCGCCGACGCTCGGCCTCCATGCTCTTGTAGATCGTCTCGGTCACGCTCTCGGGCAGCTCGATGGAGTGGATCCCCACGTTCACCACGCTCACGCCCGCAGCGCTCACACCACCGCCGTCGCCGACTCCAGCAACGCCCGCGGCGCCACCGGTCGCGGGGTCTTTGGCCTGCACGATGGCCTCAAGCACGCGCTGCTCAAGCTCGGGCAGCTTGCTGCCGCTGGTCTCGACTGTCAGCAGCTCGCTGAGCTTGAAGCGTGAGGTTTCGCTCAGCGCGCTGCGCAGGCGAGCCCGCAGCGCTTCCTCGGCCTGGCGGACGTGGTCCTCCTCGCGTCCGCCGGCGTTGCTGTAGGCCTGATAGAACTTCAGCGCGTCGCTGATGCGCCAGACCACGTAGCTCTGCACGATGATCTGGCGGTTGTCCGCCGTCGCCAGCGTCTCGCTGCGCGCCTCGACCACGCGCGAGCGGGTGTCGTACTTGTCAACCTGCTGCACGACCGGGAGCTTGAAGCCCAGGCCCGGCTCCTTGCGCACGCTTGCCTCGGTGGCACTGCCGAAGGTCGTGACCACCGCCGTCTCGGTGAACCGCACGGTGTAGGTGGTCATGAACAGCAGGACCGCCAGCAGCAGGAAGCCCGCGATGATGATGCCCAGCGAACGTTGCATAGTCGTGTGTACCTCGGCAGACAGGGGTCAAAGAGTCAGGTCCAGTTCTTCACTCAAGATTCGTCAGTCAGAAGTTCTTCAGTCAGGGTTCGTCGTGTCGGGCTCGTGCTTCAGGGTTCGCGCTTCAGGGCCCGCGCCTCAGTGCTCGAAAGTTACTTGGTCTCGGCGCTGAACACGTCGGTGCTCGAGCCGACGTCCTTGAGATCGATGGTCATTCGCAAGTCAGCCACCGAGTCATCAACGATGTACAGCCGCGCGTCCTTGAGCACGTCGGTCAGGGTCTGGAAGTAGGCCGTCGCCAGGTAGAGCCTGGGGTTGGCCTGATAAGCCGACAGCCGGCCCGCGTAAGCCTCGGCGCGCCCGCGTTCGAGCATCACGCGCTGCCAGCGCTCGGCCCTCGCCCGCGCCAAGATCGACGCCGCCTCGCCCCCCGCGGCGGAGAACAGCGCGTCGAGCTTGGCCTCTTGCTGCGCGAGCGCCTCGGGCGTGGCGGCCTTGTCACCCCGCGCCGCCCGCAGCGCCTCAAGCTCGTCAAGCCCGCCGACGATCGCGCGGGCCGACTCAACCGACCCGGCGGCCTGAATCAGCGCCGAGGTCGCATCCCGCTGCGCGTACGCCTGCTTGGCAATGGCCCGCACCTGGTCGCCCACGATCTGCTCGTACGCCGCGGCCGTCGCGCCCTCTAGCCCGCGCGGCGGGTGTACGCCCTCGATGGCGCAGAAGGTCACTTCGACGCCCGAGTCCGCCGCCGCCAGGGCTTTCTCGATCCGCGACCGCAGCTCGATGCTCGCCTCGGTGCGCTTGGGGCCCACGAGCTGGTCGGCCTCAAGGGTCGTTAGGTAGCGCGTCAGCTCGCGCTTGGCGATCGCGCCAATCAGCTCCGTCCGGCTCGATGGCTCGGCCAGCGCCTCGAACTTGCCAAGGTCGGCGATGCGGTACATCAGCGGGACCTCGACGATGATCAGCGCGAGGCTGCCCTCGTCGCTCTGGCCCTTGACAACCCCGGCGCTCAACCCCGCGGGCCGCCCCGCACGCACAAGGATCATGCTTTCTTCCTTGATGCGGTGGTCGTTGGTCCACAGGATGTGCGTCACGTCCGCCGGCGGACGCGTTGTCGCCAGCGGCATCTCGCGCACGCCCGTCACACGCACCCGCTCGACGCGGTCGATCGGCCACGGCAGGTGGATGGCAAGCCCCGGGCCGCGTTCGGTCAGGCGTGAGCCCCACCGCGTGTGCACCGCGCGCTGGTCAGGGCCAACCACCGTAAAGCATGTCATGACCCACAGAACGCCCAGGCCCAGCAAGATCAGGCGCGGCGTCCAGGCCCGCAGCTTGTCATACGCCCAAGAGCCGGTGATGTCGACGCCGAACTGGTACTGGATCGCACCGCCAACGCTGCGCGCAAGCCGGTCGGGCGCTGCGATCAGGCCCAGCAGCCAGCTCTCGAGCGCGGGCCGCGGCATCTCACCGGGCTTGCGCGGGCGGTACAGGTTCAGCACAAAGCTCAAAACAATCTCGACCCCGAGCACCACCGCCACCACCGGAAGCACGACCAGCAGCCAGCGGCCAAACTTGTCGGCGCCCGCCAGCTCAACCAGGTTCATCACCGCGATCAGCAGCCCGACCACGAACATGCCCGCCGAGGCGCCCGCACCGGCGCGCAGAATGCGGACCTGCGGCGTGCGGGCCAGCGCTGAGCTATACCACGCGAAGAGGAATCCGGCAATCGCCATGACCGCCGCGATCGCCATCGCCCACGTCCCTTGCGGGACCGGGATGTAGGTGTTGAGCAGGCTGTCTCTTAGAACCTTGCCCTCGGCCGCACGCTCAACGCCCGTGACCTGCAGGTACTTGATAATGCCGACGCTCAGCAGGGCGGCGGCAATCAGCAGGCTGACGGTCGGGACCAGGGCCCGGTGCATCCACGCCAGGCGCTTGGCCTGCACGCGCAGGTCGTCGCTGACGGTCCCGAAGACGCTTGACTCGCGGGCCGCGACGGCGTCAAGGCTGTCGGCCTCCATCGCCTCGATGCGCTCGCGCCGATGCTGGTCCAGCACGATCGCCAGCACGAGCCACCCCGCCGAGAGGATCAGCGTGATTGTCGCACCGGTGACGGCGGCACCGTCCTTGCCGATGAACCCGTAGATCAGCAGTGCGAGCCCGAGCACCAACTGGATACCCAGCCCCAGAAGGGAGATGCCCGCGGCCCGAGCAAATGTCCGAAAGTCTGCCTTCATGCCGTCCTCTGCGTTGATCAACCACGATGGCGGCCCCGCCGCGCCCACTGCGCCCACTGTGCGCCACACACGAACCCGGACGCCGACTTCGACCGGCTTTCACACTTTGCTGCTGAGCCCACGCCGAGAACCGGCCGGCCCTACCCCCAACCTTGAAACCGCGGAACTATCCCGAGGGCCGGATTGTGGTCATCTGCCCCGCACAAGTCCAATCAATCCCAAACAGAACCCACGTATGACCTTCTGACCCGAGCCCCAAGGGGCCCCCATGGCCCGCGCGATGCAATGAAGCTGAGCCCGCAGTTACGCAGCGGGCAGGGCCGAGGTTCAGTCAAGGATGACGGCGTTTGTGCTCGGCGAGGCGAGATGCGCGAGATTGCGCAATGCCGCGGCGTTCGACGGCGGTTTGGGTCGCCAAGCAACCGAGCGGGGTCAGAAGGGCGGTTCCTCGGTGTCACCCAGACTGTCATCAAGGGTACCGGGATCGGGCGGGCGCGGCCCTTGGTTGGGTGGAGGCTGGAGAGGTTGCTGGGGTGAGTTGGGCGGAGCGGCATCGCGTTCGGGCCCGCCACCGTCGCGGTGGTTGTTGATCGGGCCGGCGGGGCGCACGCTGGCGCTGAAGCCACCGGCGCGGGGCTGCGGGCGCGGGTCAAAGGCACCGGCTGGGTCAGCGGCTGCGAAAGAAGTGTGAGCGGCGGGGTTGGTGCCGGTGCGCGGGCGGGTGATGCCGACCTCGCGGACGGTCTCGGCGTCGAAGTCGTACTTGCCGCGCGGGCTTGGCTCCGGTGCTGATGAGCCGGCGAAGTTTTTGAAGCGGGTTTCGCTGGGCACAAACGTGAGGCTGACGGACCCGGTGGGCCCGTTGCGCTGCTTGGCGATGATGATCTCGGCCATGCCCTTTTTGTCAGGGTTGTTGGCCTCCCACTCGGCGTCGTTGAGGTGGTAGTACTCCTCGCGGTGCAGCAAAAGGACAACGTCGGCGTCCTGCTCAAGGCTGCCGGACTCGCGGAGGTCTGAGAGGCGCGGGCGGTTGCCCTCACGGTTTTCGGCACCGCGGTTGAGCTGGCTGAGGGCGACGATGGGGATCTTGAGCTCTCGGGCGAGCTCTTTGACGCCGCGGGAGATCGCGCTGACTTCTACCTGGCGGTTCTCGCGGGCCTGGGCGGGGCTGCTAAGGAGCTGGAGGTAGTCAAGGAAGAGGGCCTTGACTTTGTGCTGGCTGACCAATCGGCGAGCGCGGGCGCGGAGGGCGGTGATCGAGAGCCCGGGCTGGTCGTCGATATAGATCGATGCTTCGGCGAGGTCTTGAGCGCAGTCAAGCAGCGTGCGGTACTCGGCCTTGTGGAGCTGGCCCAGGCGCAGGCGCTTGGAGTCAATGCCCGACCAGGCGCTGAGCAAACGTTGGCAGAGGCTGCCCTTGCTCATTTCGAGGCTGAAGAATCCGACGGGCGTGGCCTGCCGCCCGGCGACGGGCTTTATGGAGCGTGGCGTGTCGGTGCCGAAGGCGATCTGCTCAGCGAGGTTGAGTGCGAAGGCGGTTTTGCCCATGCTGGGTCGGGCGGCGAGGATGACCAGCTCACCGGGCTGCAGGCCGCCGAGCATTTTGTCGAGGTCGTGGTAGCCGGTGAGGACGCCGGTGGGCGCGTTGCCGGCGGCGGCTTCTTCAACGCGTTTGTACTCATCCATGATGAGCGTCTTCATGTCCTGCGCGTCGGAGCCCTGCTCGGCCTGGGCGATGGCAAAGACGCGCTGCTCGGCCTTGTCGATCAGCTCGCGGGCCGACTCGTTCTCGGCCTGCTGGCCCATGGTGTAGACCTCGTGGAGGGTCTCACCGGCGGCGGCGATGAGCTTGCGAAGCTTGGCCTTTTCGCTGACGCGGGCGGCGTACCACTTGGCGTTGACGGCCGTGGGGACGGCCTCGGCCAAACGCATGATGTAGTCTTTGCCGCCGACGCCGTCGAGCTTGCCCTGGTCGGCCAGGCGTTCGCCCAGCATGAGCGTGTCGGCGGTGTTGTGCTTGTCGGCGAGCCCGATGAGCGCGGAGAAGATCGCGCCGTGGGCCTCGATGTAGAACGACTCTGGGCCCTTGACGTGCTGGAGGATGTCAACGATGCAGGTCGGGTCGATGAGCATCGAGCCAAGCAGGGCCTGCTCGGCCTCAACGCTGTGGGGTGGGGTGCGGTCAAAGAGCTTGCCGATCTCGATGACCGGCGCGCCGAAGCGGCCGCGGGTGTTGCCGGCGCTGCCTGATTGAGATGGGGCTTGGCTCACGGATGAGGCTATATGCGCGGGCCTGTGCGGCGGCGTGGGGCGCGGCTAAATCTTTGGTTTCCGACAGGCTGTGCCGGTGCGATCAACACTGGTGCCCTGTCGCTTAAGGGCGCGGGGGCGGCGCAGGACGTGTGCAGAGCCCCTACATTGCCCGTATGAGCGCTGCCGTACCCGGACTGGCCGTCCAGATGCTGCTGGTGTTCGTGGGCGCGGGCGCGGGCGGCGTGCTTCGTCTGCTGGTGGGGCGAGGTGTGGACGGGCTGACGCACGGCGGGCCGGCATCGGTCGGATTTCCGTGGGGCACGCTGGCGGTGAACCTGGTCGGTGCGGGGCTGATTGGCGTGGTGGCGGCGGTGATCTTGCAGCGGGCCGGGGCCGGGCGGACGCTGCTGGGGCTGGCCCCGGGCACGGCACAGCTGCTGCTGGCGACGGGCGTGCTGGGCGGGTTTACTACCTTCAGCAGTCTGGCGATCGAGGCCGTCGGGCTGGTGCAGAGCGGGCGGCCTGTTGCGGCGGGGTTGTATGTGTTGATGACCAATGTGCTAGGGATCGCCCTGGCGTTTGCGGGCTTCGCAGCGGCGCGTGGCATAACTGGTTTGATGGTCGGTGCTTGAGCGAGTAACCAATGGGTGAGCCGGCGGGCTTTGGGAAGGCCGATGTGTGCGTGATCGGCGCGGGCGTTGCCGGGCTGTGGAGCGCGTGCGTGCTGGCGGGGCTGGGCCGGCGTGTGGTGCTGGTCTCTGCGGGCGCGTTGGGCGCTGGGCAGACTATCGGAAGCCAAGGGATCATTCACGGGGGCGTGAAGTACGCGCTGGGGGTGGGCGCGTCGAGCGCGAGCCGCGCGATCGCGGAGATGCCGGGCGTTTGGCGGGCGTGCCTGGATGGCAGCGGCGAGGTAGACCTGCGCGGGGCGCGGGTGCTTAGCGACAAGCAGTGGCTGTGGTCAACCGCGTCGGTTACGTCACGCCTGACGGCGCTGGCGGCGTCGAAGGCGATCCGCACGCCGGTGCTGAAAGTGGAAGACCGCGCGAGCGCGGGGCCGGGGTTTGCGGCGGCGCCGGCGGGGGTCACAATCTATCAGGTTCTTGAGCCGGTACTGGACCCATCAAGCCTGGTGAGGACGCTGGCGGCGCGGTGCGCGGCACTGGGCGTGCGCGTGCTTATCGGGCAAGCGGCCCTTGAGCGTGACGCGGTGGTGGTTGCCAGCGCTGAGGGTGTAGTCAAGGTGAAAGCGTCCGTGGTGGTGCTGAGCGGAGGCTCGGGCAACGCGGGGCTGGTAGAGGGGCTTGGGCGGCTGGGCTTGAGCGGGGGCTTAGGCGGGGGTGGGGGTGGGGGCGTGAGTGGCGCGCTGCCGCGGATGCAGGTGCGTCCGCTGCACATGGTGATGGTTCGCGGCGAGCTGCCGGTGGTGTTTGGGCACTGCGTGGCGGGGCTGAGCGACAAGCCCCGGCTGACCATCAGCACGCAAGACGTACCCAACGCGGCGGGGCAGCGGGTTTGGTACGTGGGCGGGAACGTGGCTGAGCAGGGCGTGTCGCGCTCGCGCGAGGAGCAGATTATCGCGGCGCGGGCGGAGCTGGCGGCGTGCATCGGGTGGGTGCCACTGACGGGCTGCGCGCTGGCGACGACGCGGTGGGATCGGGCCGAGGGCCTGAGCCCCGGCGGAGTGCGGCCCGATGAGCCGGTGGTGCGGACAATCGAAGCGCCGGGGTACCGAGCGGTGGTGGTGTGGCCAACAAAGCTGGCGTTCGCACCGCTGATGGGCCGGCTGGTGAGCGAGGCGGCGGGAGTTTCGCCCGGTGCGGCGGGTGGCAAGACGGCGAAGAAATCGGCGGCCAAGGGCGCTGCGCGAGGTGCGGATGTGGCGGCTGGCAACGCCGCGAGCCCGGCTGTTGAGGGGGGCTTTGGTGCAGTGGCGGCTGCGCCGCTGCCGTGGCTTGAGCCCGGGCTGAGGTGGACGCGATGAGTGAGGATCACGGCGCGAGCGATGAACTTAGTGCGGGTGACGAGCTTCATGCGGGCGGTACGGGCGGTACGGGCGACGCCGAGGACCACGCGGACGCGGGTAGCGAGCGCGTGCCGGTGCGTGTGCTGGGTAAGACGGGCTTGCGTGTGGGGGCGATTGGGCTCGGGACGGTCAAGCTGGGGCGGACGCGCGGGCTGAAGTACGCGGGGGTGCCCGCTCTGCCTAGCGATGAGCAGGCGCTAGAGCTGCTGCGTGCCGCGCGCGAGCTGGGGGTGAATCTGATCGATACCGCCCCGGCGTACGGCGTGAGTGAGCGGCGGCTGGGCGAGCTGCTGCCACGAGTTGCACCGCGCGAAGACTGGGTGCTGTGCACGAAGGTTGGCGAGGTGTTTGATGATGCGACAGGCGCGGGGCACTATGACTTCACGCCCGGGCACATTCGCGCGAGCGTTGAGCGGTCTTTGCTAAGCCTGAAGTCCGACGTGCTTGATGTGGTGCTGCTGCACTTTGCGTCGAGCACAGAGCTTGACGCACAGGTGCTCGAGCGTGGCGAGGCCGTCGGCGTGCTGCGCGAGCTGCAGGCCAAGGGGCTGGTGCGGGCGGTGGGCGCGAGTGTTGGCACGCCCCAAGGCGGTGCGCTGGCGGCGGGCGTGTGCGATGTGGTCATGCTGACGCTCTCGGCGGGCGGTGTGAGTGACGGCGCGGGTGGCGGTGTGAGTGGCGGTGTGGGTGGCGGTGTGAGTGGCGAGCTGACCGGTGATGTGCGGTCGCTGACGGCGGCGTCGCTGCATCGCGCGGGCGTGCTGGCGAAGAAGCCGCTCGACAGCGGGCGTGCGGCGGACCCGGGCGCGACCGTCCGCGCGCTGCTGAGCGATGCGCGGGTTCACTGCGCGGTGGTCGGGACGAGCAACCCGCGGAACCTGCGACAGCTCGCGGCGGCGCTGCGGTTTGGCGAGCAGGACCAGTGATGTCATTTGTCAAGCCGGCGTGCGCTTCAGCCAGCCCAGGTGTGTGATGGGCCCGTGCTCGGTGCGTTTGGCGCGCAGCACCAGCGTGATGATCGTGAGCCCGATGGCGACCATGAGCACGCTGAGCCACTGGCCGCGGCTGAGGCCCAGCGGGCGCTGGACGACGAACTGCGCGTCGGGCAGGCGGTACAGCTCGGTGACGATGCGGGCGACGCCGTAGGTGGTGATCCACGCGCCGGCGACCAAGCCCGCGCGGACGCGCCGCGCGGCGATCGTCCACACGACGGCGGCGACGAGCAGCCCCTCGCCCACGGCCTGGTACAGCTGCGATGGGTGGCGGGCGCTCAGCAGCGGCTCAAGCTGCGGGCGATACTGGGCGGCCTTGGCGACCAGCACATCAAGGGCTTGGAATCGCGTCAGGCCCGGGCCGCCGGTGAGCGTGGCCTGCGCGCGGGAGACGTCCACAAGCAGGGCGTCGAGCGCGGCGGCTTGAACTGGATCGAGCTTCGGGGCGTGCCCGCTGACGAGCTCTTGCGGGAAGCGGACGGACCACCAGGGTACGGGCTG
>Ga0105047_10011801_pt1 | contig 14138 bp, 6 predicted proteins | sample MAT04_FD_78384 | JGI IMG/M metagenome (GOLD analysis project Ga0105047, IMG submission 78384) | Freshwater microbial communities from Lake Fryxell liftoff mats and glacier meltwater in Antarctica - MAT-04 (megahit assembly) | ecosystem: Environmental > Aquatic > Freshwater > Ice > Liftoff... | reverse complement strand
TGCTTGATGTGTTCTTTGCCGGTTCGCCATCGGATGCGGTCGCGGCGATTCTTGACGTCCAGTGCAATCAAATAGATCAGGCGGAACTGGATCGCATTGCAGACATGATTCAACAAGCTCGTGTGGAGGGCAAATGATGTTGGAAATCGTCACTTCATCGATTGGTTCCGCGTCATTCGAACGGATTCTCGCATTGCTGCTGGACGCTTCCATCAAAGGGACGATGTTGCTGTCACTGGCAACAGTCGTCAGCTTCACATTGCGAAAAAGCTCTGCTGCGACACGGCACCGAATGTGGGCACTGACGATGCTGAGTCTCTTGGCACTGCCATTACTGCCGCCAGTGACCCTTTCGGTTTGGTCAGTGACCGTTCCGACGCCGATCGCAATGTTTGTTCCAACACGTGCAGTCTCGACCGTACCTACACCTGCGCCGACAATATCTTCAGTCGCGGCAATGAATGAACTGCGAGATTCTTCGCTCAATGATAGCCCGTTGCGGCTGTCGCAGGACACGAGAGACCATTCCAACGCAGCGGAAATTACGCTGGCGGCATCATCGGTTGACGGAAGCGCAGAGATACCGCAACCGTCAACTCTTAACACACTCGTCCCACTGGCATTTTTGTGTGGGGCGATATTGTGCCTCTTGCATCTGGCAATAGGCACATGGCGTGTGATGCAGTTCCGGTCTGCGGCGAATCGCGTGGTAGATGGCAGTTTGAAGTTGATGCTCAATGACCTGCGCCAGCGTTTAAGGCTAAACCAATCTGTCGAATTGCGTTTGCAACCGGATCCAGTCGTCCCAATGACGCTCGGCGTTTTTCGCCCGGTGATCGTTCTGCCACGTCAGTCTTCCGAACGGTCAGAGCAGCTCAAACGCATCGTATTGCTGCATGAGTTGGCTCACGTCAAGCGGCGGGACATTGCGTTTCAATGGCTCGGTCGCCTTGCCTGCTCGCTGTACTGGTTCCATCCGCTTGCCTGGTGGGGACTGAAACAACTTCGCAAAGAACGTGAACTCGCGTGTGATGATCTTGTCGTTCATTGCGGTGAACGAGCAACCGACTATGCCGAAGTTCTGGTATCATCTGTCGCAAAGAACTATCAAACTCAACGCGGCCTCGCCTGTGCCGTTGCGATGGCTCAACAAGGAAACCTCGAAGGCCGGATGCGATCGCTGTTTGATAAAGACATTGTCCGCAGTCACAAGCCGCTGGGGCGACTGGTTGCGATCGCGATGCTTGTGGCTTCGGCGTTGGCGGTGAGTGCTGTTTCAGCGATGCAGCTTGCCGCTGAACCACCGGACGATGACGAAGCACGTGTGGCTATTATGCCGGAAGAGAAACCCAGATTTCAGAAACCTGAACCAGCAGAACCCTCTGAGCAGTCGGTACTTGGCGAGTTCGCCGAAGTGGAACGGCCAGCACGCGTTGCCGGGCCACTCGAACGCACCGTGAAGGTGATCGATGAGTCTGGAAATCCTGTTGCGGGTGCGACGATTGTCCCCATGGGGTTTGGCACAACCAATGGCACAGGCTGGAGTTGGATCGAAGCGTGGCCCAAAGAATATGTCACGAACTCCAAAGGGATTGCCACAGTGCACGTCCCGGAAGAACTCACGGCAACGATTTCGGCCGAATCTGGGGAGTTCACATACATTTCATTCCGAGTTGAGCACCCAGATTTTGCACCTGAGGTCCAGAATTCATTCCGTGGAGATGACAGACAACCCGTGACATTGTCAAAGGGCGTCGCTGTGGCCGTTAAGGCAATCGATTCAGAAACAAACCAGCAAATCACATCTGACTTGTATGCGGTATCCAGCGGCAACCCGAATTCCAAATGGAAACTTGAGGCTGGGATCCTGCAGTCCGAACCGTTCAATCCGAAGACAGCAGATACCGGACGATATTTTCGAATCGTGTATGCATCCAACGAAGATCCCGACACGCGGATCATGTTCAGCGATGTCATCGATGCGTCATCGCTTAAGGCAGAAGATCACAGAGCGAATCCAGATGTCGAACTGCACCCCGGCGTCGAGTTATCCGGCTCGTTATCTCCAAACGTCGAACGGCCTGTTAAGGATGGCGGTAGCGTTACCGCCACGATCCTGAGCGGTTCGGATCATCAGAGCTGTGCCTGGCACGATGTTGCTCCGATCGCGGAGGACGGAACATTCAAGTTCGCGGGGTTGCCACGTGACTCTCATGTGGAACTGATCGCAGTCTGTGACGGCTGGGTTTCGAAATGTCCTGAAGCAACTCTGATTGACTATGATCTGCAATACGGGACAGAGTTCGCACAACTAAATAACAGGCCGATGGTTGCATCAACGCCGTTTCGCCTGGAGTCTGATGCGGCAAACGTGATCGTCAATATGGTCGAGACAGGTATCTGCGAGTTTACGGTTGTCGATGAACACGATGATCCTGTCGATCTGGTTGCGGTCATGCTGAGTCCAAGCGGGACGACTCGTTGGGGAACGATAGGTCTTGGTCCCATCAGGCGTTCCATCGACACGCTGCGAAATGCAGACTCAATGCCGACCGGATTCAAATTTGCCTATGCGAAGTTGTACACTCGAGTGACGAATGCACAAGGCATCACTACGCTCTCAAACCTTCCACCTGGCAGGAATATGATCACGGTTGATTTCCCAGGCTACGCCGTGGTTTCCAATCCTCAGCACCCAACCAGGGGATCTTCTGACTGGACTACCGTCGATATCGGAGCTGTGGGTCTCGAAAAGAAAGTTTTGCACATCCGAAAAGGCAGTGATTTGTTCGGCGGCTGGCATTGGAATGTTCTGACGGCTGACGGCATCTCGCGGATACTGCTGAGGATCGTCGATGCGGACGGCGTTTCTTTGCCGAATGCTAAAATCAATTTGGTGGGCCAGACCATTACCCATCCCGGCGAAAAACAGCCGTGGCCCGTTGACTGGCCGGCCGAATTCAGTTTACACACAAATGGCCTGGCAATAATCCGAATTCCGCGTCCCGCCAATGTGCCCGTCGAGGATTTGGAAAAAGCCAGCATCTGGATCGATATCGAAGCCGACGGATGCGTTCCGCTGAAGAATCACGAGGTCTCACTCAGTCAACGACTTCCAATTCGGTTGCAGGCAGCAAGGGATTGAGTGCCTTGTCGTTGCTCACGAAATAGAGATCCCCTCCACGCTTCCAGGCTGTCGCTTCAGTCGCCACTGAGTTTAGCTCGGTGGTTTTCAGGATTCTGCACTACCGGAGTCTCCAGTGTTTTCGAGTAGTGCAGAATCCCGAGAACCACCGGAATGAATCCGGTGGCGGGTAAATCGACAGCCCGCTTGTCGTGCAGGTGAATGTTTTTTTGATTAGTCGTACGACTTCGCGAATTCCGTCCCCGGCTCGCTCGTCGAACCGGAACGCAGGTGAAAAACTTTGGCTCGTGCCGGACGAGCCGACATGGGGCCTGATATTGAATGGAATCACCTGCTAATTTCAAAACTGCGCTACTGCCGGGCAAGCCGGCAGTGGGCGATCAGATTGTGGGCTATGACAAGGATTAAGTGCTCCAGCGCAACTCGACTGTGCGATCCTGGCGATTAGTTTTCAGCCACGCGAAATGCCCGTTTCATTGCTTGTTGTTCTGAGTGCGAGATCCCCATCTTGTTAGCGGCTTTTGGCCACCCCCTCACCGCTACTTTTACCTTGTCAATGATTGCCCGGGCTTCGGTGGCGCCCAATCGAAAATGCGGCGCTACGGATAGCGCGAGTTCAAGGTTCAGCGAATTGTGGTCTTCCGAAATGTTCAGCGGGAGTCCGGTTCCAGGCAAGGAACGACGAGTACCTGCAACAGAGTCACAGTTGACATACTACTGCCGGCGTGTTTGAGCAGGTAAAGTGTGTTGCGGCTGATTCGGGTGCGCCGCCAGGAATGACGCATCTTCATCCGACGTGGTCTAGTCATGATGTGGTCCAATCAGGACTTCAACGACGCCCGCCAGTTGGCCAGTCGCTGGATCACGTAGAAGAACACCGGGGTCAGCAGGATTCCAAACAACGTCACTCCCAGCATCCCGGCGAAGACGGCGGTGCCCAGAGTGCGTCGCATTTCGGCTCCGGCACCTTCGCCGAGCACCAGGGGTACAACGCCGAAGATAAAGGCGAACGACGTCATAATGATCGGTCGCAGGCGCAGGCGGCAGGCGTCGAGCGTTGCTTCGTAGACTGAGACGCCTTCTTCGCTTCGCGAACGCGCGTATTCGACGATCAGAATTGCGTTCTTACATGCGAGTCCGACAAGCACCACGAATCCGATTTGCGTAAAAATGTTAATGTCCATACCGGCCATGATGACACCAATGACGGAGCACAGCAGACACATTGGCACCACCAGAATCACGGCGAGCGGCAACGCCCAGCTTTCGTATTGAGCCGCCAGAACCAAAAACACCAGGATTACAGCCAGCACAAACGCATACATCGCGGTATTGCCCGCCAGTTGCTGCAGGAACGCCAATTCCGTGAATTCCGCTCGCATGGACGGTGCAAGATTTTCATCGGCAACACGTTTCAACGCGGTGATAGCTTCGCCCGAACTTGCTCCGACGGCTGTATCGGCATTCACAAACGCAGACTGATAAAGATTGTGCCTGATGATCATCAGCGGACCAGTCACCGGCGTAATGCGGATGAAGGTTGCGAGCGAAACTGTTCCGGCTGTTGCCGACATGACATACATTCGCTGCAAGTCCTGAGTCTGCATTCTGTATTTGGCATCGGCTTGAACATTCACCTGCCATGTGCGGCCGAAGCGATTGAAATCGTTGACATAGAGTGATCCGAAATTCACCTGTAGCGAGCCGAAAATATCCGACATCGACAGCCCAAGCTTCTTGGCCGCATCGCGATCAATGTCCAGTTGCAGCCACGTAGTATTCGCGCGGAAACTGGCAAACAGGTCGCGCAGTTTTGGATCTTCCGTGCCATCTCGTACGATGTTCTGACTGACTGTTTCCAGAACACCCAGACCATTATCACCACGGTCCTGGATCACAATCTTAAATCCTCCGGCAGTTCCGAGACCTTCAATCGGCGGCGCACCGAGAATGTGGATGTCGGCGTCATGGACTTCCTCCAGGAAGAGTTCTCTCAGTTCTTCTGCAATACTGTCCGCAGTGCGATGCGAAGCGATTCGATCATGAAACTCATCCAGCATCACATACATCGAACCGAAATTCGGTGCGTTAGCATTCAGCAGTAGTGACTGCCCTGCAATCGCGACCGTATGGTGGACACCGGGAACTTTGGCGGCGAGTTTTTCGATATTTGCCATGATTTCCTGAGTGCGTTCCAAAGACGCGGAATCGGCGAGTCGCACATTGAGAACCAGATAACCTTTGTCCTGCGGGGGAATGAATCCCGCAGGAGTCACCGTAAATAAATGCCAGGTGCCGTAGATCATTCCCGCATAAATCAGCAGGACCACAACACTGCCTTTCAGCATCCAGCCGACGACAGCCACATAGCCGTTGGTGGCAAGATTGAAGCCGCGATTGAAGCTGCCGAACAGGACTGCCAGGGTTCGATTGAGGAAACCCGATGTTAGCCAGACAACGGCAACAGTCGCCGTTGCTGCCAGCCATGGCCATATTGATGCGTCTACCGAACTGAGCCAATCAATTGCCTGCGCCTGCCGAGCGACGAATGGCCCCAGGAACGCATAACCCAGCCATGCCGCAATGATCGCAAGGCCAGGACGAGGTAGTGCTTCGTGGCTTGATCCTTTGCCGGTTCCTGTGTGGTCGATTCGAGGACGCAGCAACAGCACCGCCATTGCGGGACTGAGCGTGAGCGAATTGAATGCCGAGATCACGGTCGAAATGGCAATTGTCACGGCAAATTGACGGAAGAACTGTCCGACAACACCCGTAATAAACGCACACGGCACAAACACTGCCGATAACACCAGACCCACAGCGATCACGGGGCCAGCCACCATGTCCATCGCTTTGATGGCCGCATCGCGTGGTGACATTCCCAATTCGATATTGTGCTCAACCGCTTCTACGACAACGATTGCATCATCCACCACGATTCCGACAGCAAGGACCAATCCAAACAGCGTCAGCGCGTTGAGACTGAAGCCGAACGCCACCATGGCGGCAAATGTTCCGATGATCGCAACCGGCACTGCAACCAGAGGAATAATGGCCGGTCGCCAGCCCTGCAGAAACACAAGGACCACTATGGCAACCAGAATCACCGCATCGCGCAGAGAGACGAACACTTCTTTTACGGATTCACGAATGAAGGGAGTCGTGTCATAGACGATCGCGTAATCCACGCCTTCCGGGAATCGGGACTTCAAATCCTCCATTTTTGCGCGCACTTCTGCAGCAGTTTCCAGGGCATTGGAGCCCGGAAGCTGGTAAACCGACAACGCGATCGACGGTTTTGTGTCGAGCGTGCAGACCTGATCGTAGGACATGGCTCCGAGTTCAATTCTGGCAACATCACGCAGTCGGATCATGCGTCCCTGTTCATCGGATCGCAGCACCATGTCGCCGAACTGCTGTTCGCTCGTCAGCCGCCCCAGAGTCGTCATTGTGTATTGAAACATCTGTCCCGGAGTGGTTGGCTGTTGCCCGATTTGACCGGCAGCAACCTGCGTATTTTGCTGCTCAATGGTTCGCAGCACGTCCTGTGTCGTGATATTTCGTGTGGCCATTTGCTGTGGATCAAGCCAGATACGCATGCTGTAGTCGCGCTGACCAAGAAATGAAATGTCTCCGACACCGGCAACTCGTGAGAGTTCATCCCGCATCTGGATTGTGGCGTAGTTGCTGAGGTACAGGTTGTCGCGCGATTCATCCGGCGAGAACAGATTGATGATCATAAGAATGCCGGGGGCTTTTTTCTTCACGGTGACGCCGCGTCGCTGAACAAGGGGTGGCAATGTTGGTTGAGCCAGTGCGACGCGATTCTGGACGAGTACCTGAGCGAGGTTGAGGTCTGTGCCGGATGCGAATGTCACGGTCAGCGTGTACGTGCCATCGTTCGTACTTTGCGATGACATATAGAGCATGTTTTCGACGCCGTTCACCTGCTGCTCGATCGGAGCGGCAACGGTGTCGGTCACCACCTGAGCATTCGCACCGGGGTACATGGTCGAAACCTCGACCGTGGGCGGTGCGATTTCGGGATACTGCGTAATCGGCAGCGTGAAAACCGCGATCCCGCCCGCCAGTGTGATGACCACAGACAAGACTGTTGCGAAGATCGGTCGATCGATGAAGAAGCGAGAAAACATGGAATAGCTTTTACTTTTTGAGCGACATGGGCATTTTGATCATTCGCGTTCAGCGCCGTTGCGATCTCGAATTGCGCGCAGTACGGGCTGCGTAATAAATCTCAAACGAATCACATCCAAAACAATACGTCCGGTTCTGCCGACGATCCCATCCGTAAAAACACGCCAGTGCGCCAATTGATCGACGACCAGAAAAAATACAGGAGTCAGAAAGATTCCAAACAGCGTGACACCCAGCATACCGCTGAAGACCGCCGTCCCCAGTGCGCGACGCATTTCAAATCCTGCACCCGAAGCCACAAGCAGCGGCACGACGCCAAGAATGAATGCGAACGACGTCATCAGAATTGGCCGCAGTCGCAGGCGGCAGGCTTCAAGAATCGATTCGTAAACGTCCGCCCCCGAGTCACGTCGCAGCTTGGCGAATTCCACAATCAGAATCGCATTTTTGCAGGCCAGCCCGATCAAAACCACAAAACCAATCTGCGTGAAGATATTAATGTCCAACTTCGCGATGGCGACCCCCGTAATCGACGAAAGCACGCACATGGGAACAACCAGAATCACCGCCAGCGGCAATGCCCAGCTTTCGTACAACGCCGCAAGGACAAGGAATACGAAGACGACAGAGAAGCCAAACAGCATCAAGCCTGTGCTGCCGGAAGTGCTTTCCAGATACGCCAGTTCGGTCCATTCGAACGCCATTGTGGAAGGCAATTCTGCGTTGGCAACGTCTGCCAGAATGCGAAGGCCTTCCCCGCTGCTGACTCCCGCCACAACGTTCCCTGTAATGCCCGTGGCAGGATACATGTTGTAGCGTGTGATCATCAGTGGACCGCCAATCGTCCGAACGGCCGCAACGGAACCGAGCGGAACCATAGCACCATCACGATTCCGCACTTTGAGTTTTTTCACGTCTTCCGGTCGATCGCGAAACTGTTGATCTGCCTGCACAACGACCTGCCACGTGCGTCCAAACATGCTGAAATCATTGACGTACCTGGAACCCATGTAACCCTGTAACGTTCCGAACACATCTCCGAGATTCAGTCCCTGTGCAATACAGGCTTCGCGATCCACGTCCACATACAGTTGCGGTGCGTTGACATTGAATGCGCTGAACAGACCCGTCAATTGAGGTTGCCCCTTTTCATCCTTCGTTTCGTTTCCCTTTTGAACAAGATTGTCTGTTTGCTGCTGCAGTGCCAGCAGACCAACGTCGCCGCGATCCTCGACCATCAGCTTCATGCCACCCGCGCGTCCAAGCCCGGAAACGGCGGGCGGAGGGAAAATGGTGACGGTCGCTTCGGGGATCTTTAACGCATACTCTTTCAACAGCGCTGCCTGAATGGCGTTGGCAGTAGTCTCTGGCGTTTGACGTAGCGAGAAGTCTTCGAGAATGATGAACATCGAACAGAAGTTCGATGCACGCGCTCCCAGTTGGAACGAGTTGCCGGCGATCGAGTTGATATTGCGGACGCCGGGCATCTTCATCGCGATAGTTTCGACCTTCGTCAGTGTGGTCAACGTTCGTTCCGCAGATGTTGCGTCCGGCAACTGCACGCTGCAGACAAGATAACCTTTGTCCTGCGTGGGAATGAAGCCCGACGGGAGTGCATGGAATCCAAACCATGTCAGCCCCATGAGTCCGCAATACACAAGCAGAACCAGCAACGGAACCCGCAGCAGGCGAGATGTCGCAAACGTATAGCCGCCGATCGATTTTGATACGCAGTAATTGAACGCTCGGAAGAACCACCCAAACAGAAAATCCAGCAACCGTGTGAGCAAGTCTTTCTTCGCATGTCGCGGCCGCAGCAGTAACGCCGCCAGCGCGGGACTGAGTGTCAGGGAGTTGATCGTGGAGATCACCGTCGAGATCGCGATCGTCAGCGCGAACTGGCGAAAAAACTGACCGACGATTCCCGACACAAACGCACACGGCACAAACACGGCGGTCAGCACAAGTCCCACGGCGATCACAGGGCCGGCAACTTCGTCCATCGCATGAATTGCCGCATCGCGTGGCGAGAATCCGCGTTCGATATATTGCTCGACAGCTTCGACAACCACAATCGCGTCATCGACCACAATTCCGATTGCAAGGACCAGTCCAAACAGCGTCAGATTGTTCAGGCTGAACCCCACAGCGACCATCGCCGCAAACGTTCCCACGATCGCAACAGGAACGGCGATCAATGGAATAATGGCCGGTCGCCAGCCTTGTAGAAATACGAGCACCACCAGTGCGACAAGGATCACGGCATCACGCAGGGATTTAAAAACTTCGCGGATCGATTCCCGAATAAAGGGCGTGGTGTCGTATCCGGCTTCGTAGATCACGCCTTCCGGGAAATCGACGGACAGTTCGTCCATCTTCGCTTTAACGAGATCCGCTGTTTCCAGCGCATTGGCGTCCGGGAGCTGGAAGATCGCCAGTCCTACCGTGGGTTTCTGATTAAAGCGATTGTTCGTTTCTTCAACGCGAGCCGCCACTTCGACTCGCCCCACATCGCCAATTCGCAACAGCCTGCCATCTTTCGTCGTGCGAACAACGATATTCGCAAATTCTTCCGGCGACTTGAGTCGTCCTTCAACCGTCAACGGCAACTGCGTCTTTTGTCCGGAAATCGTCGGGGGCTGCCCCAGCTGTCCCAACGCAACTTCGGTGTTCTGCTCGCGTACAGCGGCCAGGACATCAGACACAGCAAGGTCCCGCGCGGCCAGTTTGTCCGGATCCAGCCAAATTCGCATACTGTAGTCACGTTGGCCGAAGACGCGCACTTCACTCACGCCCGGCAATCGGGCAAGCTCTTCCTGCAGTCGTAGCCGGGCGTAATTGCTGAGATACAACTGGTCGTAGCGACCGTCGGGAGAATTGATGCTGACCGTAAGCAGGATATCGGGGGATCGTTTGCGAGTCGTCACGCCCGTACGCCGCACAACTTCAGGCAGCGTTGGCAGCGCCAGGCTGACGCGATTCTGCACAAGCACCTGAGCCAGATTCATGTCCACGCCTGGTTTGAACGTCACAGTGAGTGCATACGATCCGTCGTTGGTGCTCGACGAATTCATGTACATCATGTCTTCGACACCGTTGACTTGCTGCTCAATCGGCGCGGCCACTGTTTCCGCAACAGTCTGCGCACTGGCACCCGGATAATTGCAGCCGACTTCGATTGTTGGCGTAGCAATCGGCGGATACTGAGCAAGTGGCAACTGATAAAGTGCGATCGCTCCCACCATAGTGATCACAATGGAGATCACGGCAGCAAAGACAGGGCGATCTATAAAAAAGCGTGAGAACACAGCGGCACTTTTTTCAAAATCTCAATAGTTTTCCGTAGGCTGGTCGATTCTTTTCAGGAACTAGTCTTCTTGCGAGCCGAATCATCGGGCGATTCGGTCACTGCTTTCTGGACGCCGGGATCCTGCAAGCCTGTTTCCTGCGAACCCTGGTCCTTTGGCGTAACCGGCGTGTTTCGTCGCAACCTTTGCAGGCCGGTGACGATCACCCGATCAGTTGAGTTGACACCGCCACGAATCACTCGATTCCCACCAACCAGCGGGCCGGTTTCCACGTTGCGTGCCTCCGCGATCGGCTGACCTTCTTTTTCCCCGACGACGTACACAAACGGCCGGCCCTGGTCGGATGTCATCGCTTCTTCCGGAATCAGCAATGACTGTTTCGGTTGCCCGATCGGATATCGCAGCCGCACGAACAAGCCCGGTGACAGCAAGCCATCTGGATTATCCACGGTCGCTCTTGCACGCAGAGTTCCGGTTGTAGGGTCGATCTGATTATCAAGGAAATCAACTTTGCCATGCAGTGAGAATTCCGGTGAGTCTGCAAGTGCGATTTCCACAGTCACGTTGCTGTGCTCGCCCTGCGCGACCATACTTGAATCCGCAGTGCGACGAATCTTCAACACCGTGCGTTCATCCATGTCGAAATCAACGTACACTTGATCCAGAGGCAAGACGGTCGCAAGCAATGTCTGGTCGGCCATGACCAGATTTCCGACATCAATCATGCGACGCCCAATGCGACCACTCAGTGGAGACTGGATCGTGGTAAACTGCACATTCAGTACCGCGAGTTCATGTGCCGCATGGGATTCGGCAAGATTGGCTTTTGCTTCATCCAGATCGTATTTCACCGTATCAAATTCATCCTGTGACGTCGCTTTTCTGGCGAGCAATTCCTGGGCGCGTTGAAGCTGGCTTGTGAGTCGTTTGACACGCGCGTCAAACTGATTGACGACTGAGTCTGTTCGCCGCTCTTCCGCGACAAAAGGACGGTCATCAATCTTGAACAGCACTTTATCCTTTTCGACATGACTACCTTCCTCAAAGTTGCTGCTTTCAAGATACCCACTGACACGCGCACGCAGTTCGACCACCTGTGTGGCTGCTGTGCGTCCCGTGAATTCTTCGAACTCGGTGACTTCGTCAGAAGTCGGAGTGACAAAGAAAACCGTCATCGGTGGCGGCGGAGCACTCTTCTTTGGCTCCTCGCGGCATCCGGACGTCGTGAAACAAACGATCACAAGTGCGCAAGACAGAAGAATCCGCGTCATGTCAGCATCTTGGAAAAGTGGAAGGAAATATCACTGGCGGGGAATGACTGACTGGTCAGTCATGTTGATCGCCGGTAGCATAGCCAGCGATCCGGGGACTTTCAATCAGTGGTCGATGAAAATTTCCCACAAAGCAAACGCCGCGTTTTGCGGTCGGCTTCGTGGGCTAGCTGTGATTTTTCGAGCGATCATTGTTTCTCGAAGGGACTTGAAATGTCTGTGCCTGCAATACCAACAAACGTGCAGAACCCACCCGATCGACGTGCCGAGCGGCAGTTGGCGATCGTCACGACGGCGGCCCGGCTGTTCGCGAGCAAAGGCTACGCAAATTGCGAAATGGAAAGCGTGGCCATCGAACATGGCGTCGCCAAAGGAACTCTGTACCTGTATTTCAAGAGTAAGCAGGAGTTGTTCTGTGCCTGTGTTGATCACGGAATGCGTTCGCTGCAGGAGGCTGTTCAAGCGGGTGCTGCAACACAGTCCGAACCGTTCGACCGCATCTCCGCCGCAATTCTTGCCTACCTGCTGTTCTTCGAGCAGCATCCGGAACAAGTTGAGTTGTTAATCCAGGAGCGGGCGTTCTTTTCTGATCGTCCGAAGCCGACCTACTTCACATATCGCGAGCAAAGCCGGGAACGCTGGCGAACTGTGTGGTCCGGCTTAGTCGCTGAGGGCAGCATTCGCGCAAAGGTTAGCGTCGATCAGATTCTCGACTTCATCGGAAATCTTCTTTACGGCACGATGTATACAAACCACTTTCTTGGTCGATCCGCAGAAGAGCAGCACGCCGCGATCATGGATATTTTCTACAATGGCGTCAGAAATGGACTGCCCTGTCGGGACGAGTGACAGCGCATCGTCCGGACTTTGAACGGGTGAGCACTTGCCTTATTCGTTCGTTCGCTCGCTCGGTGAGTGGCCCGATCTTCGGCTCCCGATCTGAGGACAGATCGGGCTACTTGCCTCGCTGCGGAGATTCAGCATCCTGAGTCGTATTGAGAAATCCAGGCATGCTGCAAAAACCTGATTTCCTGGCTTGACAACTCCCAGAACGTGGCAATATACTGCCACATGGCAACTGGTTGCCACATTTTGGGGGGATGATTCAAATGGCAAAGAAGCAGGCGTCAGATGGACTGGCCAGGCGGGAGCGGCAGATTATGGACGTGGTCCATTTGCTGGGCGAAGCCTCCGTCAGTGAGGTCCGTGAAAAGCTCAGCGATCCTCCGAGTTACTCAGCGGTGCGAACGATGATCCGTCATCTGGAAACCAAGGGATTGCTGAGACATCGACAGGAAGGAAAGCGGTATGTTTACCGGGCCATTCAGTCTCGCCTATCGGCCAGTCGATCGGCGCTGAAAAAGCTGCTTGATGTGTTCTTTGCCGGTTCGCCATCGGATGCGGTCGCAGCGATTCTTGACGTCCAGGGCAATCAAATCGACCAGGCAGAACTGGATCGCATTGCAGACTTGATTCAACAAGCTCGTGTGGAGGGCAAATGATGTTTGAAATTGTCACTTCATTGATTGGTCCCGCGATTTTCGAACGCATTCTCGCATTGCTATTGGATGCGTCGATCAAAGGGACGATGTTGCTGTCATTGGCCATAGTCGTCAGCTTCACATTGCGGAAAAGCTCCGCTGCGGCCCGGCACCGAATGTGGGCGCTGACGATGCTGAGTCTCCTGGCACTGCCATTACTGCCGCCAGTGGCCCCTGCGGTTTGGTCAGTGACGGTCCCGACGCCGATGGCAATGTTCGTTCCATCACGCGCCCTATCGACGGTACCTAGACCTGCGCCGACGCTGTCTCCAGTCGCGGTGATGGACGAACGGCGAAATCCTTCGCTCGATGACGGCCCGTTGCGGCTACCGCGGGGGACAGAAGACCATTCTGATGCAGCGGAATCTGCACTGCCAGCTTCGCCCGTTGCCGGAACCGTCGAGATACCGCAACCGTCAACTCTTAACACACTCATCCCGCTGGCGTTTTTGTGTGGGGCGATATTGTGCCTGTTGCATCTGGCGATTGGCACGTGGCGCGTGACGCAGTTCCGAGCGGCCTCGAATCGCGTAGTGGATGGCGAATCGAAGTTGATGCTGGATGACCTGCGCAAGCGATTAAAGCTGAACCAATCTGTCGAATTACGTTTGCACCCGGAACCGGTTGTCCCGTTGACGCTCGGCGTTTTTCGCCCAATGATCGTTCTGCCACGTCAGTCAGCGGAATGGTCAGAGCAACTCAAACGCATCGTGCTGCT
>Ga0105047_10011799_pt1 | contig 14139 bp, 12 predicted proteins | sample MAT04_FD_78384 | JGI IMG/M metagenome (GOLD analysis project Ga0105047, IMG submission 78384) | Freshwater microbial communities from Lake Fryxell liftoff mats and glacier meltwater in Antarctica - MAT-04 (megahit assembly) | ecosystem: Environmental > Aquatic > Freshwater > Ice > Liftoff... | reverse complement strand
GGAAGCGTGACCGCCGTATCACGCGTGGTCGACGCGAACACTTCGTTTCCTTTTTGATCAACCACTACCATCAGGTAGCGCTGCGCTGAGGGAACCGTACGCCACGCAAATTGCGCGCGCGCGGCGTCAGGCAGTTCTCCACGCGGCATAACGAGCGTGACGCCCGTATTCGTGCCGCGCATGACTTCGAGATTCGAACCTGGGCCAACTGCGCCGGTTGATCGATTGTACAACAGGTACCCGCCCGTACTCGCAGCAAGGAAAAGCGCCGCCGCCGCTGCCATCCACGCAACAGGGCGACGTTGTTGTTTCGGCGATTGCACGGCACGCGACGCGGCCCATGCGACTTCAAATTCTCGCCGACCTTCCGCTGTCGACATTGCGATATCCAGAGCACGCAAACGGTCTGCTTCGGCTCCTTCGCGCGCGACGAGGGATTCGAGTCGGTCCAGTGGCAACGCCGACGGGTGGCCCGCACGTTCCTTGGCGCCAAGTGCGCGCTCGTATTCGTCGCGCAGTTCATGGTCGTTCATTGTTGCGCTCCCGGGCCGTAACCCCATTGTTCCAGCGTCTGTCGCACATCACCCAATCCGCGATACAGAAGGTTTCGCGTTTTTGGTTCCGACCAGCCCAGCAACTCTGCAATTTCTTCGCGATCGTATCCCGCGAGATACATGCGCACGACACCGCGTCGCGATTCGACCAGCAGATTGACGGCGCGGTCGAGCGCCTCTTTCACGTCGTTTTCGATGAGCGAACTATCGGCGCCGCGCGGCGCCATGAATTGCAAGTCGACGGAGCCTGACGATTGCCCGCCTGCCGGTTGCCGGTCGATGGCCTCTTCCCGACGGGCGCGACGACGTCGCAGAAAATCCAACGCCGCCGACATCGTTGTCCGATAGATGTAACGCGCAGGCGCTTGTCGAACTTTTTCTGGCGTATCGAGTGCTCGCCACAAACGAATCCGCGTTTCCTGCACCACATCATCCAACTCGGCCGCATCGATACCGTGTCGATGCGCGGTGCGGCGCATGAAGCTCCCAAACCGACGGACGACGTCTTCCAGTACCGACGACATCTCGCCACTGGGTGGCTCGATGGCGGCGTTGGATGGCGGCGCGTTATCCCGAACCAGTTGGAGGACGCGGGCAGCCCCGTCGTCGGGTTTTGTTCGCCCGGACGCGCGATCGGATGCTTCGGGCTCGCGCTCGCGCATGGGCTGAGAGTGGGGGGAAGGTCGAAGTTTGGTGCCGGAGAAATGACGCGCCAGCCCCCCGAAAGTTCTCACGCGCCGGGCAGACCGTCACAACCTGAGCGCTGATCGACGGTCGGCTGCGAGACATACAACTGCCGGGACGCTGACGCCGGGAATGCTGAGAACTGCTGAGAACCGCCAAAAGGAAAATCAAAGATTCAAACTTGAAGGACTCGTTCTGAACTTTCCTCCCCGATGAGTTTCCGCCGTTCTCAGCTTTATCGGCGCTGCTCGGCGCTGCTCGGCGCTGCTCGGCGCTGCTCGGCGCTGCTCGGCGCTGCTCGGCGTCCCGGTAGTTCGCTGTTGGCAGGTCGCCGTTCCGGCTGCGGTTGTTACCCGCCCGCTTTCACCGGATGAGAGTCCGGCAGCGACTCCCGCGACGGCGGCGCCGGAATTCCTTGCTCCGCGTCCTCCGGATTTTGCGCGCGGAACATCAACGCAGCCAGCGCACCACCGGCAAATGGTCCAACCAGATAAATCCAAATCTGCGACAGCGATCCCGCTCCGAGAATGAGGTTGGCCAGCGCTGGGCCAACACCAACGGCTGGATTGAACGCGCCGCCGGAAATGCCGCCGCCTGCAAATGCACCAACCAACACCGTAAATCCAATCGCCAGTCCAAAAAACGAATTGCCCTCGTTCTTGCGTGAGGTCGCCACGTTCAGCACAACCAGTGCGAGCGCAAACGTGAACAGCGTTTCAATCAACAACGCTTGAGTAACGGTGGCCGTCGCACCGGGCGCGGGCGCAAACGTAGCTCCCGTTATGAAGTGTGAGGTCAGCGCTGCCACGATTGCGCCAAACAATTGCGAAATCATGTACGGCACAACATCACGCGCGGGAAGTTTGCCGCGCATGAACACCGCCAACGTCACGGCTGGATTGTAGTGCGCGCCCGATACGTGCCCGCCCATATACACCATCACCATCAGGGCCGAACCAATCGCGAGCGGGGCAAATGTGGAGCCGGAAGCTACGACGAGTCCGATAGTCAACACCAGGAAGAAGGTGCCGACGAACTCGGTGAGGTAGGTAACGCGCATAGTCTGAGGGGCAGAGGTGGGCAGATGCGCGAAAATATCGTTGCCACCGGGGCCAGCGGAAGGGCCGCATAGTGCCGCGGCAGCGTGACCGGAAGCGGGAATCGGGCGAGTTACACTTCGGAGATCTCACTGGTGCTACGAATAGGTGTCGTGCCAAGCGCGGCCGGATTGCTCACTTCCGCACTCACCGCCGATAACACCGCTTCCAGCGCCGGTCGCATCTGTGACAGCTGCTTCACGCGAATCAGCAGGTCCCACACGCGCTCGAATTTTTTCCAGCCGGCGCTGTAGAAGAAGTGCTTCAGTTTGTGTTTGGCCGTGCGATGCGCCATCGCGCCTTCGAGAATCGCGCCCCATTCGTAAAACGCCTTGTACGACCAGTCATACCCGCCCTTCAGTTGGTCAGCCGAAAGTCCGCGGGGTTCGAACACAACGTGTCGGGTGTCGTACAAATCCCAGTTGTTGGTCATCATGCGATTCTGCGCCACCATGTCGGCGTACAACGCCGTGCCCGGGTACGGCGTCGCAATGTGAAACGTCGCGGTGGTGATGCCGTTTTGCTTGGCCCAGTCGACGGTACTGGGAAACACATCCTCATTTTCGCCATCAAGACCGAACACAAAACTTCCGTTGATCATAATGCCCAGATCGTCAAGCTTCCTCGCAACCGCCTGATAATCTCGTCCCAAATTCTGACGTTTGCCCGAACCGGCCAATGCGCCGGGCGAGAGCGTTTCGAAACCCACAAACAAACTGCGAAGTCCAGCCGCCGCGGCTTCCACGACAAGATCGTCGCGCAGAATCGAATCAACCGTCGCGGCGCCTTGAAAGACCCGTCCCATGCCGCGCATTCCGCGAAACAGTTCGCGCGCGAAGCGAGTATTCCCCAGCAGATGATCATCAAGAAAGTACAAATGTCGGCCGGGCAGGCGTTCAATTTCGGCCAGTGCATCATCAACCCGCTGCGTGTAAAACGAACGCCCGCCCGTGTAGAATGCGTCCTTGTAACAAAACGTGCAGTGATGCGGACACCCGCGTGACACCACAATGGAATTCGGAACCAGGTATCGCGCTCGTTGAATGAGATCACGACGAATCGGTGGAATGCCGACGAGTGTGCGCGTTGCCGATTCATAACGATGGCGCGCGTTTCCGGCCGCAAGATCCGCCAGAAATTCGGGAAACGTGTGTTCACCCGGTCCAAGAAAAATCGTGTCAGCGTGAGGCGCGGCCTCGTCGGGCAGTGACGTTACATGCAGCCCACCCAACACCACGTACGCGCCGCGCGCACGATAGTGATCCGCCATGTTGTACGCGCGATACGCGTTCGTGATGTACACCTGAATCACAACGAGATCGGGATTGTCGTCGAGGTTCACGCGCTGCACGTGTTCGTCTTCAATGACAATGTCGATGTCGCTGGGCAGGTACGCCGCCAGCGTGGCCAGCCCCAGCGGCGGGAACAGCGAATACTTGATCGAACGCCAGTGCGGGCTGGTGGCTTCGGTGAGGGCCGGCAGAATGAACTTGACGCGTTCGGGCAGTCGGAGTGAAAGTCGCATTTTACAGAGTACTTTGTATCATAAAGTATAGCAAGATGCGCCCGGACCTACCGCCGGGCGCGTCCCGATCATTTCTGGTTCAGGGAAAGACCACCACACCACCCGCCAGGTCAAACAGCGGCAGCGTTGCGGGTTTGTCGGTGCAGATGTTTCCCGCGGGATACCACACGTCCCGCGGTCCGCCACCACCTCGTGATAACCCGCCGGTCGCGCTCAGCCGCACAACGCTGAAGCCCCCCACGGGCGCAAACTGCGGATCGGTACTCGACACCACGGTCTGCTCGGCCCAGGCCTCGCTGCCCACGATGGCGACGCAGTTGGTTTTCATCACGATCGTGACCGTGCCCGGATAGCCGTACACCTTCGCATCAATAATGAAGGTGGTGTCGACTCCCGAAATGAGTTCGTTCTTGTCGGTCAACTTCCACGCACCGGAGATTTTGTACTTCAGCGCTCCACCTGCCGCCGGCGCGGAAACGGTGCCAGAGTAGTGCAGTTCGTGCGTACTGGGAGCGGTCGCCGAGGTGGCGCTGCACGCCGCGAGTACTGCAGACATCGCGAGACCACAAAGGAAATCAGGGCGCATGATGGTACTCCAGAAAATGTTAGTGCTACCGAGCTGAGTTGCTCGCCGGTACATTCGCTGGGTCGCCCCATCACCCAATCATCGCTGCGTCATCGCCCGTATGTCCTTGCAGCTCAAAGTGTTTGGAGGGTTGTCGCTGGTCGAGTCGGCGACGGGCGCGAGCAAAGTCACGCGTCGTCATCGCCTGGCGGTGCTCGCAGTCCTTGCCAGCAGCGACCGCCCTGTCCCGCGCGAGCGACTACTCTCGCTGCTTTGGCCAGACAACAGCGACGAGAGTGCGCGCCACGCCCTGGGGCAGGTGTTGTACGGGCTTCGGCAGGATGTCGCGCTGGGCGATCTGGTTACCGGTGCTACCGATCTTTCGCTTGATCGCTCGAAGTTTTCCTGCGACCTCTGGGAATTTCGCGAAGCCCTGCGTCAGGGAAACAGAGCCGAAGCGATTGCGCTGTACGTCGGTCCGTTCCTCGATGGGTTGCAACTTCCGAACGCCGACGCATTTGAGCGCTGGACCGACGAGGAGCGGCGCGCGCTTCAGCAAACGGCCAACAATGCGCTCGAAGCGTTGGCGAGTGACGCCGAGAAGACTCGGAACCCCGCAGTCGCTGTCCGGTGGTGGAGTCAGCTCGCGCTGGCCGACCCACTAAGCTCACGCGTTGCACTGCGATACATGCGTGCGCAGGTCGCCGCGGGCGATCGCAGTGCCGCCGTACAACACGCACGAGTTCACGCAGCGTTGGTACGCGCGGAACTTGACGTTGATGCCGATCCGTCGGTCGCCGCGTATGCCGAGGAGCTGCGAACAATGGTCGTTCCGCCAATTGTAGTCGTAAAACCGGAAATTCCGCCGCAATCGTTTGCGGCAAGAACCCGCAGTCACCAACCCGATCCGGCATCATCATCCAGAAATCCCGCGCCAGTAAAATCGCCTGCAAACACCACGTCGGCGTCAACAGTCGCAAACAGTGCCAACCGGGCACTTCCAAACAAACCGCGCACCGTCGCCGACCGTAAGTCAGAACCAGGATGGTGGCTGATAGCCGCAATGCTGGTGTCGGTCGCGTTAACAGTGGCTGGGGTATCGCGCTGGCGCACCCCACGATCCACACCGGTAGATACCGTTGGCATTCCCGTCGTTGCCGTGCTGCCGTTCACGGTTCGCGGTGACAGCACCCGCGAATTTCTGGGCGAAGCGTTGTCCGTGTTGCTGTCCAGCCGACTCGATGCCCCGGGTCTGCTGCGAACGCTGGAAGCGAACGCTGTCTTGAGTGCGGTATCGAGAGGTGGGGCTGTTCGCCGGGATGATGCGGCCAGCCTGGCGAGTGCCGAAGCACGAGTGATTGCGTTGGGTGCAGCGATGATCGTTTCGGGAAACGTCGTAGTACTCGGCAATCGCCTCGAGATTACGGCGGAATTGCGCGGCAACGGCGAACCAGCGTCGCGCGCCGTGCGTGCGAGTGTGAGCGGCAATGCCGATTCGTTGTTCGCGCTGACCGACAAACTTGGCGCCGCGTTACTCGTCGCGCGTGAAGGCCGTGCACCCGACACTTCTCCGCTTGGTGGCACGTCATCGATTCCCGCGCTGAAGGCGTTGCTCGCCGGTGAACGGGCAATGCGCAATTGGCAATTGTTCGACGCGATTGCTGCGTACAGGAGTGCACTCGCGATTGATTCGTTATACGCCTTTGCCCGATATCGGCTGGCGTTCGCGCAAGGGTGGGCTGGGGTTCCGGGCGAGCAGGGTATTGCGGCGCGTGCGGCGCAGTTGGCGACACAATTGCCCGAGCGATATGCGTTGCTGCTGCGCGCAACCGTGGCGCGATCACAAAACGATTCGCGCGCCGAACGCGACTTGTTGACGTTGGTGCAGCGATACCCCGACGATGCCGACGCGTGGTCGGAATTGGGTGAATACCGAATGCATGTGGGCCCGCTGTTTGGTCAGCCTACCACCAACGCTGAAGCGCCGCTGTCGCGCACGTTGCAGCTCGATTCCCTCGGACATCCTGAAGTGCGCTGGCACCTGTCGCAACTCGCGTTCGAGCGTGGTGATGACGTGCGCGCCCGCGCGCTGATGGCGCCACTGCTGGCCCACGCCAACGGGGGCGACCGTATCATTCGCGGGTACCGCCTGGCGCTGGCATTATCGGGCGAAGATTCGATTGCGGCATTGCTGTTGCGCGAGATGCGCGATGACGCATCAGACAGTTTCTATATTCCCATGCTGCTCGCCACCAACTCTGTTGGTATCAACCGTGGTGCCTATGCGTTTGCCGAATCGTTATCGGCGCGCAGCAGTAGCGCCGCACACAAGGCGCGCGCGCTCAGCGTACTTATGCACATGGATGCCGCACAACAGCACTGGCCGCAATTGCTGCGCGATGGTGCATTGCTGGCGGACAACGACTCACTCGAAGCGGCGAAATCTTGGGCGTTGCTGGCGAACGGGCCTGCGCTGGAAGTACCAAAGGACATCTGGCGTGACGCTGGTGAAACGCTGGAAAAGTTGAGCGACCGTGATACATCCAGTGCGCGATTCGGTCGCTTGGCTGATGCCGCCTTGCTCGCACTCCGGGCCTCAGACACGGCTGCGTTTGCACGACGCATTCGTGTGTTGTCGCAGCGGTCCGGGCGTAGTCATTCCGATAGCGTGACCCTGCACACGCTGCGCGGGGTGCGGGCGCAACTCGCAGGTGATACGGCCACGGAAACGCGCGAGCTGCAAAGTGTTCGGAGACCAATCGTCTCGCAGTATGCGCGCTGGGTTCGCGCGGCGTGGCTCGAGCGCACCGGTAAGCTGGACGAAGCGGAGCGTTGGTATCTCTCCGCGCCGTGGGGACCATTCGGCGTGCTGTACAGTCGCGACGCGTTCGAGAAAGCGTCGCAGCTTGAGGCGCGACGCGGGAACGCTCAGGAATCACTCAGATATGGCGAGCTGGCGAGGCGGTTTTCCGGAGGGCGGTAGGCCCGTTTACTAAACTGTGCCCAGCTCTCACCCGATAGATCTCCGCGCGCCAATACGCATCGATCTTGTCGGGAAGGGTCGGGGGTCAGTGGGTTCATGATGCTGCGTTGGGTTTCACGGAGTGTGAGATACCTTGCCAGCCGGTTTAGCTGCAACCGTTGTGCGATGCAGCGTTGGTGCCAGCAGCATAATTGACTGATTTTCCGCAGTTTGTGGTTTCAGTACAGCGATCTTCCGAATTCGATGCCAAGATCCGTGAACATTCCGGTCACGTGCGTGGAGCGAATGACGGCGTGTGAAGTTTTCGAGACCAGCGCATTTTGCAGCGCCATCTTGAAACACAACCGCATCACGGCAACGGGCACAAAAAATCCGTCAATCGTCGCGAGGCGTGCGCCCATCGGGCCAGCTCTGGTGGCGCGTGCAGGGCGATGGCCTGATGTTGGCGGGTGGAGGCGCTTTTCTGGGCGTGGTCGCCGCCGTCGCCGGTGCGCATGTGTTCTCGAATCCCGTGTACGGTATTTCCGTTCACGACCCGATCTCATTGATGGCGAGTCCGGAACTCGTCCTGCTGGCCGCGTTCGTCGCCGCCGCCATTCCAGGCAACGCGTGCCGTGCAGGTCAGTCCGGCCGCCGTGTTACGTGATTGAGGACGTGCACGAAAAAATCACGTCGATTTGGGGGTATTGTCACACTCGGTGCACGCAGCGACCGGCGCAATTGTATAGCCTGCAATGACACTCTTCCCTAGAACTCCGGAGCACGCAATGTCGACCATCGAACTCGGTGCCTATCTTCGTGATGCGCAGCGCGCGCACGAAGCCTGTATTGAAGCCTGCGCGGAATGCCTGATTGCCTGCGAAGTGTGCAGCGACGCGTGTCTTGACGAGGACATGGATATGTCGGCGTGCATTCGTACAGATCGTGATTGCGCCGACGCATGCGCGACCGCGCTGCGGGCCATGGCGCGAGGCGGCCCGCTCGTAGCCACACTATGCGCGGCCTGCGCCGATGCGTGCGACGCCTGTGCAAACGAGTGCGAGAAACACGCGGCGCACCACGCCCATTGCAAGCGATGCGCGGAAGCCTGCCGCAAGTGTGCGGCCGAGTGCAGGAAGATGACGAAAGCGTAATCGCGGCCGGCCGCGGGGCGGCGGCGGTAAGCACCTCGAGCCAGCCGAAGCGCTTCCCCTCGGTGTAGGGCGATTCTTCGTCCTTCACCCAGTAGTCGAGGTTGGTCTCGTTCAACGGATAGTCGCGCTTGAGCACCGGATAGTGCGCGATCATCTCCTGGGTTGACATGTGGCACGAACCGCGGATCCGCGACGCGCAACCGCGCCGAACGCGGAAATGTGCATTATTTGCGAAATTACGCGGAGCTGATCACCAAATACGCAGCTTGTGGGAAAATTGCGTGGTGCCAGGAGGCAAACTTTCACTAGCTTACGAATGTGCTAACAAGAGTGGACACATCGATTGCGTCGCAGTTCCCGCCCGATTTTCTGTTTGGCGTTGCGACGTCTGCGTACCAGATCGAAGGGGCGCTTGATGCCGACGGCCGTGGCCGCTCCATCTGGGATACGTTCTGCGAGCAGCCTGGCGCGATCGAAAAGGGGCAAAATGCGGCGATCGCCTGCGATCACTACAACCGACTCGACGAAGATCTTCGCATCATCCGCGATCTCAACGTCAACAGCTATCGGTTCTCGATCGCGTGGCCGCGCATTCAACCCACGGGAAGGGGCGCAATCAATGGTGCCGGGCTCGGATTTTATGAGCGGCTGGTGGATGGGTTACTCGAAGCCGGCATTCGTCCGTTTCCCACGCTGTATCACTGGGATCTTCCGCAGGCGCTTGAGGACAGCGGCGGCTGGGCAACGCGCGATACAGCGGCCCGTTTCGCTGACTACACGTCACTCATGTTGCATGCGCTCGGCGATCGCGTACAACAGTGGTCCTTGTTCAATGAACCGTTCATTTTTTCGTCGCGCGGCTACCTGCTGGGCCGTTACGCACCGGGCCGACGCAGCATGCGCGATTTTCTGCGGGCCGTGCACGTCATCACGATGGCACATGTCGAAGGATTTCACGCCGCGAAATCGGCGCGGCCTGCTTCGAAGATCGGCGCTGTGTTCGCGCTCGCACCGTGCGAGCCGGCCACGCCGTCGGGCGTTGACAAGATCGCCTCCGAATACGCCGATGCCGTTTTCAATCGCTTGTTCCTCGGTCCATTGATGACGGGACACTATCCCGAGGCGTTTCTCAAGAGTATTCCCCGTCGCGCACTCGCCGAATTGCCAGAAGACCCTGCGCGCATGCAGGTGCCACTCGATTTCATCGGCGTGAACACGTACTACCGCCTGGTGGTGAGCGGCGGTGCCGTTGATCGCCCCGATCTTCCGTATTTTCTGTTCGACGTACTCTCCGACGAACGCGCAACGGGCGGACATGCCGATCTGACCGAACACAAGACCAACACGATGCGCATCGAAAATGCATTTGGGCGCAGCGACGGCAAGCGAACGGCGATGGGCTGGGAGATCTGGCCGCGTGCGTTATACGACGCGTTGCTTGATTTACACACCAACTATGGCGACGTGCCGATTGAGGTGTGCGAGAGTGGCTGCGCGTTTGACGAATCGCCTGGAGACGACGGGATGATTCATGACGACGCGCGCATCGCGTATCATCGCGCACACCTGCAGTCGGTGGCCGATGCCATTCGCGACGGGGCCAATGTGCGGAGTTACCACGCGTGGAGTCTGTATGACAACTTTGAATGGGCGTCCGGATATCGCCCGCGTTTCGGCCTTGTTCACGTCGATTACGAGACGCAGGAACGCACCTTGAAGGCGTCCGCGCAGTGGTATCGAGCGGTCTGCCGTGCGGCACGTGACAGTGCCCGATCGACGGTTGAGGTGCCGCGTTGATGGCGGGTGTGATCCTGTTCTCGGATGTCGACGGGACGTTGCTCGATGAAACCGGCCGCTATGCCATCACCCCAGATGAGCTCTCGCTGTACCGCGATGCCATCGACCTGGTGCTCGCGTCAAGTCGCACGATTCTGGAGCTGTCGCGCAATCAACGCGACCTCGCACTTTCGGGACCGCTGGTGGCGGAGAACGGCGCGGTGGTCGCCCTGCCATGGCAAGACTCCTTGTCGACGATCGGAACGCGCGAAACGATTGATGCACGCGAGTGGTGCGTGATAGCGGTCGGTGACGAAGCCGCAAGCATTCGCGACGCCGTGCGTGACTGCGCCTTTCAGCTGGGCGTGTCATCTGTTGATCAAGCGGATGTCGAATCAACACTCGGTCGCCGCGCGTCAGTGTTGCTCCGTCCAGTTCCTGGTGCGAACTGGGATGACCTGATTCCCTTGGCGACGTCCCTGCGCCACCAGGGATTCAGCGTGGCATCGGGTGGCTCGTGGCTGGCAGTCACGGGGGGCGCGGACAAAGGAAAAGGAGCGAGGGCACTCCTGGCTGTACTCGCTTTGAGCCAACCGAGTCCCAGCGTGGTCGCTGCGGTTGGAGATGGTGACAACGACGTCCCGCTGCTTGCGGTGGCGAGCAAAAAGTTTGTGATTTCCGGGACCGATGGTCGATATCACCCGGCGCTGACGGCGCTCCCGGATACGATGTGTGTATCGAAGGCTGGCCTTTCCGGCTGGCGAGATGTCCTGTTGTCGCTCCTGGAGGAGAAACGCTGATGGTGATTGTCCCGCCTCGCCCCCGTTGGACGCTGAGTGTCCTGACCATTCCCAAGCGCGAGGCCTATCTCGCGCAAATGTTGCGATCACTGACCGACGTGGGACTGCCCAAAGGCACGGTGATCGACATTGTCTACAACTGCGATACCCGTGAACGTCCGCACGACGTAGAAAAACGATTGCGTAAAGCGGGACGCGGATTGGATATCAACGTCCACTTCAACTCGCAGCGCCCGACCATTGTCGGTGGTCGCGCGCAACAGCTAAATCACTGCAAGACACCATTGTTGGCGTTCATCGACGATGACCTGACAATTCACGGTGATCTGTTCGGCGTGCTCGAAGAGACGCTGCGCAGTGTGCCAGTGGGGATCCTTGGCGTGCAGTCGCTGGTCGAAGACACGGACCGGCGATTCAAGCCGCGTAAATCGACACTCAGCATCGATAAGGGCGGCGTGCGGTATATGCCGGTGCAGGGGATGCTGGTGGCTGGATATCGCCGGCTTTTCATCGACGTGGGCGGTTTTAATCCCCGTCGTGATTTTTGGGGAGAGTGGACCGAGTTCAATCTGCGTATGTGGCGCAGTGGATTCCCCACGGGGTACGCGATGGACGGCGCGTATCTGCGGCACTGGGAGAAGGCGCCAGAGTCGCCAACACGCAACATGCGTGGCCGCGAAGATCATGTGATGTGGGGATTGCTCTGTACGGCGCTGGAGTACGAAGCGGTCGATGAACACGAGGACACGGAAGCGTTCTGGGATCTCGTCGAATCGCGTTACATCCGCTATGCGTTTGGTGCGGACGCGCGCATTCGCGATCTGATGCGATCGGCCTTGCGATTGACACCGCGTTTGAGTGCCGAGTATCCGGCGATCGCGCAATTTCGTGAGGTCGCGCGTGAACACCCGTTTCAGTTCAAGCCATTTCATCGGATGACACCGCGCGATGTTCGTCAGGTGCTCGCTCACGCAGAAGGCCGAATCAGTGAATATCGCGATGATGTCTGGGACTCACGGCCGACGCGAGCGGCGCGGTGGGTGCGGAGCAAGCTGTCGGCGGGGTAGGAAAGACGCGTCGGGGGGTGTAGCGCTTGGCCGCGGAATTGCGTTGTCGACGGAACATCGCGTCTCAGAATTTCATGTAAACGAGCAGCCGCTGCGTCAGATCATTGCGCGCGCCGCACGCTCGCCACTTATCAACGCGCCCTCGATCAAGCCAGGGCTGATGTCAGACGTCTCCGAAACGGCGAACGCCAGCCTCCCCCGCACGTGCGTTGCGCGCAACAGCGGCGCCGCAGGCTCCGGGGGCACCGACGGCGCGGCGAGGTCGCCCGCGCTGCAGATGAATGGATTAGTCGCCCAATCCTGTATGTGCAGCGCGCGTAGTGTCGCCGCCGTCGGCCCAAGACAGCGTACCAGTTGAGCAATCGTCGCTTGCCGGAGCGCGTAATCGTCGCGGCGCTGTACGGCGGTCCAAAGCGGGAAGCCGAAAATCACGCCATGGGCCCCCTCGGCCGGACAGTGATCGTGTGTCTCGCCAAGCGGGCCGGAACGACTGGCAATACGGCCAGATAGCCCGTCCTCTCGCCAGAATGGTCGATCGTATTCCGCGACGACCTTGGCCTGCGCGGCCATCCACGTGGGCGTGCTTTCGAGCGCGCGTCTCAAGGCGGGATCGATGTCGGGTAGCGCTATTTGTTGCGCCGTCACACGCACCGGCGTGGCAAGAATCACGCGTGATGCGAAAAGCTGTTCGCCCGACGCCAGAGTGACGCCAATCGCCCCACTGCTTTCATCGCTCACCGATATGACGGTATGACGCATTCGCAGGGCCGCTGCGGGAAGACGACGCGCCAGCGCGAGCACGATGGCCGAAGGACCGCCCACGATGCGCCGGATCCCATCCTGTTCAGGCAGCGGCACACGCTCGACTTCACGCGACCACCCGTCGAGCACGCCGTCACCGTCGCTGAACTGAGCGAACGTTTCGACGCCGAGTCGTTGTACCCAACGCGCAACGACCGGTTGGTACAACGGCCAGACCCACGTCGGTCCGAGGTCCGCTATCGCTCGCCCTGTCAGTTCATCCGTCACGCATTGAATGCGCCCACCAATGTGTTCATCGGCCTCCAGCACCAACACCCGAGCGCCCGCCTCGTGTGCGACGACCGCGGCGGTGAGCCCGGCGATCCCGCCACCGACCACGATGATATCGAACGATTCCATCGCGAACAATTAACTGCGGGGCCCTATTGATCGCAGTGCGCACGTCGGGTGTTGCGGAGTCGCGCTGCCCACGTCCGTCTACGGCACCAATCAGAATGTGTATCGAAACGATCGGTGTTGTAGTTCATCGCGCGCACGTCTTGATCGCCAGTTGACTCTCCCGCTTGTGCAGGTCCAAATCCATCGTCTCCATGGCAACTGGCGTCCCCGTCTTGCGCCCCGTTTCGCAAGACGGTGAGTGCGTTGATGTGGGGGCCGAAACTTGCGACCACGTTATCGCGGATTGTCAGCCGCCGCTTCAAACCAACGATCCTGATTGACCGCGTTTGTGTGGAAGACCACGTAGTTGCCGTGGTTGCTGCTCCATACGGCGTTCTCGTGCGTTCGTTCACAGAGATGTCGAACACTCAGTAGACTGGCTGCGGGATGATCCGCGTTTTTCGGGATTGCTGCGTGAGATCGGCGTTCCGACCGTGAGCTGAGCGAGAATGACTCACGACGGACAAAACGCAAACGTGTGCGCGAAGACATGCCATCAATGCAAGGGTAGATTTGACAGGACGGGAATCCATCCGTCGCCGAAGGGAAGCTTACGCCCGCACCACCCAAAGCATGTCGCATTCCACCACCCGGTTCCAACACCCTCGTGACTTCTTATTGCCGTTTCGGTGCCGTCCTTTCGTTCGCCGCGTTGTTCGCCGCGTGCGACTCTTCCGCAGCACGTAAATCCGATTCAACCAGCGTACCGCAGACCGGCGCGTCAGCAGCGAGCAGCGACAGCAGCGACAGCAGCG
>Ga0105047_10011798_pt1 | contig 14139 bp, 12 predicted proteins | sample MAT04_FD_78384 | JGI IMG/M metagenome (GOLD analysis project Ga0105047, IMG submission 78384) | Freshwater microbial communities from Lake Fryxell liftoff mats and glacier meltwater in Antarctica - MAT-04 (megahit assembly) | ecosystem: Environmental > Aquatic > Freshwater > Ice > Liftoff... | reverse complement strand
CATACCCTTAGCACTGGATCTCTAAAGTTTATGGTTATTGACGGAATAGATCACGACTTCGGATATCTTCATATGTTTGTTGATGGTACACCATCACTAGGAAACCCGATAAAGATTGGTGATTGTCAATATGTTTTACTTGATAAACTTGAATCAACATTCGGCATCCTAGTTCCTCACAATGGTCAGCAAAGGCTACTAGCAGTATGCCCTAATAATGATTGTAGTAATAGAAAGTACACCATACCAGGAACTCAAACTATCATCACTGCTACCAATCAATTAGCAGCAGGAGACATTATTGGGGTATTGGGTACATCAGGCAGAGTGGGTGCTCACTTGCATCTCAATAGATACGAATCACTTACTAGTTGTACTGATTATGCCAATTGCGACAATTATATGCTCAATCCATTAGAACATATAGAACATACTGGAGTGAACTATGCATGTAGGTTTCATAATCATTCCATTGTACAGACCGCTCCTGAAAATGAGTCTGAGGGTTTCAGCAATGACCATATAGTCTATCCTGGCACAAAGTCAAGTCCTATCATGATAAGGCCGCAACTCAATGGTGGTGGCAATGACAACCATTATACCGCAGGTACTTTTAATATTAGGGACGTAAGTCTAGAAATAAAACCAACAAGTGGGGGGAATTATACTCAACTCAAAGGTAATAATTATGAGTCAAAGATCGTATTGGGTGCTACTGATTTTTATGCAAGCGCATATCCTCCATACATCAATAAAAGCTCAGAAAGCAACCAAGGTGGCTGGAGCAAGCAAGGTATTTATAATTTTGCCTATAGAGACTCAGGGGATCTACATAGAGGTCCATATACTACTTTTGGTGGAAGACCGTATGATGATTTTATTTTCCGTTTTATCACAGACTTCATAAAAAATCACCATTGAATGGTGATGCGCTGAAATTTACTGATACCCCTATTGATGCTAGGTATAATGACGGTTATTACCGTTTGAGAGCTAGAGTTACAGATGTCAGAAATGCTTACATTGATATCGAAACAGACATCACGCTGGACAACTTTAAGCCATACATAACATCCATTAATGTAAAATCCAACGGATCTTTACTGGTTCAACTGGACAGAATGGGTGACGAATCTACAAGTGTGAATGATGACGGTAATGTGACAAATCAAGTAACAGAGTACCCATTAAATAATGCACCCATTGGTCCCAATATATTGTCTGTCGAGATAAGGACATCAGAACCAATGACAAATCTAAGGTTTTCATACAAAAAGGAATCCCAACCTGTTTTTTCACAGCCCGTCAATATGATTCAAGATGCAGTAGATAAATTGAAATGGAGAGGTAATATTACAACGACTTCAATACAGGACGTATGCTTTAATGTTAAATTTTTTGGACTAGATCAATCTACCAATCAAATCCTTAATATCTACGGTAGTTCTAATAAAAATAATCCTAACCAATCCGTAAAAATACCCACGCGCAAGGGTAGCGGTGCACAGGACTGGAATAATTTACCCACCAATAGTGGCAGTGATCAGATAGATTTTTGTGTAAAGGCATGTTCAATGCGTCTATTATCTGATCACTCGGGCAACCGCAACTTTAGTCTCGACTGTGAAGTTTTGACTGATATAGGTGCGATAATCACTTATAATAGTTGTAATGATGCTGAAATAACACTGTCAGGACCAAATTTCGACCCATCAAATATAGTCTTTTGATGTTTGACAAAATCCTACTTCAATACACAATTCAAATCCGTCGACTTACGGGGCAGTTGATCTCAACGGAGCTTTTGGGTGATTTCCAGAGTGGCAAATATACATTCGAACTGCTTCAATATCAGAAAACAGGCTACTATACCAATGTAGAATACTCTTCTGCACATACACGTATCCGATGGTATATGGGACCAACATCATATGTAACAAATCTCCCACCGGCAGTCAGGATAAAGCGGATTCAAAGATGGTCGCAGGATCGATGGATGGTGAGCACGGAGTACACAGGTACCATCACCATCAATGGCACCACGTACACATCCAATGGATACAACACAGTAATGATGATTTGGTATGATAGTCAGGGCAACATCATAAAAGTGACGGAAATCAAGCATGGTCGGGATGAATTTATCAGTCATGTGTCTACAGATGGAATCAAAAAAGTAGTGTACAACGGCATGTATCGGGATACCATATACAGCAATACATATCCCAATGGATACCTCATTGATGAATGTACATTTATAGATGGTTTTGATGTGATATTCAACACTCCTGCCCCAGCTATCATACCATCATCCAACAAAACGGATCGTGAAATAAAGTCAACGCAGTCCTTCCGCTTCTACCCCAATCCATTCTCCAAAGGCATTAATCTCGATATCTCCAGTGATAAAGACGAAGTGGTAAATATAGAAACATACAATACGGTGGGAGCACTGATGTTTACTACCAAACTTGATCTTCAGCAGGGACAGAATGTGCGGTATATGGATGCTTTTGAACGTATTCCCGCAGGTGTGTACATGGTAAAAATAAAATCAACCACCAGAGAACACATGACCAGAGTGATCAGGATAGAGTGATGTTTTGTTTGGGTTTTTGTTAAGAAACACCAATGCGATTTTTTTAAAAGAAGCTGCTACTGATATATTTGTTGGTAGTGGCTTCTTTTAAAAAGGTCTAAAAAGTACTTTAAGAAGGTTATCGAGTACTTGAAGAAGGTTTATAGGCACCTGAAGAAGGTATTTGGGTACAATAAGAAGTTAGTCACGTACTTTTTGTGCAAATATGTTCCACAGTATCCCACGTATAATAGAATAAATATTATTCGTTGTCGCTTAACACTTTTATCCTTCCGACTCCGTTGCTGCACTAAACCCGATAGGATTAAAGCCAATGGATGATGACTTTTGTTTTTCATCATCAAAATCTTCCCAATCTGTGATGTCTTTCAGGAATGCCTCCATATGTCTTATGATAAAAGGAGCTTTCAATTCATCAGGGCGCAATATTTCCAAAGTCAACGGCGGTTTTGGCTGGCCATATCCTTCGATATGAGGACTGAGCAGCATCACCATTATTTTACCATTAAATAGTTGCTGATACATCAATGATCCGTTGGATTTGATCATGGTTCTTTTGACACCGGAATCCTCTACATTTTCAGTAATGCCGCTGCTGGAACGACCAAGATCAAGGATGACAGCTTCCAGGTTTTCAATATTATCACGAACGGTAATATCAGCTTTAGGGAGATCTGACTGCTTTAGAATTTCTTCCAGCGTTTTGACAAGCATAGGTTTTACGTCTGAATGCCAAGCGGTCCGATATTTTTCAGTATTTTCAAGTACCTGCTTGTATTTATTTACTTTTGACATTAACGTACCTGTGTCCATTTGCGTTTGATTTTTTAAATGAAAAATATGAGTATCCACTTGCAATATTATAATTTACTGGTCATCAACAGCGCCAGACTGGTATATTTCATTCCAAATCGTTTGCTCAGATATTCATTGGTTATACAACCTTTATAAGCGTAACACCCATTTCTGATGCCTTGGTTTTCGTACAGAATATTATCAAAGTGAAGGCCACTACCCATTTTTAGCAATAGCAACGTAATAATATTGCTTACCGCCAAAGATGCAGTGCGACTGACCCTTGATGCGATATTGGGTACACAGTAATGGATCACACCATGTTTTATAAAACTGGGATTTTCATGTGTAGTCAGACGGGAAGTCTCGATGCAGCCTCCCTGATCTATACTTACATCTATAATTACTGCGCCATCTTTCATTTTAGATACCATCTCTTCTGTCACAATGATAGGCGTTCTACCGCTTTTGGAGTGTATGGCTCCTATCACTACATCAGCGCTTGTCAGCTGATATGCCAGATAAACCGGATTGATAGATGATGTATGTAAATGTCTGCCTACAGCATTCTGCAATCGCATCAATTTGGTGATATCATTGTCAAAGACACGTACTGACGCACCCAAACCAAAGGCTACTTTAATGGCTGATTCGGCGACTACACCAGCTCCAAGGATGACTATTTTTGCCGGAGGGACACCGGATATTCCACCGAGTAGTACACCCCTGCCTCCGTCACGCGTATTGTTCAAGTATTCAGCTGCAGTAAGTACAGCACTACTGCCCGCTATCTCACTCATGATGCGCACTATAGGATAATTGCCATCTTCCGACTGCAAATACTCCATGGCCAAAGCAGTAATTCTTTTAGCTTTCAATTTTTCAAGATAATCATCCTTGAGTACAGGCAACTGGAGAGGAGAAATCAATATCTGATCTGCATGCATAAGGTCAATTTCTTCAGATGTCGGAGGAGCTATTTTTACCAGTACCTGTGACTTGAATACTTCCTCCTTACTGGATGAAATCTGAGCTCCGGCTTCTGAATAGTGATGATCTGTAAAATTTGACTTTAATCCTGCTCCAGCTTCTATGATCACTTTATGTCCATACCCTACCAAGGTTCTGATAGAGTGAGGTACCAATGCTACTCTGTGTTCGCTTAGTATGATTTCTTTAGGTATGCCTATGGTCAGACTTTTTGACCTGTCGCTGATGGACAGCGTTGCTACTTCTGTTTCATATTGGCCTTCTGTAAAAAAATCAGAAAATATAATGGGTTTGTTCAGTTTACTCATCTTTTGATTCTAAAGGATGACAAATCTAATTGTTTTCTGTGGTTTCAGGTATTTTACACACATCAATTTTTCTAACTCCTTCCGAGTTTACGTCAATGGTCACTTGCCAATGCCCGTTATTGATGATAGGTTCAATCATTTCCGGCCATTCAATAAAGCAATATTCACCACTGTATAAATACTCTTCAATACCGATATCATAGGCTTCTTCTATACTTTTTATTCTATATAGATCCATATGGTAGATCAGGTCACTACCCATATTGTATTCATTGACCAAAGAAAAAGTAGGACTCGTCACATCCCCTTTGTAACCTAGATGATGACACATTTCTCTGATTAAAGTAGTTTTTCCAGCCCCAAGATTTCCCGTAAAGGTAAAAATTCCGGGGCCTGAACACTTCAATAGTATATCTTTTGCAATCATTTGCATTTCTTCAGCTCTGTCAGTAGAGTATTCCAAATACATAAGTTTTATCAATGAATTTATCCTATAAGATTTCCTTTTTCATCCCATTGCGCCACTTTCTGTTGATCCTCTATCTTCAGGCATTGGTCAAGGGTTTTCTGATCATAACTCAGGTTGAACTTTTTTAATACTTCATCCGGTACGCCATCCCATTGATTGGGTCTGTTGCCTGCATATCCGATGTCCTTTATTCCCATTTGAGAAGTGAAAAATCCTGTGCAGGTCAGATTTCTCATTAAATTAAAAAATTTCACTCCGAATTTCATCTCATCTTCAGCGGTATCAGGATAAGCTATGCGGTCTATCAACTGAATCCTTTGTTCAGCCGTAATTTCAGAAAATGACTTTTCGAAGGTAGCCAAACTCAGATTATCCAACCACATCAGACCTCCTCGCATGGGCAATTGGAATTTGGGATAATCCTTCATCATAAACTCAATGAAATCCGGAACACCACTTTCTGTAGCACTGCCTGATGTTTCATCCTTGGGTATAATCATATCTGTAAGGATAGACACCATATTTTTCTCTTTCACAGTAAAAAAGGTTTCTGCCATCAGTGTATTGTCCACTGCTATTTCATCCGGCGTCCGTCCGTATAGACCAGTTCCTGTGATCTTTTCGGCAACTTTTGCATCTTTAGGACTACAACCCGTGCTGAGTAGAAATCCGGTGGCTACTGTTCCTGTCAGTAATAACTTTAGGTTTTTTCTTCTGTCCATGATCAGATATTTTGTTTTTTGAGTTGATCTATGATATATTCAGACGTTCTCCACGACAATGCAAGAATGGTCCAGGTAGGATTTTTATCCGCCTGTGACACAAATGATCCTGCATCCACCACAAATAGATTTTTACAATCGTGCGCCTGAGCATATTTATTGAGTGCAGATGTTTTGGGGTCATCTCCCATTCTGGATGTACCTACTTCATGAATGATACGTCCTGGTGAGGCCAATCCATGATCGGTGTCCTGACCTGGCTTTTCTCCTAATAAAACTGCTCCCATACCTGTGAGTATTTCTTCAAAGGTCTCATGCATATGTTTAGCTTGTCTGACTTCATGCTGTGTCCATTTGTAATGAAATCTAAGTACCGGAATGCCGAATTTGTCTACCGTATCGGGATCAATTTCACAATAATTATCATATTGTGGAATACTCTCTCCGCGTCCTGACATACCTACCATTGTGCTATAAATCCTTCGAAGGTCCTTTTTTAAGCCAACACCATACCCACCATTAGCCGTCGGTTTGCCAAATTCATTAAGAAGGTATTTTCTCATGGTGTCCATACCAAAACCAAATCCATAAGAAGGCATACTCATGCCACCCCAATATTCAATATGATAACCACGTGGGAAGTCTAGTTTTTTGTTATCCAGCCACCATGGTGAATACACATGTGATCCGCCTACACCATCTTCATTATATCTAGGTCTGTCTACTAGCTCAGGCATAAAAGCCATGCGATCTGTCCCTGTAGAGTCGTGCAAATACCTGCCTACTACACCCGAACTGTTGGAAAGTCCGTTGGGATGCGCTTTTGATTTAGAATTTAGCATGATTCTGGCAGTTTCGCAGGCAGAAGCAGCTAGTACGACCACTTTGGCACCTATTCGGTATTCCATCAAATCTTTTTTATCTATGTATAACACACCCGCTGCGAGACCATCAGCATCGGTGATCACTTCTCTTACCATGGCATGGGTATAGAGTTCAACCTTTCCCTTTTGCATCGCTGGTTTTACCAGACAGGTACCTGACGAAAAATCCGCGTATACCTGACAAGCTCGACTACATTGAGCACAAAAAAAACATACGCCTCTATCGTTATTGATCTTTCTGGTGAGTATGGAGAGCCTCGATGGAATCACCGGAACACTGGCTTTGGCCGCTCCTTTTTTTACAAAAAGTTCGTATAATCTAGGTTTGGGCGGCGGAAGGAAGAAGCCATCAGGATCATTTGGCAATCCTTCATTGGTTCCGAAAACGCCTATGAGTTTATCTACCTTGTCATAATATGGTTTGACGTCCTCATAGCTGATGGGCCAGTTGTCTCCAAGTCCATCCAGATCTTTTCTTTTAAAGTCTTTTGGCCCGAAACGAAGGGAAATTCGACCCCAGTGATTGGTTCGCCCTCCCAGCATCCTGGATCTGAACCAGTCAAATTTAGTGCCGTCTTTGCGTGTGTAGGGTTCACCATCAATTTCCCATCCTCCCCAAGCTGCGTCAAAATCGCCAAATGATCGCTGTGTATTAGCTCCACGTCTCGGAGATTCCCATGGCCACTTTAGCTGTGTTCGATATTCTTCTTTTGCTGGATCAAAATCACCTCCTGCTTCCAGCACTGCGACCGACAATCCAGCTTCTGATAGTATTTTGGCAGCCATGCCTCCACCTGCACCGGAGCCTACTATACAAACATCATATTTTTTATCCTGTTCCTTTATTTGAAAACTCATATTTGACGAATTGTTGGGTAAAAGTAGTTTTTCTACACATGTTTATTGATTTTTAAAAAGATAATTTTAATTTGTAAATATAATTACCGTCCAAAACTATATTTTTACCATTAAAAAATTAAACATTAGAATGAACATATCGTGTATAGTGGCAGTTGCTCAAAATAACATTATCGGAAAAGACAATGATATCCCATGGTATCTTCCCGCAGATCTTCAGTATTTTAAAAAAACTACCCTTGGTCATACGGTCATTATGGGAAGAAACTGTTACACTTCCATCGGACGGCCATTGCCAAAACGAACCAATATCATCATCACCCGTGATCCGTTTTTTATTTCGAGCAATTGTCTGATTGCCAGATCCATTCCCGAAGCACTTTCCCTGGCGCACAGTGAAGGTGAATCAGAAGTTTTTATTATTGGCGGAGGGCAGATTTATGAGCAATCCACAGAATTATGGGATAAACTTTATCTTACCGAGGTAGATCTTAAAGTAGATGGAGATGTGTTTTTTCCTGAGGTAGATTTTAAAAAATGGAAGATGACAAGCGTTGAAGCCTATGAAAAAGATGATAAAAATGAATATAATTATACTTTTAAAATTTTTGAAAAATTATGAGCTATGACCAATTCACCCATCAAAGAAGAATTTCTTCATTTTCTCTGGCGAACCAAAAAAATCCAACCTGAACACCTGATTACCACCGACGGAAGGATAATCGACATTCTTGATTATGGGACGTATAATGTGGACTCCGGCCCTGATTTCTTCAACGCAAAAATAAATATAGAAGGTACTGTTTGGGCAGGAAATATAGAAATGCATGTGTTCAGTTCGGACTGGAAAAAACATAAACATCAGCATGATAAAGCGTATGAAAATGTAATCCTACATGTGGTCTATGAAAATGATAAAGACATATGGCTGCCAAATGAAAACGAAAACATACCTACGATAGCTTTAAAAGGTAGAATACCAAAATCTTTTGCTGATAATTATCTTACCTTAATGCAGTCAAAAGCGCTGATCCCATGTCAGAGTTTGATATCATCGGTAGCCCTTGAAAAAATAGAGTTGTGGAAATATACGCTTACGATAGACCGTTTATACCACAAATCACTTCAGGTGGCTGATATATTACTTTCCACCGGAAATGACTGGGAAGAGACACTATATATTATGCTTTCCAGATATTTTGGAGCTAAAGTCAATACTGAACCATTCGAAAGACTGGCCAGAAGCCTTCCTTTAAATATCATCAATAAGAACAAAGATAAAAGAGATACATTAGATGCACTATTTTTTGGACAGGCGGGAATGTTGATGGCAAATTATGAAGATGATTATTTTGTCGGACTAAAAAAGGAATATCAGTTTCAGCAGAAAAAATATAGCCTGAAACCCATCGATCCCGTAGCCTGGAAATTTAGTAAAATGAGACCTATGAATTTTCCAACCGTAAGAATTGCACAGTTTTCCGGATTGATGTATCGAGTCACCTTTCTATTCAGCCAGATCAGAGAAGCCACACAACCTATGGAGATCAGAAATATGCTCCATTCGGAAGTTAATGAATACTGGTATGATCACTACAGATTTGGTACTCCTTCGTCACCCATAAAAAAAACTACCTCCAATGATTTTGTAGATCTGCTGCTTATCAATGCCATTGCTCCTGTACTCTATCATTATGGCAGATGTAGTAGTGAGGAAAAATGTATTGATATGGCCATAAAACTATTAGAGGACATCGGTTCTGAAAAAAATAGTATTATTGATCATTGGAAACAATTGGGTATACCTTCCAAAACGGCTTTTGACTCGCAAGCACTGATTCATCTTAAAAATAATTATTGCAATGAGTTCAAATGCCTATCGTGCAAAATTGGTAATGAAATAATGAATAAGTAATCTGACAATTAATTTGCCGTGATTTTAAATTTCTGTTATTTGACTGCAAGCAATTATTTTTTTAATAACTTGCTGTCAAATATTCAAACAAACCATTAGAATATGAAAATCAGAAATATTATACTCTTACTTCTGTTTCCCATCTGTCTTTATACTCAGATAGATAGTGTGGATATTATAGTCGAAAAGCAAATGGCAGAACAAAATATCATCGGCTTGTCTTTGGCTATTGTGAAAGGTGGTAAGATACTTGTGGATAAAGGTTACGGCGCAGCCAATGCAGAACATAATGTAGCGGCACAATCAAAAACTGTATTTCGTCTGGCATCTATCAGTAAACAATTTTTTGCAACAGCCATCATGAAACTTGTGCAGGATGGTAAACTTACCTTAGACGATGGTATGCATAAATTCTTTCAGAAAGCACCGGAAACATGGAAAACTATCCAAATAAAACATCTCCTTTCCCATACTTCCGGTTTGGTCAGGGAAGCTCCTGGATATGACAATTTTAAAATTCAGAGTGATTTATCCATCATTAAATCAGCGTATGATCTGCCTTTAAATTTTCCCACCGGAGAGAAATATCAGTATTGTAATCTTGGATATTATATGCTGGCGGAAATCATCTCTCAAGTAAGTAGAATGCCGTGGCAAGACTATATCTCAAAAGAATTATTTGTCCCAGCCGGTATGACCAATACGTTGATGACAGACTTTTATCCTGTCATTCCAAATCGGGCAAGTGGATATGTCTTCAATAATGGCAAGTTTATAAATGCTGAAGCTATGATAGCCGTGAGGCCTAGCGGAGGGTTTTTATCCACTACGACGGATATGATAAAATGGGATAATGTATTGAGAGATAAAAATATCATTCTTAATAAAGAAAACTGGGAACAATTGTGGAAACCTTTTATTCATACTTCCACGGATGCGGGTTCCAAATCATACTATGGATTTGGTTGGACTATTGATGAATATAAAGGACGTAAACTGATAGGACATGGGGGAAGTAATATGGGTTTCAAAACCCAATATTCCCGTTTTGTTGATGACAAATTGTCTATTATCGTGCTGACCAATACCAATGGTTCTAATCCAAATATGATAGTAAATTTATTGGCAGATTATTTGCTGAAGTAGGTTACTCCTTGGACTTGTTCGCATAAGTAGAGCTTATTGATTCGGCTTTAAATAGGATCTTTCTTAACTTGGAAAACAAGACTAAGTTTGGCTCTTTTAAATTAAACATACACACATATTTTAACCGCAGACCTCATTAAATCATTGATAACTATAAAATTTCATATTAATCGAAAATATAAGATATGAATTTGTAATTATTTCAAATTGTTATATTTTGTCGGTTCAATCACAAAATCAATATATGAATTTCAAATCCAATCTAATCGTAACGCTCATTATGCTGTTTTTTATTCCGCTGACATCCAATGCTCAGTTCTGGAAAAAGAAAAAGCCTGAACCTGTGCAAATACCTTCAGTTCCTGAACCAAAGAAGAAGGAGGAAAAAATCAAAGCTTTCAAAGATATCATTACGAAGGACGCCATCACATCTCAGGGTATGATTACAACACATAAAGTCAAAGACAAAAATTATTTTGAATTGACCAATAAAATTTTGGAGAAGGAAATTTTAATCACGTCAAGAATCTCAGGTTTTGTAAAAAATCTGAATTTCGGTGGCGCAGGTGTTGAGTCGAGACCACAACAAGTAATCAGATGGCAAAAGAAAGATGACAAAATTTTGCTTCGATCTGTGTCTTATAATAGTATTGCAAATTTCGAAGATCCCATTTATCAATCTGTCCGCAACAATAATTTTGAGCCTATAGTCATGGTTTTTGATATTCAAGCTTACAATCAGGATACCTCCGGATATATTATCGACGTGGAAGCATTATTTAATACTGACGTAGAAATGATCGGCGCTATGGATAAGGACGATAAGAAGACATTCGAAATCAAAAGTGTAGATTCGAAAAGAAGTTTTATTCAGGAAATGCGATCTTTCCCTGAAAATATTTATGTAAAACATGTACTCACCTACACCGGTAGTAATCTACCTGACAATCAAATCACAGGTACATTGTCCGTGGAGATGACTCAAAATATGGTGCTACTTCCTGAACAACAGATGCAACCTAGATTTTTTGACCCGAGAGTTAGTTACTTTTCTATCCAACAGACGGATTATAGTTCTGATGATCAAAAAGCTTCCAAAAGAAGGCTCATCACAAGATGGAAACTCGAACCCAAACCCGAAGATCGTGATAAATATTTCAGAGGTGAACTGGTCGAACCTGCCAAACCTATCGTATATTATATAGATCCTGCTACGCCAGAGAAATGGCGACCATATCTAACGCAAGGTGTCAATGACTGGAAAGGAGCATTTGAAGCAGCAGGATTCAAAAATGCCATTATGGCAAAATTGCCTCCTACCAAAGAAGAAGATCCGGATTGGTCACCAGAAGATGTAAGAAACTCAGTCATCAGATATGTGAGTACAGATATACAGAATGCCATGGGTCCACATGTACATGATCCGCGCACAGGCGAGATCATAGAGAGTGATATTATTTGGTATCACAATGTCATGAATTTGCTCCGCACTTGGTTTGTCACACAGACCGCTGCTATCAATCCCGACGCACGTACACCCAAATTCAGAGAAGAAGTGATGGGTAGATTGATAAGATTTGTAGCTGCACACGAAGTAGGTCATACACTTGGACTACCGCATAATATGGGTTCAAGTTCGGCTTATGCCGTTGATTCATTGAGGTCTCCACAATTTACCCAAAAAATGGGCACCGCCCCATCAATCATGGATTATGCAAGGTTTAATTATGTCGCACAGCCCGGAGATGGTCCTGTAGGTCTCATGCCTGATATCGGTCCTTATGATAAATGGTCCATAGAATATGGTTATAGACTTATCAAAGATGCCTCACCCGAATCCGAAAGACCCATCATCAACAAATGGATCAAAGATAAAGCAGATAATCCAATCTATAGATTCGGACGTCAACGTGGTTTGCCTACCGATCCTACCGCACAGACAGAAGATTTGGGGGACAACTCGATAAAAGCATCAGAATATGGTATTAAAAATTTGCAAAAAATATTACCTAATTTGGTCAATTGGATGGGAGAAGACACGAAGAGCTTTGAAGAATTAAAGGAGTTTTATGACGCCGCTATTGGACAATTTAATAGATATATGGGACACGTTGCGGCCAATATCGGTGGTGTATCTGAGTACTATAAAACCTATGACGAAAATAGTCCAGTTTATGTACATACTTCCAAAGAAAGACAAAAAGATGCTGTACGTTTTCTAAACGAACAATTATTTAATACACCACTTTGGATTGCAGATAAAAATATCTTAAGCAGAATAGAAGAGCACGGCAATACGGAAAGAATCAGAGGTCTGCAAGAGCGAACCATCAATCTTGTCTTAGGAAAGGATCGACTGCTTAGAATGCAAGAAAATGAAGCACTGAATGGTGAAAAAGCATATAAACTCACTGAGTTGATGGATGACCTCACTGTAGCTATTTTTTCTGAAGTAAAGTCAAAGAAGGCGATCGATATTTATAGAAGAAATCTTCAGCGAACATATGTTGAAGCGTTAGGCAAGTTACTTGTACAAACAGACAATGCTGCCAAAAACTCAGATATCACAGCGACGGTGAGGGCGCACATCAAAAAAATAGATGCATCACTGACATCGTATAATTCAGCAGATATTTCGTCGGCTTATCATAAAGATGATCTAAAAAGCAGGATCAAGTCTATTTTGGAACCTAAGTAATCAAAATATTCAAAAAGACCAATCAAAAAAAATTGAGTTTTTCACAGGGGACATGTGGTGTGACGTTTTTTCTTAATTTCTTTTAATGTATCTTAATTCAGCTTTTTGCAGTATTTGACATAAATCATTGATAATCAGTATAAAAGTAAAAACCCTGATATCTTCCGATAGCTATCGGAAGATATCAGGGTTTTTCATGTAGGTGGGCCCACCATCCCGATAGTTATCGGGATTGAACCTGGGATACAGTTACTCTCTGCGGTGCAGAGTTTTATTATAAAGCAAGATTCTCATCTCTTCATATTTATTAAGATTAAGAATATAGATTTTACTTTTCATTTTTTTGATTTTAGCTTCTATTCTTAGAGCATGGCTATAGTCCAATGTTTCTATAACAAGAAATAATTCCCAATCGTTAGTTTTTGATGTATATTTAGAAGTACCATAAAAAGAACTGTTATGCTTAATAATTCTGATATCAATATCATGAGCAGTTGCACCGACATAATATTTGTCCAAAGAAACACTATACAATATGTAACAAGCAGCAGACATATAAGGAAATGATGAACGAAAATAACAAAATAGCTAAAGTATTTTATGTTTGGCCCACCATCCCGATAGTTATCGGGATTGAACCTGGGACCACCTGATTATGATTTAGGTATATTAAATTTTATCAAATTCTTTATTTCACCTTTTTATTTTTGAACGCTCAGAAGTTTATCTATAATATAAACCAAAAAATCCCTAAT
>Ga0105047_10011797_pt1 | contig 14141 bp, 9 predicted proteins | sample MAT04_FD_78384 | JGI IMG/M metagenome (GOLD analysis project Ga0105047, IMG submission 78384) | Freshwater microbial communities from Lake Fryxell liftoff mats and glacier meltwater in Antarctica - MAT-04 (megahit assembly) | ecosystem: Environmental > Aquatic > Freshwater > Ice > Liftoff... | reverse complement strand
GCGTTTGCGCTTTGGGACCGCAACCAGCAGACGTTTTTCATGGCGCGCGACCGGCTGGGCGTCAAGCCGATGTACTACGCGCTGCTGGATGACGGCACACTGCTTTTCGGCTCGGAACTCAAATCCATCATGGCGCACGGGGGCCTTCGGCGCGACATCGACCCGCTTGCCGTGGAGGAATACTTCGCGCTCGGGTATGTGGCGGAGCCACGAACGATTTTCAAGCAGGCCCGCAAGCTGCCCCCGGCGCACACGCTCACGATCAAGCGTGGGCAACCGCCTGGCGAACCCGTCGAGTACTGGGATGTCTGCTTCAGCTTGGACAACCCCATATCCGCGGCCGATGCCCAGTCTGAACTCGTCGAGCGCTTGAAAGAATCCGTCCGCTTGCGCATGATTGCCGAGGTGCCGTTGGGTGCCTTCCTCTCAGGCGGCGTTGATAGCAGTGCCGTGGTCGCCATGATGGCGGGCTTGTCTCAAGAGCCGGTCAATACCTGCTCCATGGCGTTCGACGATCCCGCCTTCAACGAGTCGGAGTTCGCACAGATGGTGGCCGACCGCTACCACACGCGCCACCGCGTCGAAACCGTCAAGAGTGATGATTTCGATTTGATCGACACCTTGGCCCGGCTGTATGACGAGCCTTATGCCGACAGTTCGGCGATTCCCACCTACCGGGTCTGCCAACTGGCACGCAAACATGTCACGGTGGCTTTGTCTGGCGATGGTGGCGATGAGTCGCTGGGTGGTTACCGTCGCTACCGGCTGCACTTGATGGAAGAGCGCATGCGCTCGGCCTTGCCACTGGGCCTGCGTCGGCCAGTTTTCGGCTCCTTGGGCAAGCTTTATCCCAAGGCTGATTGGGCGCCGCGGATGTTTCGGGCCAAGACTACATTTGAAGGCATGGCCCGCAGTTCGGTAGAGGCTTACTACAACTCGGTTTCCATCTTGCGCGACCCCATGCGGGATTCACTTTTCACCGATGGTTTCAAACGGGAGTTGGCGGGTTACAACGCCCAGGAGGTTTTTGACAGGCACGCGGCCAAAGCCGGCACACAAGACCCCTTGGCCCTGATCCAGTATCTGGACTACAAGACCTATCTGGTGGGGGATATCAATACCAAGGTTGATCGCGCCAGCATGGCGCACTCACTCGAAGTGCGTGAGCCCTTGATGGACCATGAGCTTGTGGAGTGGTTGGCCACACTGCCTACCAGTCACAAGATCCAGGGGCAGGAAGGAAAGTACATCTTCAAGAAGTCAATGCAATCACACCTGCCGCACGATGTGTTGTACCGGCCGAAGATGGGCTTTTCCGTGCCCTTGGCGCGCTGGTTTCGCGGCCCGCTCAAACAGCGTGTGCGCGATGCACTGCTTGGCCCGCGCATGGCGGCCACCGGGTGGTTTAACCGCGCTTACCTTGAGCATCTTGTCGACGCCCACTCTGCCGGCACGCGCGATTACAGTGCCCCGATATGGACCTTGCTGATGTTCGAGGCTTTCTTGCGCAACGTGGTGGAAGCGGGTGAGATGGCATGACGCGCATCCTGCATGTTCTGGACCATTCCATTCCCCTGCACAGCGGGTATACCTTTCGCACCTTGTCCATCCTGCGTGAGCAGCGCAAGCTGGGATGGGAAACGTTCCACCTCACCAGCCCCAAGCAGATCAACTGCGATGTGCTGGAGGAATATGTGGACGGGTGGCACTTCTATCGAACGGCCGCAGCAGATGGGAGCCTCCGCCGCCTGCCACTGGTGGCGCAGTGGTCGCAGATGAAGAGTGTCGAGAAACGGCTTCTGCAATTGGCCAGCATCGTCCGCCCTGAGATCCTGCACGCGCACTCGCCAGTGCTCAATGCAATTCCTGCCCTGCGCGCAGGGAAACGCCTGGGTATCCCGGTGGTCTACGAGGTGCGAGCGTTCTGGGAGGACGCCGCGGTGGACCATGGGACCACCACGGAGGGCAGCCTTCGCTACCGGCTGACCCGCGCACTGGAGACGAATGCATTGCGGCGAGCGCACCATGTCTTCACCATTTGTGAAGGTCTGCGCGGTGACATTCTGGCCAGAGGCATCGCGCCGGCCAAGGTGACCGTCATTCCCAACGCGGTTGACGTGGACTCGTTTGCAACCGGTGGTCAAGCCGATACCGCACTGAAGGCGCAACTGGGGTTGGGAGACGCCACGGTGATTGGCTTCATTGGCTCGTTTTATGCCTACGAAGGCCTTGATCTGCTACTGGACGCGTTGCCACAAATCCTTGCGCGAACGCCGAATGTACGTGTGCTCCTGGTTGGCGGCGGTCCGCAGGAATCCGCGCTCAAGGCGCAAGCCCGGCGGTTGGGCCTGTTCGACAAGGTGGTTTTTGCCGGGCGTGTTCCGCATGCCGATGTTCAGAAGTACTACGACCTGGTTGACGTATTGGCTTATCCGCGCCATGCCATGCGACTGACAGAACTGGTGACGCCGCTCAAGCCGCTGGAGGCGATGGCGCAAGGGCGCTTGCTAGTGGCTTCGGACGTGGGCGGGCACAAGGAGCTGATCCGTGACGGCCTGACGGGTGTTCTGTTTGAAGCGGGTAATGCGAACGCCTTGGCCCGCGCCGTCGTGGACTTGCTGGCTACGCCAGAATCTTGGTCGGCAATGCGCACGGCGGGGCGCAGGTTTGTCGAACTCGAGCGCAACTGGAAAGGCAGTGTGGCGCGATACTGCGCTGTCTACGATGACCTGGCGGTTCCGCGATGAACATGGTTGGATTGCGCATCGGTTTGGTTGGGCCTTTGCCTCCACCAGCAGGTGGCATGGCCAACCAGACTGTCCAACTCGGTGAACTGCTTGCATCGGCAGGGGCCAGTGTCACGTTGATCCAGGTGAACCCTCCATATCGGCCCGATTGGGTGTCGCGTTTTCCAGTGGTGCGCTCGTTGTTCAGGCTCTTGCCCTATTGGCTTGCCTTGTGGCGCGCCGCGAATCGCTCGGACATCTTTCACATCATGGCCAATTCGGGTTGGTCCTGGCATCTTTTCGCCGCTCCGGCGATTTGGGTGGCGCATTTTCGAGGTGTGGCGTCGGTCGTCAACTACCGCGGAGGCGAAGCTGGCGACTTTCTCCTTCATTCTGGTGGGCTGGTTCGTTTCAGCATGCGCAGAACCCGTGCGCTAATCGTGCCGTCGGGATTCCTGCATGCCGTCTTCACCCGATTCGGCATGCGGTCTGAAGTCGTGCCGAACATCATCGACCTTGCAAGATTCCACCCGCGCAGCATGTTTCGCTCCGGGCCGCCCAATTTGTTTGTGGCCCGAAATCTCGAGTTACTTTACGACAACGCCACGGCAATCCGCGCATTCGGCTTGGTCCGACAGGTGTTTCCCGATGCGCGCCTTACGATAGCCGGGAGCGGACCCGAAGAACCCAGCCTGCGCCAGATCGCCATTGAACTCGGCTTGGTCGATGCGATCCGGTTTGCCGGCCGACTTGGGCGTGACGCGATGGCATTCGAGTACCGTTCAGCCGACATTGCGCTCAATCCGAGTCGTGCGGACAACATGCCCAACTCCCTGCTCGAAGCCTGGGCCAGTGGTGTTCCTGTGGTGAGCACCAATGTGGGCGGAGTACCCTTCATCGCAAAAGATGGCGCCAACGCGTCGTTGGTGCCTGTGGCAGATCCCGATGCAATGGCGCAGGCGTGTATCAGCTTGTTGTCGGACCCGGCTTTGTGGCGAAAGCGCGCTGAAGCTGGTCTGCTGGAAGTTCAGCGATATACCTGGTCTCGCGTGGAACCGGTACTGCGGGAGACATATGAGCGGGCCATGAGGCTGCATTCGATGGGCAAGTAGACATGGACTTGTACACCTCGCTTGTTTCTTCACTGATGTTCCCCTTGCATGAGCAACTCAAGCGCCACAATAGTGCTCAGTTGCTGCGCGACATGGAGAAGTTGCAGTGGTTGCCGGCAGATCTGCTTGCCCAAATCCAATTGCAGCGCTTGCGCGACTTGCTTGGCGATGTTGCGGCCCACGTGCCTTATTACCGCGACCTGTTCGTTCGCACAGGTTTTGATGTCCAGGCAGTTACGGATCTGACGGCTCTGCAGCGTTTGCCATTTTTGACAAAGGAAGTCATCCGTGCCAACACCGATGCATTGACGCACGCGCACGCGCGTGGCTTGTCTCGGTTCAACACCGGTGGATCTTCGGGCGAGCCGCTGGTCTTTTTTATTGGAACCAAACGGGTGAGCCACGACGTCGCCGCGAAGTGGCGTGCCACCCGCTGGTGGGGTGTAGATATTGGAGACCCGGAGATCGTGGTCTGGGGTTCGCCCATAGAACTTGGCAAACAGGACCGTATCAAATACTGGCGTGACAAACTCTTGCGCACGCGCTTGTTGCCTGCCTTTGAAATGTCCGAGTCCAAGCTCGACGGGTTTGTCGCGACCATTCGTGCGGTGCGGCCGAAAATGCTGTTTGGATATCCGTCGGCGCTGAGTCTGATCGCCCGGCACGCCCAAAAGCGCGGGATTGGCATGCAGGACCTGGGCATCAAGGTGGCGTTCGTTACTTCGGAACGGCTGTATGACGACCAACGAACAGCAATCAGTGATGGTTTCGGCTGCCCAGTGGCCAACGGTTATGGTGGCCGCGACGCGGGCTTTATTGCACATGAGTGCCCCGCGGGTGGCATGCACATCACGGCGGACGACATCGTGGTTGAAATTGTCAGCGAGGAGGGCAAAGTTCAGCCCCAAGGCGTGGCGGGCGAAATCGTTGTCACGCACCTGTCCACCAGCGATTTTCCTTTCATCCGGTACCGAACGGGTGACATTGGTGTGCTGGATCACAGGCTGTGTTCTTGCGGCCGCAGCCTGCCATTGCTCAAGGAAATCCAGGGGCGAAGCACCGACTTCGTTGTCGCTGCCGATGGCACGGTGATGCACGGCCTGTCGCTCATCTACATCCTGCGAGATCTTGAGGGTGTCAAATCATTCAAGGTGGTCCAGGAAAGCCTGAGTCTCACGCGGGTCATGCTGGTGGTGGATGCATCGTTCAAGTCTGACTCGGTGAATCTTGTCGTTGATGGTTTCAAGAGGCGCTTGGGCGCAATGGTCTGTATTGAGGTTCAGCAAGTGGCCGATATTCCAGCGGAAAGATCTGGCAAATTCCGCTATGTCGTGAGCCGGGTTACCGGAGCCTTTGGAACCTGATTTATGCGCGACCTACTCCTTCTTGCCATCGTAGTTGTCGGTTGTGTGGCAGCCCTCAAACGACCTTGGATTGGGGTGATGCTTTGGACATGGCTGAGCATCATGAACCCGCATCGGTACACCTATGACTTTGCTTTTAGTGCGCCGTTTGCTGCTATGGCAGTCGGGGCGACGGTTTTGGGGCTAGTCATGACGCGCGATTGCGCCTCGCCGTTGAAGGGGGGGGCTGTTGCGTGGCTTGTCGCTTTCATGGCGTGGATGACTATTTCCTGGTTGGTTGGCTTTGATATTGCCGGAGACTATGAGCAATGGAAGAAGGTGATGAAGATCGACGTGATGGTACTGGTCGGGCTCATGTTGTTACATAGCAGGCAGCACATCATGGCCTTGATGTGCGTCAGCGTGGGGTCGCTTGCCTTGCTTGGCGCAAAAGGCGGGATCTTTACGCTCGCTTCCGGTGGCGGCTATCGCGTATGGGGGCCTTCGGGCTCATTCATCGAGGACAACAATGAGTTTGCCCTGGCACTTATCATGACCATTCCGCTACTACGCTTCCTTCAGCTACAAGTTCAACACAAGGTTGGGCAATATGTGATCACGTTGCTAATGGTGTTATGCGCGGCGTCGGCACTGGGCTCCCACTCCCGCGGCGCGTTCCTTGCGATCGGGGCTATGGTGGCCGTCTTATGGTGGCGCGGAAAAAATAAGTTCAAGATGGGAGTTCTAATCACCGTTGCGGCCATACCGTTGGTGGTGTTTATGCCGGACGAGTGGGGTGCTCGTATGGCGACGATTAATACGTATCAAGAAGACACGTCGGCGATGGGGCGCATAAACGCTTGGTGGGTGGCCTTTAACATTGCTAAGCAGTATCCGTTTGGGGCTGGTTTCACCCCTGCCACAGCGGAAGTGTTTGCGCGCTTCGCGCCTGATCCAACCGCCATACACGCAGCCCATAGCATCTATTTTCAAGTTATGGGTAATCACGGCTTTATCGGTTTGGCGCTATTCCTTGGAGTGTGGGCAGCCACATGGTGGTCAGCCGGTTGGCTTCGCTCACAGAAAAATCTCCCAGCCGAGGCTAAGTGGGCTAACGACTTGGGTGCGATGTCCCAGGTGGCCCTGGCGGGTTATGCGGTGGGAGGCGCCTTCTTGAGCCTCTCCTATTTTGATTTGCCCTATAACATCATGGTTCTGGTGGTGCTGACCCGGGTTTGGGTTGAAAAGCAGAGATGGAAGACTGAACCCGAAAAGCAACCCAGATGGATGAACCTGCTGCGTTTATCCATGGTCAGAAAGGATATGTGAGGTGTTGACCAGAGCCTTACTGGGACTCGCATCCCGTGGAGGCGCGCAAGGTCGGCTCTCCATCCTTATCTTTCACCGGGTGTTGCCCGAGCCGGATTCCATTTTTCCGCATGAAATGCATGCTCGTCGTTTTGACGCAGTGTGCGGCTGGCTCAAGTACTGGTTCAACGTATTGCCTTTGGACCAGGCAGTGGCACGCCTGACGGCTGGCAGCCTGCCAGCGCGCGCGGCCTGCATCACCTTCGACGATGGTTACGCAGACAACCATGACGTTGCGATGCCCATCCTGCTACGGCACGGATTGCCCGCCACATTTTTCATCGCCACGGGTTTTCTCGATGGCGGTCGCATGTGGAACGACACCATCATCGAGTCGGTTCGACTGTGCAAGAGCGCGTCGTTGGACCTGGGTGACCTGGGTCGTTTGCCTGTCGGCACGGCAGTGGAGCAAACTGCAGCGATCAAAGATCTCATCGGGCGCATCAAGTACCTGCCAGTCGCTGAGCGAGTGACATGTGCGGAATCGATTGCACGCGCGGCGCACGCCGCGCTACCGGACAACCTGATGATGACGTCTGCCCAGGTGCTGTCTATGCGACACGCAGGCATGCAGATTGGTGCGCATACAGTGTCGCACCCGATTCTGGTGCGCCTGGGCGAGGTGCAGGTCAGGGAAGAAATCGGTGGCAGCAAAGACTACCTGGAGCAATTGCTGGGTGAACGAGTAGGCCTTTTTGCGTACCCCAATGGCAAACCGGGTGACGACTACGACGCAAGGGCAGTTGCCGTTGTTCGTGAACTGGGTTTTGACGCGGCAGTCAGCACCCAATGGGGCGCAGCAAGAACTGGCACCGACCTGTTTCAGATTCCACGGTATACGCCATGGAATCGAACCCGGGCGCGATTCGGGCTTGGCTTGCTTGGAAACTTGCGGGGACTACAGGCCTAGCAATCATTTGGAATGACCGGCTGATTCAGTTCAAGCGGTAGGCTGGCTTTTTGGCCTGCAGCCAGAGTTCAAGCATGGTCAAGATCCACACCATCTCGCCAAAGTAGCCCGGATGTTCCGGCAATCGTTGGCCCAATAGCGTCTTGATAAAGTCCGGGCGCACGATGCCCCGAGAAGCCAGGCTGTCGAGTGCGTCCCGGGCCAATGCCTTGAGCCGCGGTGTCTCGTTGGCCCACATACCGAATGGCAAACCAAAACCCTGCTTCTTCTTGGTGATGACCTCATCCGGCAAGAAGCCGCGCAACGCCTCCTTGAAGAACCAGCGCAACTTGAGCCCCTTGAGCTTGTATGCCGTGGGCAACTTGAGCGAGAAATCAAGCAGTCGGTCATCCAGCATTGGAAAGCCCACCCCGATTCCGGCAAATCCGGTAGCGCCTGTCACCTTGGGCAGGTCACTTTCGGCCAAGGTGAACCGCCAGTCGAAAGCGAGTTCCTGGTTCAGCGGGCTACACTGGTTGTTAGCCCGCCAGACCTCGTGCTGCATTTGCAGTGGCAACCCCAAATCAATGCACGACAACATGCCCGGCGTGAGCACCTCGTTCGGCCCCAGTCGCATGATCAGGTTGTACATCTGCAGCCGGTCCGGCATGGGCACACGGGCCTGTTCGACGTAACTCTCGGCCTTTCGAGTCAGAGTTGCTGCTGCCGCTGCCCGCGTGCCCAGCAAAGGTTCCATCAACCCTTTTTGCAGGACGCGCGGCACGTGGTCATACCAGCCAAACACGCGTTGCTTGGCATACCGGGAGTTGCCGCCAAAGAGTTCGTCCCCACCGTCTCCCGCCAGTAACTTGTGTACGCCGTCGTCGCGCGCCATCTTGGCGCAGTAGTACGCGGGCAACGCCGATGAATTGCCAAAGGGCTGGTCAAAATATGCAGCCATTGCCGACATGCTGTTTACCAGATCGCTGGGCGTGACGTAATACTCGTGATGCTCGGTCTTGAAGTGCTTGGCCGCAATGCGGGCAAACTCCATCTCGTCATACCCTTGTGCGTCAAAACCAATCGAATAAGTGGCCACGGCCTTGCCGCTGGCTAACGCCGCCATGCCTGCAACTGTCGAGCTGTCGGTGCCGCCGCTCAAAAAACATGAGGGCTTGGTGCCGTCGAGTTGCGTAGCTACCGCGTCCTTCAGCAACTCCCTGAATTGATCTTTCAACGTGTTAAATGACGCGTCTTTTCGTTCATCGAACCTGGGCACCCAGTATGGCGCTACGGTGAGTGTGCCGTTTTCATAAATCGCATAGTGGCCTGGGGGCAATCTGTAGATGCCCTTGAAGATCGTCCGTGGCGAAGGGATGACGTGAAAGTACAGGTAGTCAAAAATGGCCTGGGGGTCAATGGACGTTTCGGAATCGGCCAAATCGTCTGCGCGCGCCGCAAAGCGAATTGCCCCATCGACCTGTCGGTAACAAAGGCTCTGAATGGCGAAACGGTCCACCGCCATGAACGTGCGACCGCCAGGCTCGCGCTGCGCCACGGCAAAGTCGCCGCTGACGTCTTTCAATGCGGCGACGCGTAGCTTCAGATCGTCGTGGCGCAACGCTTCGCGCCAAGCCGCTTCGTTGTTCTCTAATTGAGAAAGCTTCGCCAAGCGGCTGTCGGTAAAACGAGGCGATCCAGTTTGCAGGAACAGTGGGGTCGGGGACATGGTTTTAGACAGGCGGCGTTATGGGTTTGTGGCTGGCGACATGCGTTGCACCGCGCCCGGATTATGCGGGATACCTGTGACCACCTGAGTGCTGCGCGGGTGAATGTACTCTGACTGGGGGCGCAAGGTGACGCCATTTGCGGTGCCAGCGCCGACGGCCTTGCCGACCGCGTCTGAGGCGCGCTTGAGCCGGTAGTCGTGGTTTGCAAGTGATTCAAACGCATCGATACCAATACTGAAGTTGTTGCTGAAGACGCCCGGACCGGCAGCTTCCAGTGCGTTGGGCCCGACCAGCAAATTGTTGACTGCACGTACCGCGTTGGCTCCAGGTGCCACGCGCAGAAATACGCCGCCTTGTGGCAGCAAGTCGACCAGGGTGTTGTGCACCAGATGGATTTCGTTGCGCGGCCACCTGTAGCCCTCCGCGCCAAACGAGATTAACTGCGGATTTTCTGTACGCGCACCCTGCGCGACGATGTTGCCCACGACGTAAGCGACACCGCCGTTCGGGAACTCCATTTCGTAGCTGGCCGTGCCACCTGCTTCGTCCGTCAGTCGGTTGTAGAAGATATGGTTCACCGCTGCCCTGGTCTTGAGCAAGTGGCCGGTGCGCGCGTGGTGAAAATAGCTGCCGGTGACCGACAGCCGTGCAATCTGCCCGACGTACAGGTTGTGATTGTGTCCGTCAGTCCGTCTGTTGTAGGCGAACTCGCTGTTTTCCACCTCCAGCACTGTGTCCGGGTCGTTGTTGGTGAGCAGACCCATCTCGTTGTACATGAAGCGGCAGTCCTTGACATGCAGAGAGCCTTTGTCCAGTCGGATTCCGGCACCGTTGCGGTTTGCAACTGCAGCACCCTCGAAATCGAATCCTTCGACACGCATGCCTTTTGCTCTTACAACCCAGATCCCTTTGCCTTCGACCGAGGCGCCATTCGCAATCAGCCGAACCCGGCCTCCCACGGCCCGCAACGTGATGTTGTCGCGCTCCCACACTGCGACGTCTGATTCATAGGCCCCGGAGTCAACTTCAATAGTGGCGCCAGCGAGCGCTGTGCGGGCTGCAGCAGCGACGGTCTGGATCGCTCTATTTGGGCCGACCCGTAGCGGTTCACGGGCATCGTTCTGCGCAAAAGGCTGCGCTCCAATCGGGGCACGATATCCGCCCAACAGCAAACCACTGGCAAGACACATGCCCGATTTGATCAACAGTCGTCTATCGACAAACGATCTTGCCAATAACTCCCATTCCATTTGGGCACGAGCCATCATCGTTATTGCCGTGTCATGGTTTGCACCGCGCCTGGCGCCCACTTCGCTGGATCGCGGATACCCGAGACACTGCCGGGTAGCACTTGCTCAAATCGCGGCTGGAGGCCGTCAGTGCCTGGGACCACTGGGTCGACTCGCCCGCGCAGCCATGAGCTCGCACCCAAGGTGAAGTCCATGATGGCCGGGTCGCCCATAGCGGACGGTAGTGCAAAGTGATTGCCCGTATGTTCGCCCTCCACAAACATTGAGAACAGCCCCATGCCGGCCAAAAGGTTGTTGCGGGTCATGACCTCGGGTGCGGTGGTGAACTTGTCTTTGAAAACCCGCAGAAACCATGCCGGACGCCAGCCTTTGGAATACAAGGTGTTATGGACCATCTTCAAGCGGCTCTTGGGCCAGGTACTGCCCTCTGAACCGAAGGAGACCATGGTGGGGTTTTCGGTGGTGCTGCTCTGCCCCAGCACATTGCCCACCAGCGTAACGTCGCCTCCGTTTGGAAAGTCCGCCTCGTAAGAGGCGCTACCGCCGTCGCCATCGACCAACAGGTTGTAGCGTATGTCGTTGACACGCGCACGGCTCTTGAGCAGATGCCCGCGGTACCCGCCGTGAAAGCGGCTGCCAGTTACGCGCAATGTTGCGATGCGGCCGACGTACAGAAGATGCGGCAGTGACGCCGTCTGGCGTGGTGATTGCGCAAAGATGCTTTTTTCAATCGTCAGCTCTGCGTCGGCAGAGTTGCCCGTCAGAATGCCGACCTGATTGTCGAAAAAGGCGCACTGCACAATGGTGAGCTTGCCATTTTCAAAGCGGATCCCGGCGCCGTTCTGGTCGTCCACCCTGGCACCGCGGAACTCGATGTTGGACACCTTGAAATCGCCGTTGCGAAACACCCAAATGGCCTTGCCTTCCTCGCTCTTGCCGCCCGCAACGAGTACCGGGCGCTGCCCTTCGCCACGGATGGTCAACCTTTTTTGAGTCCAAAGCGCCACGTCGCCTGTATATTGCCCGGATGCAATGACCACCACATCATCATCTTTGGCCAGGCGGGAAGCGTCCGCGATGGTCTTGACGGTTCCGTTTGGTCCTACGTAAATGACACGCGCAGACGCTGCAGGTGCTAGCAAGAAAAAGCTGGCCACCACGCAACCAGACAACAGTGGCCAGTTCATGCGCTACCCTTGACAAGCTCCGCCGTCAGGGGATTAGGCAGCCGTGGCATGGCCAAACTGAACAATAGCAGGGCGTAGAAAAGCAGGGCAACCCGGGGCACGTCGAGCAGGCTGTCGAACAAGCCCACAACCGCAAACCCCGCCAGACTCCCGGCCAGCGCGGGGGCCAACGGGTGTGCGTTGACCGTGCCAATTGCAAGTCGTGCAAGTGCGCCGATCAGCAGCAAGCTCCAGACCGCCAAACCCACAAAGCCTTGATCGAACAACAGATGCATGAAGATATTCTTGATATGCCAGGGCAAATGGTTTCTATCGCTGGAGAAGAACCAATGCGCCAAGTCATTTGAAAAGCCGCCATTGATCAAGAAGTCTCGGTCATCGGCAGCTTTCAACTCCAGCTGGTCTAGGTCAGCGCTACCACCGTTGTTGCCCACGGCTACGGAAAAAGCCAGCAGCCGTGGGGCATACCAAGAACCGCGCGTGGCGTCCCCGCCAAGTGGGACTTCAATCGCTTGCCACTTTCCGGCGGCGGCAGTGACCCGGGTCACTCCAGCCAAACAACCGAGCTGGTAGAGGAGGTGCTTTTCGCAGACTTCAAAATGCAAATCGATCGTGTTGGCGGTGCGAACCTGCGCGAGTACCCGCAAAGGTTGCGCTGGCAGGGCAACCCGTTGGGTCACACGGAACAATTCATCTGCACCATTGAGCCCCCCAGTCAGTCTCAGGTAGTTGTTGTCCCCTTCGCGTAGTAGTCGGTAGTCGCCAGGGTGTTGTTTGGCGCCACCGACCAGGAAATCATTGGCTGGAAATCGGCCAAGCCCCTTGCCGAACCACCAGTCACCAGGTGTTTGAAGCATGCTGGCACCCAGTTTCCAATGATCGATACGGCCCCGCATATCGCTGCTGCCCGTCGAAAAACGATCTCCCATATATGCGCCACCGCCAAAAACGCCGATCACCGCAATTGACAGGCCCATCAAGCAAACTGTGGTGGACTGCCAGCGAATGGAATCTGGCCACAGCGGCCGGCGAACCCCACCTGCCGCCAGCGCCAGCAGCAGACACGCGGCCACTGCTATAGCAGCGGGGCCAACCGCCTTTGTATATCCCCAGTCGTACGCAACAAGTACCACGGCTGCCAGAGTCGCCACGAACCCGGCAAACACCATGGGCCCAGTGAGCGTAGTGGCTCGTTTGTTCTTGAACCATGCCCCATACATTGCACTGGTAAAAATAAAGCTTGATGCAAAGGCAACGTAGGCGCCTTTTGGAACGAGCCAGGAGACGGCCGATTCAAGGCCAGCCAATAACAAACCCGCCACCCCACCCGCCAGCCAATGGCGCAAAGGCATGCGTTGCAGCACCTGTGCCAATGGCAACATGAGTACAACGGCGCCCAGCAAAAGACCCGCGCCGCGGTACCCGCTGGTGGGGAATAGTGATCCGGCTGCGATGGCAAAACTCATGATCAGGAGCGTTCCGGCCAGTAAGCCGGAGCCATTTTGAGATGCCACTTGTTGCGCGGTATCCGCGCGTGCCGCACGTTTTTGCTGCAGCGCATGCAGCGTGAAAAAGATGGCTGCTCCAACCGGCACTGCCAGATAGACGCCCCTTGAAAAGGTTACCAAGCAGGCATAACCTCCCGCCAGGAGCGCCGCCGCAGACAACCCCCAGCGCAGCGACGTCTTGGCAACCAGCACCTCGCGCACGGCAAAAGGAATGGTCAGCGCCAGAAAGCCATCCAATGCCGCGCCACCCACATGCATCTCCCAGAACATCGCGGTGGCGCGGTAATCGGAAGAAAAGTTGAGCAATCCTGTGAAAGCCGCACGCTCCCACATCGTGGCCAGGGATGCGCCCACCAACCCGATCGTCAGCCCCAGAGAGAGCATGTTCGCCGCCGCCCCGGCTTGTTGTCGCTGGGCCTGGCGCCATAGCGGCAAGAGCAAGCAGGCAAGGGCAAAGCTCTTGGCTAGCCGCACACTATTCATAGGCTCGTGGTAGCCCTGGAACCAGCCAAATAGAAATCCCCCCGCGTCGTCAAAACCGCGAACCATCGACAGCAGCAAAGAAGCAGCGAAAAGCAGCAGGATGGTCCAGGAAAGCGTCGAGGGCGCGCGCGCAGGTGCCCCAAGTGGCGGCACCCTTGTAGGCAGCCACGCCAACCTCCAGTAACCGCCGGCCGCCACCGCTAGCACCAGCATGTCGACTTCTTCGAAGGTGATCCAGCCGCTCCAGGGGGCGAACCCGATCACAGGCAGGAGCGCAGGCAGTATGACCAGCCAGGCAAGCGGAAATCGCCCTGCGACGAAAGCCATGATGGTGAAACCACCTACGGCCCAGGGTGCACCCAACGGGTAATGCCATGCCAAGATCAGACCGGCCAGCAGACACGCCGTGGACAACATGGCCGGCACCAGAGGCAACCCTCTGTTCCGGGATGGCTTCGAAAGTCGGGAGGCGGATTGGACGGACGGGTGCATCTCAGTGTCTTGCACGGGCATGATAGGCCATAGAATCCTTGGCAATCAGACCG
>Ga0105047_10011795_pt1 | contig 14144 bp, 13 predicted proteins | sample MAT04_FD_78384 | JGI IMG/M metagenome (GOLD analysis project Ga0105047, IMG submission 78384) | Freshwater microbial communities from Lake Fryxell liftoff mats and glacier meltwater in Antarctica - MAT-04 (megahit assembly) | ecosystem: Environmental > Aquatic > Freshwater > Ice > Liftoff... | reverse complement strand
AGCACGAGGGCGTCGTGCAGCATCAACTCCAGCTCCTCGGCGCTGGAGGGCGCGAACACGCGCATGCCCGGAACTTTCGCCAGCAGCGCCATGTCGTACACGCCGTGGTGGCTCGCACCGTCAGGCCCGGTGATACCGGCGCGGTCGAGGCAGAACACCACCGGCAGACGGTGCATGGCAACGTCGTAGACCACCTGGTCCCACGCCCGGTTGAGGAACGTGGAGTAGATCGCGACGATGGGACGCAAGCCGCCCATCGCCATGCCTGCGGCACCCGTGACAGCGTGCTGCTCTGCAATGCCCACGTCGAAGAACCTGTCGGGAAAGCGAGCCTGGAACGGCAACAATCCGGTCGGCCCCGGCATCGCTGCCGTGATTGCGACCACTCGCGAGTCTGCCTCGGCTTCCTTGATGATCGCCTCGGCGAACGACTGTGTGTAGCCAGTGACAACGGCGGGCGGAGGGCCGACCATCGGGTCGAACACGGGCGCATCGTGCAGGTGCTTCTCGTCGTCGTCCTCGGCCGGCGGGTAGCCGCGGCCCTTCTGCGTCAGTACATGTACGACGATGGGGCCTTCCGCCGACAGCTGGATCGCGTTCCGGAACGAGTGCTCCAGCGCCTCGATGTCGTGGCCGTCGACGGGGCCGACGTACCGCACGCCGAGCGCTTCGAAGAACGATGGCGGCTGCAGGAATTCGCGTACCGCAGCCTTGAAGGCCTCGACACTCTTCTCGGCCTGTGGGCCGACATACGGCAGCTCGCGCAAGAAGCTTTCGAGCTTGCGCTGGCGGCGCACGTACACCGGGTTGAGGCGGATGCTGGTGAGGCTGTGCGACAGCCGCCCGGTGATGCGCTCGGGCAGGCTGGGGTGGTCGGCGATTGCCGCTTCACGCGACGTGATGCCCGCAGTGAGATTGCTGATCGTTGGTGCGTAGCTGCGGCCGTTGTCGTTCAGCACGATGATGACGCGCTGCCCACTGTGGCCGATGTTGTTGAGCGCTTCGTAGGCCATGCCACCGGTCATGCTGCCGTCGCCGATGACGGCGACGATATGGCGGTGCGGGTCGGTGCCGACGCCGCGCGCAACTGCCATGCCGTACGCGTATGACAACACCGTGCTGGCGTGGCTGTTCTCGATGTAGTCGTGCGGGCTTTCCTCGCGGTTCGGATAGCCCGACATACCGCCGGCCTGACGGAGCTGCTCGAACTGTGCCTGGCGACCGGTGACGATCTTGTGCGCGTAGGCCTGGTGGCCGGTGTCCCACAGGATCGCGTCGGTGGGGGATTCGAACACCCGGTGCAGCGCCAGCGTCAGCTCGACTGCGCCGAGGTTGCTGCCGAGGTGGCCGGCGTGCTCGGCGACGGCTTGCACGATGAAGTCGCGAATTTCGCCGGCGAGGTCGTCCAGCTCCGGGTAGCTCAGTTCACGAAGGTCGGACGGTTGCCGAATCTCTTGCAGGGCCATGGCGGGCACCACGTTATCGCTGCCCGTCACCCACAGCTGTGTCCAGCGGCGCTCGGTACGTCGCTCGGTACGTCGCCCGGTACGTCGCCCGGTGCAAGGTCATCGGCCCGGTCGCGCTAGGAATCGCAGATGAGCTCATTGGCAGAACAGTCAGCGCTGATCACCGGTGGCGGCAGCGGGATTGGTTTGGCGTGCGCGACGGAACTCGCTCGCGATGGTGCGACGGTCGTGTTGGCAGCACGCAACGACGAGAAACTGACCGCCGCCGCGGGTGTCCTCCGGGCTGCCGGCGCGACCGTGCACACGATCGTCTGCGACGTCACGGACGAGACACAGGTGCAGGCAGCGTGCGCGCTCGCCGCAGAAGTCGGCCGGTTCACGATGGTCGTCGCGAACGCGGGCACTGGTTCCGCGGCGCCACTGCACCTCACAACACTCGACGACTGGAACAACGTGATGGGCGTCAACCTGACCGGTGCGTTCCTGACGATCAAGCACTCATCGGTGCACCTCGCCCGTGCCGGCGGTGGAGCGATCGTTGCGATCTCTTCGATCGCTGCGCGGCGTACACATCGCTACATGACGCCGTATTGCGTCAGTAAGGCCGGCCTGGAAATGTTGGTCCAGCAGGCGGCCGACGAGCTCGGTTCGGTCGGTATCCGGGCCAACGCGGTGCGCCCCAGTCTGGTGCCCACCGACATCTCCGTCGGGCTCACCGGCAGCCCCGACATCGTGGCCGACTACCTCGACCAGATGCCGCTGGGTCGCCTCGGCACCGTTGTGGACATCGCCAACTCGGTGCGCTTCCTGCTGGGTGCGGAGAGCAGTTGGATCACCGGTCAATGCATCAGCACCGATGGTGGGCATCACCTTCGTCGCGGCCCCGACCTCACTCCCCTGATGGAAATGGTGATGGGCCCCGACGCCCATCCCCACTGATGGCTTCGACATGACTGCACTCTTCGATCTCGCCGGGCACGTTGCCCTCGTCACCGGCGGCAACAGCGGCATCGGGCTGGGCATGGCCGAGGCGTTGGCCGGCCAGGGTGCGTCGGTTGCGATCTGGGGCACCAATTCGTCGAAGAACGCCGCTGCCGCAGAACGGCTGCGCGCGTCGGGCGGCCCCGTGCTCGACTTGGTGTGCGATGTCGGCGATCATCAGGCGGTCATCGACTCCATGGCCGCAACGGTTGCGGAGCTCGGTCGTATCGACTCGTGCTTCGTGAACGCAGGTGTCGGCGGACAGGCGCCCAGCTTCGTGGGCATGACCGAGGACGAGTGGAAGCGCGTGCTGCGCGTGAACCTCGACGGTGCGTTCTTCACCGCTCAGGAGGCGGTGAAGCAGATGGTCGCGCAATCGCCGCAGGGTGGCTCGGTGGTGTTCACCACGTCCGGTTCCGCCAAGTACGGCCAGCAGCGCGGGCAGCACTACGGCGGTTCGAAGGGGGCGCTGATCTCGATGATGAAGGGCATCGCCGTGGAGCACGCTCGCCACGGCATTCGCTGCAACGCGATCCTGCCCGGTTGGATCGAGAGCGACATGACGGCCGGTGCGCTCAGCTGGGACAAGTTCGTCGCCAACGTGTTGCCGCGAGTGCCGATGCGGCGGTGGGGCAAGCCGGAGGACTTCGGTGGCCTTGCCGTGTACCTCGCCAGCGGCGCCAGCAGTTATCACACCGGCGACGTCATCACCATCGACGGCGGCTACCACAGCTTCTGAACGGGTGCGCGATGCTTGCGTGATGACGTCTGACCACGCACCAACTCACATCGACGGCCACGCCGGGCAGCAGGCGGTGGCGGCTCTGATGGCGTTCGGCACCGACACCATGTTCACGCTCAACGGTGGGCACATCTGGCCGCTCTACGACGCCGCCCGTGACCAGGGCATGAAGGTGGTCGACACCCGCCACGAGCAGACAGCCACGTTCGCCGCCGAGGGCTACGCCAAGCTCACCCGCAAGCCAGGCTTTGCGGCGCTCACGGCCGGCCCCGGGATCACCAACGGGGTGTCCGCAGTGACATCCGCATACTTCAACGGCTCCCCGGTCGTCGTGCTCGGTGGTCGTGCTCCGGAGGCTCGCTGGGGGAGCGGTTCGCTGCAGGAGTTCGACCACATCCCCGTGATGCAGTCGATCACGAAGAGCGCAGCGACGGTGAAGGACTCTGCGCAGGCGGGCGCGATGGTGCACGCCGCAGCGCGGTTGTCGATGACACCGCACCGTGGCCCGACGTTCCTGGATGTCCCTCTCGACGTCTTCTTCGCCGCGTCTGCCGGCGACATTCCCGTGATCGACGAGTACGTCGGGCTCGGCGCCTCGCCGAATGACGACGAAGTGGCCCGACTCGCCGACTTGATCGCCGCGGCGGAGCGGCCCGCCTTCATCATCGGCAGCGACATCTACTGGGACGGTGCGTGGGACGCACTGCTCGCAGCCGTCGAACATCTGCGGGTGCCGTGCTTCTTCAACGGGTTGGGCCGCGGCACGCTGCCCGCGGATCATGACCTTGCCTTTCTGCGCACCCGCGGGTTGCTCAAGGCGCGTGCCGACCTCGTCGTCGTATGGGGCACGCCCCTCGACTTTCGGCTCGGCTTCGGCCAGTTCGGTCACGCGCAGGTGGCGCACGTGGTCGACAGCGACACTCAGCGCGCACCGCACGTGTCCGTACCCACCGTCGCCGGCGACAGCAACCTTGTGCTGCGTTCGTTGGCGAATGGGCCGGGCCCGCGCCTCGACCGCAGCGGTTGGATCGCCGAGCTGCGTGCCGCGGAGGAGAAGGGTCGCGTCGCCGACGCCGTGCTCCTGTCCAACGACAGCGCGCCGATCAGGCCAAGCCGGATCTACGGGGAACTCGGCCAGCGACTGGCCCGCGACGCCGTCGTCATCTGCGATGGTGGAGACTTCGCCAGCTACGCGGGCAAGTTCGTGGAAGTCTTCGAGCCGGGCTGCTGGCTGGACACCGGCCCGTACGGTTGCCTCGGCAACGGCCCCGGCTACGCAATCGCCGCTCGCACGGTTCGTCCCAGCAGCCAGATCGTCCTCCTGCTCGGCGACGGTGCCGCCGGCTTCAGCCTGATGGACGTGGACACGATGGTGCGTCACAACCTTCCCGTCGTGATGGTCGTGGGCAACAACGGAATGTGGGGGCTGGAGAAGCACCCCATGCAGGCCATCTACGGGTGGGACATGGCCTGCGACCTGCAGCCCGGCCTGCACTACGACAACGTGGTGAAGGCACTCGGCGGTGCGGGCGAGACCGTCAGCACCCCGGCCGATATCGGCCCCGCCATGGACCGCGCCTTCGCCAGTGGCGTGCCCTACATGGTCAACGTGCTCACCGACCCCAGCGATGTCTACCCCAGGACCAGCAACCTCGGCTAGCCACCCGGCCGATCGAGTCCGGCAGCTTCGGCGCTGATCCGCGCCACGGCCGCGCTTCAGCGCCGAAGCTGCGGGGTCGACGGTATGTTCGGCATCGGCTTCCCCCAGTTGTGTGATCGCCCCATCGCGGGCACCGACAGACTAAGGGGATCGTCCATGCCCACATTCAATGGAAAGGTCGCGGAGTTCTTCCACGATCATCACGGCGTCGCGAGCGGCGACGAGCTGACAGTGTTGGACATCAGCGAGCACGAACGGCTCGATCTGATGCGATGTGGCGCGCTCCTCGGTGTCTTCGAGGGCGTATATCGGCTGGCGTCGTCTCCGCTCACCTTTCACGCTCGATGCCGTGCTGTTTGCATGGCTGACCCATCATTGACTCTCAGCTGCTTCACGGCTGGCTCGATCTTCGAGCTTCGGCGCTGTGGTAATCCGTGGTTGCATGCGATGACGAATCGTCTCACCAAGCCGGTCGGTCCGTCGGTGAAGGTGCATCGCACGACACTCGACCTGACCGACCGAACAATCCGCCGCGACGATGGCATCCGCCACACTGATGCTGTCCAGACGTTCTTCGACCTCGGAAAGCATGTTTCCGATCTGACGCTTCGATCCATCGGGGAGCAGTTGATTGCTGACGGGCTCGCCACGTACGACGAGATGGCGGACCACGCGGTCGCCGTCGGCACGAAAGGGCGGCCGGGCGGGGCTCGGGTGCTGCGTGTCCTCGGAACTCGCAGCGCGGTCGGTGCCGCAGCCGACTCACACGGCGAGGTGATGCTTTTCGAGGCGCTCCGGCGAGCTGGCCTGACGGAACTCGTACGACACCCGCAGGTTCGCCTCCGTACGGGTGAGGTTGTGCACCCGGACATGGGTGACCCGACGGTGGGCTTCTACATCGAGGTCGATCACCACACGTGGCACACCGACTCGGCGAGCGTCGAGTACGACAAGTGGCGCGATCGAGAGGTGCGCTTGGCGGGCGGTGAGGTCGAGCGGGTGCCGACTTCACACATCGAGCAGTCCTTGCCGTCGGTGGTCACCGACCTGCTGCAGCGCTATCGCCAGTCGCAGCTTCGGCGCTGAGGCGCGCTGGTGGCGCGCCTGAACGCCGAAGCTGCGGGGCCCTACGAGCTTCGGCGCTGAGGCGCGCTGGTGGCGCGCCTGAACGCCGAAGCTCGTTGGGGGTTGGGGGTCAGGTGCAGCCGCTGCCGGGGGCGGCTACGACGTTGCCAGCGGCGTCGAGGTCCATGTAGATGGACTCGGCGCGCAGATAGTCGGGCACCATCGCCGCTTCGTTGACGGGAGATGCACCAGTCAGCAGCGTGTAGGCCTCGACCGCCTTCTCCATCATGTCGCGCTCTGTCACGCACTGCACGCCGGTTGCCTGATCGATGCTCTTCAAGCCGTCCTTCGCCTCCTTGGCCGGGCAGCCCGACAACGAGAGGCAGCCAGTAGCTACGAGTAGCGCAGTAGCGATGAGCTTCACTGTGTCTTGTCCATGAATCGGTCGACCTCCACCAAAATGCGAGTGACCTTTCCTGCAGCCACCAGCCCCTTGGTATCGGACGCCGAAACCATGAACGTGAGCCTTCGTCCTTCGATCCTTTCAAGCACCGCTTCCGCCTCGACCTTGCCGCCGACGGCAGTGGGTCGGAGGTGATCCAGCTGCACGCGCATGCCGACTGTCGTGCACCCCTCATCGAGCCGGCCATCGAGCGCAGCGCACGTTGCCTTCTCGCAGAGAGCGATGACTCGTGGCGTGGCGAGTACCAGCACGGTGCCCGACCCGACGGCGAGCGCGGTGTCGGCTTCGCCGACAACCATCGAGGCCACGCCCTTCAAGCCAACAGTCACCTTCGCCGGTTCACTCACGAGTCACAACGCTACGCCCTCGGGCCCGGCACGGCGAACTCACGGCGCACCCGCGTCGGTAGGCTGCCAACGTGATCGACCAAGACGTGTTGGAACGAGTACTGGCGTCGGCGGTGCGTACGGGCGCCGATTTCGCCGAGGTGTATGCGGAGGACAAGCAGTCCACTTCGGTGGCGTTCGACGACGGCCGCGTCGAGCAAGTGACCAGCGGTCGCGACCGTGGCGCCGGCATCCGGGTCGTCAAGGGTGACACCACCGGTTTTGCCCACACTGCCGACCTCAGCGAGGCAGGCCTGCGTGCGGCAGCCGAGGCAGCCGCAGCCGCTGCCAGCCAGGGCGACGGCGGCACCCGCACCATCGCACTCACCCGCAGCCCCGAGCGCGTGGTCAGCCCCGTCAGCCTGTTCCCCGACGAGGTGAAGAAGGCCGACAAAGTCGCTCTGATGTTCCGCATGAACGATGCGGCGCGCAGCGCCGGCGGCTCGATCGTGCAGGTCAGCGCCGGCTACGGCGACAGTCGCAAGCATGTCCTGATCGCCAATACCGACGGCGTATTCGTCACCGATCAGCAGGTGCGCACACTCGTGCGCGTCACCGCCGTGGCCGATGGTGACGGCGGCATGCAGACCGGCTACCAGAGCGCCGGCCAGACCATGGGTTTCGAGCTGTTCAACACCGTCGATGTGGAAGACCTGGCTCGCGACGCTGCCCGCATTGCGATCACCAAACTCAACGCTCGGCCGGCACCCAGCGGCGCGCTTCCGGTCGTCATCAAGCAGGGCAGTGGCGGCGTGTTGTTCCATGAGGCCTGCGGTCACGGTCTGGAGGCCGACCTGATTGCGAAGGGTGGCAGTGTCTACCGCGGCAAGAAGGGCGAACTCGTCGCCTCGCCACTGGTGACGTTGGTGGACGACGGCACGATGGCGGGTGAATGGGGCGCCATCGCGTACGACGACGAGGGCCATGCCAGCCAGTACAACGTGCTCATCGAGAATGGCATCCTCACCGAGTACATGTGGGATTACCTGCGTGCCCGCAACGAGGGTCGTCCGCAGAGCGGCAACGGCCGCCGCCAGAGCTACCAGCACCTGCCGATGGTGCGCATGACGAACACGTACGTGCTCAACGGCACCGAAGAGCCCGACGACATCGTGCGCGCCACCGAGTACGGCGTGTATGTGGCCAAGCTCGGCGGCGGCAGTGTCAACACCGCCACCGGCGACTTCGTCTTCGGCATGACCGAGGCGTACCTGATCGAAGACGGTGAGATCACCGAGCCACTGCGTGAGGGCAACCTCATCGGCAACGGTCCGGAAGTCCTGAAGGACATCGATCTGCTGGGCAATGACTTCGCGATGGGCAACCCGGGCACGTGCGGCAAGGATGGCCAGGGTGTGCCGGTGGGCGACGGCCAGCCGACGCTGCGCGTGAAGTCGATGACCATCGGCGGCACGGCAGCATGAGCGCGGCGCTGCAGGAGATCGCCGACCGCGTCATCGCCCAGGCTCGCGCCGGCGAGCAGGTGGAGGCGTTCGTGTCGCGCGACAACGAGACCGACATTCGCGTGTACGAGGGTTCGGTCGAGCACTTCGTCAGCGCACAGAGCGAAGGCATCGGCATCCGAGTCATCCGCGATGGCTGCACCGGGTTCGCCTATGCCGGCACGCTCGACCCGGCTGCGATTGCGCAGGTTCTCGCCGATGCTCGCGACAACCTCGAGTTCGGAACTCGTGACGAGTGGGCGGGCCTGGCCGAGCCCGATGGTGTCGATGTGATCGCACAGGAACTGTGGAACGAAGAGCTTTCCGACTACTCCACCGATCGCAAGATCGAGCTGGCCAAGGAACTCGAGCGGCTCACCGTTGGTGTCGACTCGCGTGTGCGCGTCGACGACTCGAACTACGCCGACGTGTCGGTCGAATCCGCCGTGGCGACCACGACGGGCATCCGTCGCAGCGGCCGCGAGAACGGTTGCTACGTCTCCATCAGCACCCTCGCTGATGACGGCGACGAAACGCAGACCGGCTTCGGTTTCAGTGTCGGCCGTTCGCCCGAGCAGTTCGATCTGGCCAAAGCCGCACGTGAAGCAGCCGACCGCGCCACTCGCCTGCTGGGCGCCACCAAGCCTGTGTCGCAGCGGGTCACCGTCGTGCTCGACCCGTATGTCACGGCGATGTTCCTCGGCATCATCTCCAGCACGCTCAACGGTGAGGCGGTCGCCAAGGGCCGCAGCCTGTTCAAGGATCGCCTCGGCGACCAGGTGGCGAACCCGTTGCTGACGCTGGTCGACGACCCCACCAACACGCTCGCCTACACAGCGACCGATCTCGACGGCGAGGGCCTGGCCGCCCGCCGCAACGTGCTCATCGAGGGTGGCGTGCTGCAGCAGTTCGTGCACAACAGCTACAGCGCCCGTCGCGTCGGTGGCCGCAGTACGGGCAACGCAGTACGCGGTGGGTTCAAGGGCACGCCGGGTGTGGGCTGCCTTGCCATGCATCTGGTGCCCGGCACCCGCGATCAGGCGGCACTGGTTGCCGACGTCGACAACGGCGTGCTCATCCAGTCGGTGCAGGGTCTGCACAGCGGCGTCAACCCGATCAGCGGCGACTTCTCGGTGGGCGCCTCGGGCCTGACGATCACCAACGGCGTCGTCGGCGCGCCCATCCGCGAATTCACCATCGCCTCTACTCTTCAGCGCATGTTGCTGGATGTCGTGGAAGTAGGTGGCGACGTCGACTGGCTGCCCATGCGCGCCGCCGGCGTCAGCCTGGTGATCAGCGACATCACGCTCTCGGGCGCTTGAGCTCCAGCACCCGGCGCAGCTCAGCGCGCAAGCGCCTCGGGCTCGCCCTTCCACCGGCCGTACTGGAGCATCGCGCAGCCGAGCGGATGTCCATGGATGTGGACGAAGGGGCCAGCGTCGCCCGGCAGCAAGGTTCGTAGGCCACCATCATGTGCCGGCCGTGGGAGCCGGTGCCGCCGGTGATCAACATCAGCCGCTTGTTCCGGCGCGTCCATCGCATGGTGCTGACGGTACCGTGGCCCACCGTGGCGACATCGCATTCCTCCGCTGTTGCTCGCCACCCGCACCTGGCTGCACCGTTACCTGCTGGGTGGGTGCGCGTCGACTTGCACAGCCACACCATGTGGAGCGGGGACAGCACGACCACTCCCGACGAGATCGAGGAGGCCGTCGTCGAAGCTGGCCTCGACGTGCTGTGTGTCACCGACCACAACGCGGTGAAGGGTGCCACCGACCTCGCGAAACGCTTGCCATGTCGCGTGATCGTCGGTGAAGAACTGACGACGCACGCCGGCGAGATCATCGGCCTGTTCCTCACCGACAGAATCGCCCCGGGCGCGCCGCCGGCCGACGCCGCCCGCGCCATTCGCGACCAGGGCGGCATCGTCTACATTCCGCATCCATTCGACCCGATGCGGCGCAACATGGCCGAACCTGCGCTCTACGAGCTGGCCCAGGCGGGCCTCATCGACGCAGTCGAGGTGCTGAACGCGAAGACCAGCCTGCGCAGCCTCAACGAGCGCGCTGTCGCGTTCGCCGCAGAGTTCGACCTGGCCGGAGGCGCCGGTAGCGACGCACACGTACCGTTCGCACTGGGCAGCGCCTATGTGGAGATGCCCGATTTCGACGGCCCGGCCGACTTCCTCGTCAAGCTTCGTAGCGGCCGCATCGTCGGTCACCACTGGGACGAACACCGTCCGTGGAAGCCGCGCATCATTCCCAGCCTGTCCACCGAGTAGAACAGACCGCCGTGCCCATCTTCCATGCCATCGTGCTCGGCCTCGTGCAAGGCCTGTCCGAGTTCCTCCCCATCTCCTCGAGCGGGCACCTGCTGCTGGTGCCGTGGCTGTTCGGCTGGAACGATTTTGCCGGTGACCCGAAGATCGAGAAGGCGTTCGACGTTGCACTGCACCTGGGCACGCTGGTCGCCGTGATCGGGTACTTCCGCAACGAGCTCGTCGTGTACGTGCGTGAGGGTGTGCGGCTCGTCGTCGAACGAGAGAAACCGGTCGACCCGCAGGGTCGGTTGGCCTGGTTGCTGGTGCTGTCTTCCCTGCCTGCGGCGGCTGTGGGCGCAGTTGGTGAAAAGTACATCGACGAGAAGCTGGGCACGCCGGCGCTCATCGCTGTCTCGTTGATCGTGTTCGGCCTAGTGCTCGCCTGGGCAGATCGTCGGGATGGCGCGAGAACGCTGGACGACTACACGACCAAGGACGCGCTCAAGGTCGGCGCTGCCCAAGTACTGGCGTTGAACCCCGGCACCTCGCGCAGTGGCATCACCATGACTGCCGCCCGCTTCATCGGCTTCACCCGCGACGCTGCCGTACGAGCGAGCTTCCTGATGGCGATCCCGGTCACAGCCGGTGCGGTGACATTCAAGATGGCGAAACTCTTGAAGGACGGCATCCCGGAGGGCCTCGCACTGCCCATGGTCATCGGCATCATCACCTCCGGCCTCTCCGGCTGGCTGGCAGTGTGGGGCACGCTCAAGCTCATCCGGACGAGGTCGTTCATGCCGTTCGTGATCTACCGCGTGGCACTGGGCACGCTCGTGTTGCTGCTGATCGCGACGGGCGTACGCTCGGCCTGATGAATCAACCGTCAGTTGCGCTGCCGTTGGTGCTTCAGCGGGTCCCGCTCGGTTTCCAGTGGGCCACCGTCGATCCGTTCCTCTTCTGCGTGCACCACCTCGATCTGTATCCGGAGGGCAACGCCGAGTTCGGTCCCCAGGGCACGCTCGCCGGCCGTGCAATCGGCAACGACTTCGAGTCCCGCGATGGCTGGCGGATGTACCACGGCAGCACGGTGCCCGGTTTCCCCGAGCACCCGCATCGCGGCTTCGAGACCATCACGTTCGCTCGCAAAGGTTTCATCGACCACAGTGACTCGCTGGGCGCTGCGGCGCGCTTTGGCCGCGGCGACGTGCAGTGGATGACTGCCGGCAGCGGCGTCGTGCACTGCGAGATGTTCCCGCTGCTCCAAGCTGATGGGCCCAACACGGTCGAGCTGTTCCAGATCTGGATGAACCTGCCGGCCAGCGACAAGATGGTCGACCCGTACTTCACGATGTTGTGGAGCGAAGACATTCCACAGCACGTGCATGTCGACGACGCCGGCCGCGAATCCATGGTCACGGTCATCGCCGGTCGCCACGCGGGCATGACACCGCCGTCTCCGCCGCCGGCTTCGTGGGCGTCACGTCCGGAGGCCGATGTATCCATCCTTCACATCGTGATGCAGCCCGGTGCCATCCTCACGTTGGCCGCCGCCGAGGGCGAAGCGACGATGCGCGTGCTCTACGTGTTCGAAGGCTCGGTCGCCATTGGTGGGGAAGAGGTGGAGACCGGTACCGGCGCAGCGGTCGATGCATCGCAGGCCGCGCCACTGATCGCCGGTGCTGAGGGTGCCGAAATTCTGATGTGGCAGGCCCGCCCGATCGGCGAGCCGGTCGCCCAGTACGGGCCGTTCGTGATGAACACCGAAGCCGAGATCCAGCAGGCGTTCGCCGACTACCGCCGCACCGGGTTCGGTGGCTGGCCGTGGGACCGGCCCGACCCGGTGCACGCCGCCGCCGCCGGTCGCTTCGCGCACCACGCTGACGGGCGCCAAGAAGTTCGGCTGCCAGGGTGATCGAGTCGCGCAACCCAGCGACCATCGCGGTCGCAGCTGGTCGTCCGCAGGAGATCGGCGACCCGCTCAATCACCCGATCGTGATGGCCAGCAACTTTCGCGGCGAGGCCGGGGAGTACACCCGCACGCACGGCACCCCTGGGTGGCTTGGCCTGGAAGATGCTGTCGGAGCGCTCGAGGGCGGGCGTGCCGTGTCGTTCTCGTCGGGCATGGCCGCGGCGGCAGCGGCCCTGTTCGCTCTCGCGCCGAAGGTACTCGTGCTGCCCAGCTACTCCTACCTCGGCGTCCGTGCACTCGTCGCCGACCTCGTGCAGCAGTCACGGTTGGAGGTTCGTTTCGTCGACATCGGAAGCACCGCCGAAGTTGTTGCCGCCACTGTCGGCGCCGACGTCGTGTGGATCGAAACGCCGACCAATCCGACGCTGGATGTCGCCGACGTCCCCGCCATCTGCGCGGCAGCCGAAGCAGCCGGGGCGAAGGTGGTGGTGGACAGCACGTTCGCCACGCCCATCTGCGCCCGACCTTTGGCGGATGGCGCGTCCATCGTCATCCACAGCGGCACCAAGTTCATCGGCGGCCACAGCGACCTACTGATCGGCCTGGCCATCGCGTCCGACGACGCCGTCTACGAGCGGCTGCGCCAGACGCGCCTGGTCAACGGCAGCACCCCGGGTTCGCTGGAGGCGTTTCTCGCGTTGCGTGGCCTGCGCACGCTGCCGCTGCGGATGGAACGGATGCAAGCGAATGCGGTCGAGATCGTGGCACGGCTGCGGGCACACCCCGCAGTGTCGGACGTGCGGTACCCAGGGTTCGGGGCGATGGTCTCGTTCGTTCTCGCCGGGGGCGCCGATGCCGCCGACGGTGTGTGCCGTGCGGTGCAACTGATCGTGCCAGCCACCAGCCTGGGCGGAGTCGAGACGTCGTTGGAACGCCGCCAGAAGTACGCCGGTGACGCTCACGTCGCCCCTGGCCTGATTCGAATGAGCGTCGGAATCGAACACATCGACGACATCTGGTCCGACTTGGCCCAGTCCCTTCCGAGGTCCTGAAGCCGAACGGCGAGGGACCTAGGGGTGGCGGGCAAGAGTGATGGCACCGAGGGCCAATTGTGCGCTCATCGACGGGGCGCAGTCCATCGGAACGGCAACCTCCACAGTCTCGTCGCCGACTCTCTCGGCGACGCCATCGCACCAGGCTCGGCCGCTGCCGAAGACGGTGACCGCGTCGCCGGCGATCAGAGTCGGCGCACCGTCCGCTGGGACTGCGAACACGACCCAGTCGGCCGGTACCAGTCCATCGGCCGCAACGTCGGCCGCAACCACCACTTCCCCGGTAGCCAACGGTCGCGCAGCCACCGCATCGGCCGGAAGTGACGCCACAGCACTCGGTGGCACCATCGCAGTCGGATAGTCGGTTGCCACCGCGCGCACGACTTCGCCCGCGGCAACCGGGCCACTCGCAATCCATACCGTGCGCGTCGTGCCCCAGCTGTCACGCTGCCGGGTGACCTGCGCCTGCGCACTGGCCACGCTCGACCAAACAGCGACCGCGCACGCTCCGATGATCAGCCAGTAGAGCCACGGTCGGCGGGCGAACAGCAGCCGGAGCCGGGGGAGAACGGACATGGGACAACCTCCGCGACCAAACATGTGGGGCGCGCCCGCAAAGGGTTGCGCCGTGCTCGGGGGAAGCCGCTGCAGCGCACCATATCGGCGCGCACGCGTTTCAGTCGCTGCTGGAGGTGGACTTGCCGGCAGGCGCCGGCGT
>Ga0105047_10011792_pt1 | contig 14145 bp, 9 predicted proteins | sample MAT04_FD_78384 | JGI IMG/M metagenome (GOLD analysis project Ga0105047, IMG submission 78384) | Freshwater microbial communities from Lake Fryxell liftoff mats and glacier meltwater in Antarctica - MAT-04 (megahit assembly) | ecosystem: Environmental > Aquatic > Freshwater > Ice > Liftoff... | reverse complement strand
TCGGCCACGGCCATGGCCACGATGTCGGTCAGGTAGTACTCGCCCTGGGCGTTGTGATTGTCGAGTGCCGCCACCCAGCGCTTGAGCGCGGCGGTGGGCGCAGCCATCATGCCGGTGTAAACCTCGTGGATCTCGCGCTGCTGGGGCGTGGCGTCCTTGTGCTCGACGATGCCCAGCACCCGGCCACCCTCGGGGTCGCCCGAGCGCAGGATGCGGCCGTAGCCGGTGGCGTCATCCAGTTTGATCGTCAGCAGCGCCAGGCGCTGGCCGCCGCAAGCCTCGGCCAGGGCATGCGCTGTGGCAGCCTCGATCAGCGGCACGTCGCCGTTCAGGATCAGCGTGGTGCCCTGGGCTTTCGGGTCGGCGCCGCCCAGGTGTGGCGCCACCTGGGCCACTGCATGGCCCGTGCCCAGCTGCGGCATCTGGCGCACCGACGACACGCCGGTGCCGGCAATGGCAGACTCCACCGCCTCGGCACCAAAACCGGTGATCACCCAGGTCGGGTGCCGGCCCAGCGTCGCGGTAGTGGCCAGCACATGGGCCAGCAAGGGTTTGCCGGCCAGCCGGTGCAACACCTTGGGGTGACGGGATTTCATGCGGGTGCCTTTGCCCGCGGCCATGATCACGATGTCCAGAACCATTTTGGGAGCCTGTTTCGATGCGGTGGAGTCGGTGGATTATCGTGGCCGTGTTGCCGCTGGTCGTGGCCTGCAGCGCGGTGCGCCTGAGCTACAACCAGGGGCCGATCCTGGCCTACTGGTGGCTCGACAGTTATGCCGATTTCAATGCCGAGCAGTCGCCCGGCGTCAAGGCCGCACTCGACGACTGGTTTGCCTGGCACCGCGCCAGCCAGTTGCCTGACTATGCCCAGGCGCTGGCAGCGATGGGCGCGCTGGCCGCAGACAAAGTCACACCCGCACAGGTTTGCAGCATGATCGGCGCCTGGCAGCAGCGTGGGCTGCAGGCCTACGAGCGCGCCCTGCCCGCAATGACCGATCTGGTACGTGCCCTGTCGCCCGAGCAGATCCGCCAGATCGAGCGGCAGACCCTCCGCAAGCAAAAAGACGCCGCCGTCGACTACCTGCAGACCGATGCCGCCGAGCGCCAGAAAGCCAACTACGAGCGGGCGCTGGACCGGGCCGAGTCGATCTACGGCAAGCTCAACGAGACCCAGCGCCGGCGGCTGGCAGCGGACTTGCTGGCCTCGCCCTTCAACCCCGAGCGCTGGCTCAACGAGCGCAGCCTGCGCAGTGCCGACACCGTGCGAAGCCTGCGCCAGTGGCAGGCCGACGGCAGCGACAGCGGCGCCGTGCAGGCCGGCCTGCGCCGGATCGGCCAGGACGCCGTGCAAAGCCCACGCGCCGACTACCGCAACTACGCCAGCACGCTGATGCTGTCGAACTGCAGCCTGCTGGCCGGCCTGCACAACACCACCACGCCCGAGCAGCGGAAAAACGCGTCCACCAAACTCAAGGGCTGGGAGGACGACGTCCGGGCATTGATCCAGCGCTGATCCAGCGCTGCTGCGGCAATCGCGCCTGCGCATCGGCCGTGCACCTGCATGGCCGCCCGTGCGGTGCCACCCACAGGCCCTGCCAATGATCCGGCGCCCGCACCGGCTGCCGCTGACCAGGCCGCGGCCGGCTTGCCCTGGCCGCTGCGTTTCTGCCATTGTTGCGCCTTGTGACATAGTTGATCGACCCGACGATGCCCAAGCCCACCGCCCCCACCTTGCCCGCAGCCCGCCGTCTGGCTGACCGGCTGCCGCAGTTGCTGGCCATGGCCGTGGTGACGCTGCTGCTGGTCCTGCTGGCGGGGTTGTCGGTCTGGCAAGGCCACGCCAGGCAGCATGAGCAGGCCCTCGGCGCCGCCCACAACCGCGCACGCCTGCTCGAAGCCCAGGTGGCCGACGCGGTGGGCCAGGCTGACCTGCTGCTGCGTGCCGCCGCCGCCCAGGGGCGCAGCGGGGCGAACGGACCTGACCGCCACGACAGCCACGACAGCCACGACAGCCGTGACAGCCGCGACAGCCGTGACAGCCGCGACAGCGCCAACGCTGCCACAGCGGCCCTGCGCACACTGGCCGCCGCGGCGCCCGACCTGCTGAACCTGCGGCTGGCAGACGCCCAAGGCCGATGGCGCTTGCGGCCCGACCCGGCCACCGGCGAGGGTCCGGCCGCGGGCAGCGTGCAAGACAGCGAGGCGTTCCAGCGCGCACGCGGCACGGCAGATTCGGGCCTGATCCTCACCGGCCCGCTGCGCCACGGCCCAGACGGACCCAGGGTGCTCGTGCTGAGCCGCGGCCTGCACAGCGCCGAGGGTCACTTCGCCGGACTGGTCAGCGTGGACTTGCCGGTAAAGCGGATCGAATCGCTGTGGGCCGCCACGGACCTGGGCGACGGCGGCAGCGCCAGCCTGCGCACCGCGACCGGGGCGCTGGTCAGCCAATGGGCGTCGGCGCTGGCGGGCCCGGCGGCCGTTGGCAGCGCAGATGTACAAGCTCAGCTGCGTAAAGCCCTGGCGCTGAACCCGCTGGCGGGCGAGGTCGAAACCGCCGCAGCGCCGGATGTCAGCCGCCGCACCAGCGTGTACCGCCAGTTGCGGCTGGTCCCGCTGGTCGTGCTGGTCGGGTTGCCAGCGCAGGATTTCATGCCGGACTGGAGCCTATCGGACAGCACCGCCGTCGCGCTGGCGCTGAGCGTGCTGGCTGTGCTGGTCTGGTGTGCTGCAGCGCAACGCCGCGGACACCGCCAGGCGCTGACCGAAGCCATGCGCCAGTTCGCGTTCGACGATCCGCTGACCGGCCTGCCCAGCCGGCGCCTGCTGCAAGACCGCCTTGCGCATGTGCAGCAGGCCAGCCAGCGGCTGGGCTCGATGGCAGCGCTGCTGGTGATCTCTCTCGACGCCCTGGACCGCGGCGGGCCGGCCCCGCACCCGGCCGACGACAAGCTGCGGCGGGCGGCGGCCCTGGGCCTGCAAGCAGCGGTGCGCAAAAGCGATAGCGTGACCTGGCTCGGCGAGGACCGGTTTGGCGTGCTGTGCGACAACCTGGGTGCCGATCCCATGCGCGCCGAACAGCGGGTGCTGGCGTTGGTGGCCAAGGTCCACGAAGCACTGGCGCAGCGGCTGACCCTGGCTGGCCAGCCGCCGCGCTGCAGCCTGCGCATTGGCCATCGGCTGTTCCGCGGTGACGGCGACGCCGCTGATCAGCTCATCGCCGACGCCGAGCAGTCAGCAGCCCGGCCGCCGCAAGAGCGCGGGCCCGCCGAGGATGACTGCGACGACAACGACAACGACAGCGACGGCGGCGGCAGCGGCCGCGGCTTCTAACGCAGCCGCCGATGGGTCGGCAATGCACCGCCCGGCGGCAAACCCGGCCAGCCGGTGCCGCCAGCAGTCCTGGCGTTGGCGCGCGGCTGCGTTACGTCCCGGCCGGCGTGCTGGGCACCATCGCAGCGGGCAGCGGGCAGCGGGCAGCGGGCAGCGGCGTGATGTTGATCTTGCGCTGGGGTCCGGCTTGGTGATCTGCCAAAATTCAACGCTGACACCTCCCTCCCACCCCTCCCCTCCCCCCGCAGCCGCCCATGAACATCCTCCGTTTCGACCAACTCGTGTCCCAAGGCAAAGTGGCGGGCCAGCGGGTGTTTATCCGCGCCGATCTCAACGTGCCGCAGGACGACGCCGGCGCGATCACCGAAGACACCCGTATCCGCGCCTCGGTGCCCTGCATCGCGATGGCGCTGAAGGCCGGCGCGGCGGTGATGGTCACCTCGCACCTGGGCCGGCCCACTGAAGGCGAGTTCAAGCCCGCCGACTCGCTGGCGCCGGTGGCTCAGCGCTTGGGCGAGTTGCTGGGCCATCCTTTTGAGGCCGGCGTGCCGCTGGTCGCCGACTGGGTCGATGGTGTCAGCGTGGCGCCGGGGCAGCTCGTGATGCTGGAAAACTGCCGCCTGAACAAGGGTGAAAAGAAAAACGACGAGGCGCTGGCCCGCAAGATGGCCGCGCTCTGCGACATCTACGTCAACGACGCCTTTGGCACCGCCCACCGCGCCGAGGCCACCACCTACGGCATCGCCCAGTTTGCGCCGATGGCCTGCGCCGGCCCGCTGCTCTCGGCCGAGATCGACGCCATCACCAAAGCCCTGGCCCACCCCAAGCGCCCGCTGGTGGCGATCGTTGCCGGCAGCAAGGTCAGCACCAAGCTGACCATCCTGCAAGCGCTTGCCAGCAAGGTGGACGGCCTGATCGTGGGCGGCGGCATCGCCAACACCTTCATGCTGGCGGCGGGCCTGAAGATCGGCAAGAGCCTGGCCGAGCCCGACTTGCTGGACGCGGCACGCTCGGTGATTGCCGAGATGAAGGCGCGCGGCGCTGCGGTACCGATCCCCGTCGACGTGGTCTGCGCCAAGCGCTTTGCCGCGGACGCCGAGGCCACGGTCAAGGATGCGGCGGACGTTGCCGACGACGACCTGATCCTCGACATCGGGCCTAAAACGTCGGCCATCCTGGCCGCACAGTTGGCCGTGGCCGGCACCATCGTCTGGAACGGCCCGGTCGGGGTGTTCGAGTTCGAGGCCTTTTCACACGGCACCGAGGCGATTGCCCGCGCCATCGCCGCCAGCCCGGCTTTTTCCATTGCCGGGGGTGGCGACACGCTGGCGGCGATTGCCAAGTACGGCATCGAAAAAGACGTGGGCTACATCTCCACCGGCGGCGGCGCGTTTCTGGAGGTGCTGGAGGGCAAGACCTTGCCGGCCTTCGAGATTCTGGAAAAACGCGCGGCAGGTTGAGCTTTGGCAAAGGCTCAGGCGGCCACGGCGCTGCTTGTGGTTGTCCCCAACGGGACAGGTCAAATTCGAGCGTAACCTTCGGCGCGACACCGTGTCTCTACCGTTCGAGGTTACGCCGCCATGACCACCCCCCTGTCCCCCGCCGAGCAAGCCCTGCGTGAAGCCGCCCGCGAGTACCACCGCTCGCCCACCCGCGGCAAGATCGCCGTCACCCCCACCAAGCCGCTGTCCAACCAGCGCGACCTGAGCCTGGCCTATTCACCCGGCGTGGCCTACCCCTGCCTGGATATCGAGCGCGACCCCAGCCTGGCGGCCGAGTACACCTCACGCGGCAACCTGGTCGGCGTGATCACCAACGGCACCGCCGTGCTGGGCCTGGGCGACATCGGCCCGCTGGCCGCCAAGCCGGTAATGGAGGGCAAGGGCTGCTTGTTCAAGAAGTTTGCCGGCATCGACGTCTTCGACATCGAGCTGGCCGAGCGCGACCCTGACAAGCTGGTCGAGATCATCGCCGCGCTCGAGCCCACGCTGGGCGGCATCAACCTGGAAGACATCAAGGCGCCCGAGTGCTTTCTGGTCGAGAAAAAGCTGCGTGAGCGGCTCAAGATCCCCGTCTTCCACGACGACCAGCACGGCACCGCGATCATCTCGTCGGCCGCGCTGATCAACGCACTCGAACTGGTGGGCAAGCAGATCGGCGAGGTCAAGCTGGTGGTGTCGGGTGCGGGTGCGGCGGCCATCGCCTGCCTGGACCTGATGGTCAGCCTGGGCGTGACGCTGAACAACGTCTTTGTCTGCGACTCCAAGGGCGTGATCCGCGAGGGCCGGCCCGACGTGGCCGCCGGCACGCTCGACGAGTCCAAGCAGCGTTACTGCCAGCGCACCGAGGCCCGCACGCTGGCGGAAGTCATTGTTGGTGCGGATGTGTTCCTGGGCTGCTCGGCGGCAGGCGTGCTGACCGGCGAGATGGTCAGCGCGATGGGCCGCCAGCCCGTCATCCTGGCGCTGGCCAACCCGGAGCCCGAAATCCGGCCCGAGCTGGCCAAGGCCGCGCGCCCGGACTGCATCGTCGCCACCGGCCGGTCGGACTACCCGAACCAGGTCAACAACGTCCTGTGCTTCCCGTACATCTTCCGGGGCGCGCTGGACTGCGGTGCCACCACCATCAACGAGGCGATGAAACTGGCCTGCGTGCGCGAGATCGCCGCGCTGGCCAAGGCCGAGCCCAGTGACGAGGTGGCCGCCGCCTACGCCGGCAAGGAGCTGAAGTTCGGCCCCGACTACATCATCCCCACACCGTTTGACGTGCGGCTGATCCTGCGCATCGCGCCGGCAGTGGCCCGGGCAGCGGCTGAGTCCGGCGTGGCGCTGCGCCCGATCGCCGACCTGGAGGCCTACCGCCAGCAGCTCACCCGCTTTGTCTACCAGACCGGCATGGTGATGCGGCCGGTGTTCGACGCGGCGCGCAGCGCCTGTGCCCAGCAGGCCACCCGCGTGGTCTACGCCGAGGGCGAGGACGAGCGGGTGCTGCGCGCGGTGCAGGTGGTGCTGGACGAAGGCCTGGCCAAGCCGGTGCTGATCGGCCGGCCGGCGGTGATTGCCATGCGCATCGCGCGGGCCGGGCTGCGGCTGCAGGCCGGCGTCGACTTCGAGGTCTGCGACCCGGAAAACGACCCACGCTTTCGCGACTACTGGGTGCTGTACCACCAGCTGACGGGCCGGGACGGGGTATCGCCCGAGGCCGCCAAGGCCACGGTGCGGCGCAGCAATACGCTGATCGCCGCGCTGATGCTCAAGCGCGGCGAGGTGGACGCGATGCTGTGCGGCCTGGTGGGCCGCTTCGATGCGCACCTCGACCATGTGCGCCGTGTCATCGGCCAAAAGGCCGGCGCCCGCACCATGGCGACCATGAATGCGCTGATGCTGGACGCGCACACGCTGTTTCTGACCGATACCTTCGTCAACGAAGAGCCCAGCGCCGAGGAGCTGGCCGACATCGCCTTGATGGCCGCGGCCGAGGTGCGGCGCTTCGGCATGCCGGCCAAGGTGGCGTTTTTGTCGCACTCGATGTATGGCAGCTCGCAGCGGGCGTCGGCGCGCCGGATGCGGGCGGCGCGTGACCTGTTTGTGGCACGTGCACCCGAGATTGAATGCGACGGTGAGCTGCAAGGCGATGCCGCGCTGTCCGAGGTGATCCGCGGTGGCGCGCTCAGCCAAAATTCACTGACCGGCGCAGCCAACCTGCTGGTGCTGCCCAATCTGGACGCGGCCAACATCCTGTTCAACGTGCTCAAGGTGGTGGCCAGCCACGGTGTGACGATCGGCCCGATCTTGCTGGGTGCGGCAGCCCCGGTGCACATCCTGACGCCGTCGGCGACGATGCGCCGGCTGGTCAACATGACCGCGCTGGCGGTGGCGGATGCGGCAGAGTTGCGGGACGGCGCGGGCCAAAACGCGGCGCCCGGCGGAGCGGCACTGGCCGCAACGCCGGCCGCCGCGAAAGTAACCGCGCTGTAACCCGGTCGGCGCGCCCGGCGCCGATAATTCGATCTTCTCCGCTCGCTGGACTACCCCATGACCCGTGCCACCAAGATCGTCGCCACCCTCGGCCCCGCCAGCAGTGATCCCGAGGTGCTGGAGCGCCTGCTGCGCGCCGGCGTGGATGTGGTGCGCTTGAACTTCAGCCATGGCAAGGCGCAGGACCACATCGACCGGGCCTTGATGGTGCGCCGCATCGCCGAGAAAGTGGGCAAGACGGTGGCGATCATGGCCGACCTGCAAGGCCCCAAGATCCGGGTCGGCAAGTTTGCCGAGGGCAAGGTGGATCTGGTCAACGGCGAGCGCTTTGTGCTGGACGGCGGCCGTACCGAGCTGGGCACCCTAGACGGTGTCGGCCTGGACTACAAAGAGCTGCCGCGCGACGTCAAACCCGGCGACACCCTGCTGCTCAATGATGGCCTGATCGTGCTGAAGGTCGAGGCGGTGCGCGGCGAGCAGGTGCACACCGTCGTCAAGATCGGCGGCGAACTCAGCAACAACAAGGGCATCAACAAGCAGGGCGGCGGCCTGACCGCGCCTGCACTCACCGCCAAGGACATGGAGGACATCAAGACCGCGATGGCCTTTCAGGCCGACTACCTGGCGGTGAGCTTCCCGAAAAACGCCACCGACATGGAGATGGCGCGCCAGCTGGCCAACGTGGCCGGCGAGCCCTACAAGCACAAGCCGGCGATGATCGCCAAGATCGAGCGCAGCGAGGCCATCCCCCAGCTCGAAGCCATCTTGCGCGCGTCCGACGGCATCATGGTGGCGCGTGGTGACCTGGCGGTGGAGGTGGGCAACGCCACCGTGCCGGCACTGCAGAAAAAGATGATCCGCATGGCGCGCGCGATGGACAAGATCGCCATCACCGCCACCCAGATGATGGAGAGCATGATCGTCAACCCGGTGCCCACCCGGGCCGAGGTCAGCGATGTGGCCAATGCCGTGCTGGACGGCACCGACGCGGTGATGCTGTCGGCCGAGACCGCCGCCGGCAAGTACCCGGTCGAAACGGTGGAGCAGATGGCCGCCATCGCACTGGAGGCCGAGCGCGCCGAGGAGGTCGAGCTCAAGGACGACTTCATGCAGCGCCACCTGGGCCGCATCGACCAGAGCATCGCGATGGGCGCGCTGTTCACCGCCCACCACCTGGGCTGCAAGGCGATCATCGCGCTGACCGAAAGCGGCTCGACCGCGCTGTGGATGAGCCGGCACAACATCAACGTGCCGATCTTCGGCCTGACCCACAAGCACAACTCGGAGCGGCGCATGGCGCTGTTCCGCAATGTGCAGCCGCTGCTGATGCCGATGCACGACGACCGCGACACCGCGTTGGCCGATGCCGAGGCCGCGCTGGTGGCACGTGGTGTGCTGATGCCGGGCGACACCTACGCCATCACCTGCGGTGAGCCGATGGGCTACCCCGGCGGCACCAACATGCTCAAGGTCTGCCGGGTGGGTTGACGCCGTTCGGCGCCGGCCCGGGCCCAGGTCCGCGCCAGCGCCGTACCGGGTCAGCCAGGACAGGCCGGGTCAGCGCGGGCGCTGACGGCTCAGCGCCAGGCCCAGCCCGGCCAGCGCCAGCAGCGACAACACCGACGGCTCGGGCAACGTGGTGCCGTTGCCGTCCGCGCCCTCGACGCAGGCATGGGACAGGGTGTTGCCGTCCATCGTCACGGCTGCATGCAGCGCGATCGCCCGGCCGCACAGGATGCTGGCGCCGGTATTCATCGTGATGCTCTGGTCGGCCAACACGCTGCCGGCAAACACCGACCCGCTGCCCAGCGTGGCCGAGCTGCCCACCTGCCAGAACACACCGGCACCATCGCCGCCGTTGATGAAGCTGACGGTGGAGCTGCTGGCGGTGGTCAACGCCGACATGATCTGGAAGATGAACACGGCGTCGGACTGGCCCTGGTAGTTCAGCGTCAAGGCGCCGGTCAGCTGCGCAGACGAGTCAAACGCGTAGACACCCGGCGTCAGCGTCAAGCCACCCAGATCCTGGCCCGACAGATTCAGGCCTGCCGGCCGGCCGGCCAGCACGTTGTAAGCGGTCAGGGCATCGGCCTGCGCCTGCAAGGCGACAGCGTCGGTCAGGTGCACCACGCCGGTCATGGTGACCGTGCCGCCGCCGGTGTACGACGTTCCGGGGTAGACGCCCAGATCACCCCAGAGTGTGGTCGCACCGGTGTTGGTAACGGTTGACGCGCCCAGAATCGAAAAAGCCTGGGCCGAGCCCAGCAAGGGCGATGCCTGGGCCGATACGGAAAGCGTCAGGGCCAAGACCGCAGCTGCGGCGAATGGGCAAAAAGCTGGCATTTTGAGCATGGCGGGCACCGGACAGGGCAACGGCGGTTGCGGCACATCGGCTGTCGCTGCCGGGGGATCCGGCAAGCATCCCTCGATGCGGCAACTGATCGTGCCCCGGATGCGGGCTGCCGTCAATGCGCTAGCGCACACAGCACGTAAAGCGGTCTCGCACTCAACCGCGCGTCGAAGCGACCACCATCTCGGCCACCCGGGGGGCCATGTTCAAGGGCACCAGTTGCACACCGGGGTGCCGGGCGCCGAAGACATGAAACAGCTCGTCCGCAAACGCGGGGCCGACATCGGCCAGGCCTTCGAAGTCGAGCTCGGCCCGCCGAAACTGGCCCAGCCGGGCAGCCACCCGCTGCGCCTGGGCGCGGGAGCTGAGCCCCTGCTGCGCTGCCGTGATCAACTGCAGCGGCACAACGGTGCGCTCGAAGCCATAACCCGTACCGTCCAGGCTGTAGCGGCGCAGGACGGCATCCAGCGTGCGCTCGGTGTCCAGGCAGATTCCCACGTACACGGCGGTGCCACGGGGGCTGGCCGGCCGGCCGCGCTGCCACTGGTCGCGCAGCCATTCGCGCTGCTGGAAGGCCGTGTTGTTGGCATGCAGGTCAAACACGTCAGCCAACTTGGCGGTGTAGAACAGGCCCCGCCCGGTGTGGCGGTCGGGCTGGCTGCTGAGCTTGCCCTTGGCCAGCTCCAGCATGGCCAGCGCCGGGTCGCTGATGCCAAAGGCCTCGCCAATCACGTCGAAGATGCCACGGCCGTCGTCGCTGACCAGCAACTGCACCTGCATCGGGGTCTGGCGCATCGACACCGTGACGCTGCTGCCGCCGCTGTGGGCGATCGCGTTGTTGAGCAACTCGCTGAAAGCATGGTGGACCATCTGGGCCACCGTATCCGGCAAGTCGAAGTTCGGCGCAAAGTCCTGCACCCACGGCTGGTCTTCATGCAAGCCCTGCAGCGGGTAGCGCCGCACCACCTGACGCAGCAGGCCGGGCAAATGCCGGGGCCGGCGGGGCGTGCCCACCTGGCACAGCCAGTGGTGGGCCTGCAGCTTGTGCAGCGCCGCACGCGCCGCGGTGCGGCCTATGCCTCGCCGCTCGGCCACATGCGCGGCCAGATCCAGCGGGTGGCGCAGGGCGGCTTCAGTGATCCAGGTGGTGAGGTCGCTCAGCACGGTGCGGGGCATGGCGCAATGTCCTTTGGAGGATGCAGCTGACTGGACGCCCGATCAGGGCCGGACGCCATGGGCTGGCCAAGCCAGTGTCGGCGCCACGACGGCTGGCTTCAGCCCGAATAGCGGGGCAGAAACCCGCCAGATCTGCGGCGCTTGCCGGAGCTTGCGCATCCTCTGCAAGCTGCGCACCTGTCCGGCCCCGGGGTGCGCGCCGATACAATCCCGGCCAGTTACAACGCAGTTTCATGACCCCGAGGCAGGCTGCCCGGTCTGCCCGATCATGCAGCCCGTGCCCGCGCCCACCACCCCAACCCAAGCAGGACCTGCCATGCCACTCGTCTCGATGCGCCAATTGCTGGACCATGCCGCCGAAAACGGCTATGGCATTCCGGCCTTCAACGTCAACAACCTCGAACAGGTACAGGCCGTGATGTCGGCCGCCGCCGAGGTGGGCGCGCCTGTAATCCTGCAAGCCAGTGCCGGCGCCCGCAAGTACGCCGGTGAGCCCTTCATCAAGCACCTGATCCAGGCCGCCGTCGAGTCCTGGCCCGATGTGCCCCTGGTGATGCACCAGGACCACGGCCAGAGCCCGGCCATCTGCCAGGGCGCGATAGGCCTGGGCTTCAGCTCGGTGATGATGGACGGCTCGCTGGAGGCTGACGGCAAGAGCATCGCCAGCTACGACTACAACGTCGAGGTCACCCGTACCGTGGTGGACATGGCGCACAAGCTGGGCGTCACGGTCGAGGGCGAGCTGGGCTGCCTGGGCAGCCTGGAGACCATGAAGGGCGACAAGGAAGACGGCCACGGCACCGAGGCCACGATGACCCGCGAGCAGTTGCTGACCGACCCGGAGCAGGCCGCCGACTTTGTCAAGCGCACCCAACTGGACGCGCTGGCGATTGCCATCGGCACCAGCCACGGCGCCTACAAGTTCACCCGCAAGCCCACCGGTGACATCCTGGCGATCGACCGCATCAAGGCCATCAACCGCCGCATCCCCAATACCCACCTGGTGATGCACGGCAGCTCCAGCGTGCCGCAGGACCTGCTGGCCGAGATCCGCAAGTACGGCGGTGACATGAAGGAAACCTACGGCGTACCGGTCGAGGAGATCCAGGAGGCCATCAAGTACGGCGTGCGCAAGATCAATATCGACACCGACATCCGGCTGGCCATGACCGCCGCGATCCGTCGTTACCTGGCGCAGCACCCGGACAAGTTCGACCCGCGCGACTACCTCAAGCCGGCGCGCGAGGCCGCCAAGGCCATCTGCCTGCAACGCTATGTGCAGTTCGGCTGTGAGGGCCAGGGCGGCAAGATCAAGCCCATGACGCTTGCCACCGTGGCCCAGCAGTACGCCAGCGGTGCCTTGTCGCAAGTGGTGACCTGAGGCCCGCACGCCGGTTGAACCCGGGCGGCAAGCGCCGCAGAAGCAGCCGGGGCCCGCGCAGCCCCTTTTTTTGGGTTGCAATACCGGGCAACTGACCGGCGCGCACTGCGCCGCCGCAACGCCGGCAGCTGGCCGGGTCAATGCGCGCCAGCTCGCTACTTGCGTGTGTGGTCCAGCCCGGCCGGTGGCTGAAACCCCAGCGCCACGGCCCGGGCCTCGAACTGCGAGGCCATCAGCGGCTGCGCTGCCCGGCGGTAGTGCAAGGACAGCGCGTACGCCGCCCGGTCGCTGCCCAACAGCGCTGCGTACTGCAGCCAGCCCACGCGGCGCCATTCCAGTGCCGGCGGCTGCTGGGCCAGCCTGAACGCGGCGTCCGCATCGCCCAACGCGGCGCGCCGCAAATTGTCCACTTCTGGGCCGTCGGACGATTGCGGCACAAAGGCCGCCCGGAACAGGTCCACATCGCTGCGCCGCAACAACGCCGCGGTTGCCGACGCCCGTTGGCGTTGCAGCATCACGTCTGCAGCGCCGGCGTGGTTGGGGAAACGCTGCAGGTAGTCATCCGCCCGCTGCACGATGTCGGCCGGCCACAGCGCCCGCTGCAGCGTCTGACGAAGCGCAAGCTCGGCGGCACCGGACGGCGTCAGCATCGCGGGCCCGTCCGCCGTCAGGGCGGCGTGCGCCATCAAACGGGTGGCCGGCACCAGATCCGCTGTGAGCACGTCCTGCGACATGCCCGCTGCCGGCGCGGCGGCTGCAGCACGCTGGGCCGCGGGCGTCGCTGCCTGGACTGGCACCGCGCCCGCCGGCACTTGTGCCGACAAACCGGTTGGCGCTGCCGCCATCACGCAGCCGATCAACAACCCGATCGCCCCGCTTGCGCCGCTTGCGCCGCTTGCCCATCTTGGCCTGTCGCTTGTCGTTGCCATTGTGCTCACCACCACCCTCTTGCCGATGCGGCCTCGTGCTGGCAGGCCGCCACCAGGTTTCGGCCGGAACCGGGGGTGACTTGAGGGGCATTTCGAGCGATTCAGCATGACCGCCGTGAAGCCTGTCGCCCGGCCCGCGCGCAGACCAACCGGCGCTGCCGAACACCCCGAAAGGCACAATACCGCGATCCCATTTCAGCCCGAGCAGGCCGCCCATGAGCACCAATGCCCTTCTGCAATCCGACCTGCACTCGCTGCCCTTGCTGGCCCGTGGCAAGGTGCGAGACAACTACGCCGTCGGCGACGACCGCATCCTGATGGTGGCCTCGGACCGCATATCGGCCTTTGACGTGGTGATGGGCGAGCCGATCCCCGGCAAGGGTGCACTGCTGACGCAGATGGCGCTGTTCTGGTTCGACAAGCTGGCGCACATCGTGCCCAACCACTTGACGGCCGACGCCCCCGAAAGTGTGGTGGCACCCGACGAGGTGGCACAGGTCAGCGGCAGGTCGATGCTGGTCAAGCGGCTGGCGCCGCTGCCGGTTGAAGCGGTGGTACGCGGCTATCTGGCGGGTTCTGGCTGGAAAGAGTACCAAGTCAACGGCGAGGTATGTGGCGTGAAACTGCCCCCAGGGTTGCGCAACGCCAGTCGCCTGCCCGAACCGATCTTCACGCCAGCGACCAAAGCCGACATGGGCGACCACGACGAAAACATCAGTTTTGACCGCATGGTTGAAATTGTCGGCCAAGATCTGGCCAACCAGGTTCGCGCAATTTCACTGCAGCTGTACCAGGAAGCCGCCGCATACGCCCTGACACGCGGCATCATCATTGCCGACACAAAATTCGAGTTTGGCCTGGATCAAGCCGGTAAGCTGGTCTTGATGGATGAAATCCTGACACCCGACTCCTCGCGCTTTTGGCCGTTGGCGCAATACCAGGAAGGCACCAACCCGCCCAGCTACGACAAACAGTTCTTGCGAGATTGGCTGGAGAGCGTGC
>Ga0105047_10011790_pt1 | contig 14145 bp, 13 predicted proteins | sample MAT04_FD_78384 | JGI IMG/M metagenome (GOLD analysis project Ga0105047, IMG submission 78384) | Freshwater microbial communities from Lake Fryxell liftoff mats and glacier meltwater in Antarctica - MAT-04 (megahit assembly) | ecosystem: Environmental > Aquatic > Freshwater > Ice > Liftoff... | reverse complement strand
TCAGCCCGAACGGCTTCTGGACAATGGTGGGAACGCCTGCCGCAAGACTGAGTTCGACTAGTGGACGATGTGAGCGCACCTGGGTCACGATGTCCACGAGCCCAAGCCGCGCCTCGCCGAGCATCCGGGAAAAGTCGGTGTAGATTTCGGGCACGCCGAAGTCCGTGGGGCCTGTTCGGCCTTCGCGTGGTCGGTGTCGCAAACCGCGACGATTTCGACCCCTTGCGCCCTCAGGTCGCGCCAGGCATTCAAATGATTGCGCGCGAAAAACCCGCAGCCGACCAATCCCAGTCGCACGATTTTCGACATCATGTTCCCTCGAAGGTTCCCATGGTCAGCGCTACAATCGCGGCCGGTTGTGATCGCCAAAAGGCATCGACAGCAAGCGGGAGATGCCGCAATTCGTTTTGTCGCCGCTGGTCGTCACGACGCGAGTTGCCCCGCCCGAAAACGCCGCTTCCGGGCGACTGGCGATCAGGTGTTGACCGGCCGGCGGACGTTCGTCCGTTCCGAAAATCGGTGCATCTTTTGGATGCCGGCTTGCGTAGATGCGCCTGCGATTGGACATCGTTTCAGACCGTGTATAGTTAGGGCGCGCTACTTGTGGCGGAGGCATAACCAAGAAAATGCGCAGCATCAATAGTGGTCTTACCACATTTCAGACGGATCGAAAGAACAAAGGGTCAAAGCTGCTCGAGACCGCCAAGCCAACGAGCGCCGTGACGCACGCCCCGTCGTCAACCAAGCGACCCAAACCCGCCGTCGTTGCGCGGCGCGCCGAGCCGGCAGATGGATCGGAGCGAGGGGGAGACGAGGTCGTGAACCGGATCCTCGAATTGGTGCAGGACGGCAATCTTCGTCCCGGTGACAGACTGCCACCCGAGCGGGAGTTGATCGAAATCTTCGGCATTGGCCGACCGAACCTGCGGGAGTCCCTTCGGGCACTTCAGACTTTGGGGATCATTGAAATCCGCCACGGCGGCGGCGCTTTCATTTCAGAGCTTGACGCAAGGCGGCTCCTCGCGCCGCTGAATTTCGTTCTGTCGCTGACCCCGACGGTTCTCGACGACAGCAGCGAAATGCGCCGCATCGTCGAGGTCGAAGCGGTGCGAAAGGCGGCGCCGCGCATGTCCGATTCGGACATTGACGAGTTCGAGGCCATGCTTCAAGCGCATGCCGCCGTTCAGAGCGACTATGTCGGCTTCCTCATTCTTGACAGCCGGTTTCACTCGCGCATCTACCAACTGAGTAACAATGTCGTCCTTGAGCAAATTGCGACGGCCCTTTACAATATCGGCCTGGATCACCGCAGGGACCTGATGAGCCAACCCGGCGAGATCGCAAAAAGTACGCAGGACCATCATGCAATTGTCGATGCCCTGCGCACGCGTGACGCAATCGCCGCAACCAAAGCGATGGAAACGCACCTCAGCCATATCGCTGACAGTTCGCACAAGGTCCTGATCCGTCGTCAGTCAGAGCGGCCGGGTGAGCGGCGCTAGCTCGATCCCGGCATCGCGCGCGGCTGAGCGCGTCAGTTCGGGCAGATCCGCCTCGCCCATGCCGCGGTCGACGGCGCGATGATAAACCCCGCCGATCGCCGCAACCAGTGCGCCAGACAGGTCCAGCCGGCGGCTGACCTCCTCGACGTCTCGGATCGTATGATCGGCATTTTGCAACGAAAAACGGTGCGGCGACGCATCCCCTTCGAGGGTCCAGGACATGAAGGTGCGAAAGAACGTGCAGTCCATACGACTTTTGGTGATAAGTTGGTCGAAGTTTTCGACGCTGAGCCCGGAGCGGAGTGCCAGCGTCAGCGCTTCGGCATAGATAGCTGCGTATCCGAGCGAGACAAAGTTGTTGACCAGTTTCAGCTTGTGCCCGCTGCCAAGCGGGCCGATCAGATCGACCGTATCCGCGAACGCATCCAGCAGTGGCCGGATCCTTGCGAATACCAGCGGCGTGGCGCCAACAAAGGTAGACAACGTGCCCGCGCGCGCCTCGTTCGGCGAGCGCCCCAGCGGTGCGTCGACGAAAACCAGACGCGGATTGGCGGCCTGCATGGCTTCGATATGTTGCGGTGCCGATGTCGTGCAATCGATCACTATCAGACCGTCGGGTGCGGAAGCTGCAATACCGTCCGGTCGCATCACCAGATCGCAAACCTGTTCGGCATTGGCAACGCAAACAAAGATCACCTCGCACAAGGCAGCCATTTCACCGGGCGACCTGACTTCCCGGGCACCGGCGCCCGACAACTCGTCAACCGCAGTGCGGCGGGTGTGAGCCATCACGGTCAGCTCGAAGCCATGCGCCATAAGGTTGGTTGCCATACCCTGGCCCATCTGGCCCAGCCCGATGAAACCAACCCGGCGAAGCGTTTCCATTGGAGACGGAGAAGTGGCGTTCATCGGCGTGCCCTGTCGACATTGGTCCGGCGCCACTCGACGCTGCGTTGAATGGCTATGGCGAGGATCAGTATTGCTCCCCAACTCGCCAAAGCAAGCTGCGCGCTGAGACCCAGCAAGTTGAAGCCGCTGGACACCGTCTGCAAAATCAGAAGCGACAGGAATAATCCCGAAATCCGCCCGAACCCGCCATACGGGTCCACGCCCCCAAGGATTGCGGCAAGCACCGAAATCAGAAGATAGGATTGCGCGAAATCTGCGCCTGCCGAGTTGAAACGCGCCATCATGATCACGCCGGCCATCCAGCAGAGCACCGAAGAAATGACGTAGACCAGGATCAGCGACTGTTTCGTGTTGACGCCGGAATATCGCGTCGCCTCAAGGTTGGAGCCGATCATATGAATACGAATGCCAGTTGCTGTTCGTGCCATCACTATATGGATTCCAAAGGCGACGAAACAAAAGATGATGAAAGAGACCGGGACCCAGGCGATCGTCCCGTTGGAAATCCACACGACGGCATCAGGAAGCCCCGAAAGGGTCTTGCCGCGCGTGAGATAGACGCTCAAGCCGCCGATGAACGTCATGGTGCCAAGGGTCACCAGAATCGGATGCACGCCGCCGAACGCGATCAACGCTCCCGTTGACAGACCAATGGCAACCGACAGCGCCAAACCGCTTCCCAAGGCCACAACGATCCAGAACCAGGTCGCGGCCGGATCGGTGTCTGCGGTGATATGTGCCGACATGATCCAGACCATCAAAAGAGCGGTCTGGTTGGCTGTTGCGATGATGGCAAGGTTCAGACCGCCCGAGATCAGCGGGATGACCATGGCCAAGGACAGCAGCCCAAGTTCCGGCAATTGAAAGGCGATCGACTGCGCCGTCCCGGTCTGCAGAAACTGGCCCGGCATCAGGACGGTGAACGTGACGATGATCAGCGGCCAAAGGATCAGCAGGGTACTGTTGTTGACGCTCGACTTTCGCAGCGCGCTGACGATGCCGTTGATCTGGCCGGTCATCAGGCCCGGGCTTGCCTGCTCTGGCTCTGGCCCGCGGTTCATTTCGCGGCTCGCAGGTGAAGATTGGCCGCGCGCCGGTTGGCCATGGCCGTCGCCGTTGTGGAAAACAGGATAACGACGCCGATGACGACTTCGAAGAAATACGACGACACGCCGATCAGATTTAGACCGTTCTGCAGGATCGCCAGCAAAAGCACGCCAAGAACGACACCCGGCATGGTACCGATGCCTCCAACCAGACTTGCCCCCCCCAGGATTGCGACGGCCACCACGTTAAGTTCCGATCCTTGCAGGGCCGTCGGGACGACTTGACCGACGCGGTGGGCCTGAACCATGCCTGCAATGCCGGCCAGCAGACCAAGATAGCCGTAGACGAAGACCTGAACGCCCAACACGCGCACCCCAAGTCGCTTGGCGGACTCAGGATTGCCGCCGAGCGCATAGACCTGTCGGCCGAGCCGGGTATGGGCCATGATCACGTGGGTGACGACCACGACCACCAGCATGGTGACAATCGGCAGGTTGATCTTGGCAAATGCGCCAGGTGCGAAATCGAAGCGGGCGAAGACGATGGGCGTGGTCCACCAGTCCGGTAGATTGTAGATTTCACTGCCTCCGGTCAGGTGAATCAGCAATGAGAAGTAGATGCTCGACGTGGCGATCGTGATGATGATCGACACGACCCGTAGAGAATGGGTCAGGAACGCATTCACCGCCCCAAGCGCAAATCCGACAGAACATGCGAGCGCAATGGTCTGCAGCGGTGGCCACCCATAATGGGTGGCAAAGTAGGCTGCAACATACTGCGAAACGGCCGCGGTGGCGGCAAACGAGATGTCGATGCCGCCAGCAACCAGCACAACGAACACGCCTGAGCCAAAGATTGTCGTCACAGCATAAGCCTCGACCAGCCCTACGAGGTTCGGGATCGTCAGAAAAACCGGGTTGGCCATCGTGAAGATCGCTGCGAGCAGGACGATCAACGCAAGCAACGTGGTCTCGGTGGTGAGCGCGATCCTAGGCATAAACGGCCTCCGCGATCACGTGCCGCTCGGTGACAGTGGGATCATATTCGCCGACAATCCTTCCCGCGCGCATATGCAGGACCCGGTCGCAATTGAAATACACTTCCGGCACTTCGTCGGAGATCAGCAGCACTGCGACACCCTCGCGCGCCAGTTCCTGCACGGTCGCATAGATCGCCTGTTTGTTGCGAACGTCGACACCAACGGTCGGACTGTCAAGGATCAGCAGCCGCGGCTTTGTCGCGAGCCATTTTGCCAGAACGATGCGCTGCTGGTTGCCGCCGGACAGGGTCAGCACCGGCGCCTGAACCGAGCTTGCCTTGACCCCGAGCTTGGCGATCCATTTTTCGGCAAGGTCCCGCCGGACTGACACAGGGATTTGTTTCAGCGCGTTGCGCAATCGACCAAGCACCGTCAAAGCCACATTGTCGGCAATGCTCTGACGCAGATTGAGCCCGAGATTGAGGCGGTCTTCAGAGACATAGGCGATGCCCTGCCCAATCGCATCCCGGTTCGAGCGCAGGATCTTGTCGGCACCGGCGATGCGAATGTTTCCGCGATCTGGCTTGCTCATGCCAAACAGGGTCAACGCCAACTCGGTGCGGCCCGCACCCAGCAGCCCGATAATGCCAACCACCTCGCCGGCAGCGACCGAGAAACTCACGTCGCTGAACTCGCCTTGCCGCGAGAGGTCGCCGATCTCGATGATCTTTTCGGACGCCCGGGTCGTCGCCGGCCTCAAGCCGGCGAAGATCGTCTCACCGGTCATCAATTCGGTCATCCTGTCGGTGTCAAGTTCGCCCGCCGGCAGCGTGACGACCTTCTTGCCATCGCGCATGATCGTGACCCGATCAGCAATCTCCTTGATCTCTTCAAGTCTGTGGCTGACGAAAACGACCGACACGTCTTGCTTTAGCAAGCGCCGGACGGCGCGGAACAGAACATCGACCTCAGCACGCGTCAGGGACGATGTAGGTTCATCCATGAACAGCAGACGCGCGTTCGCGGCCAACCCCCTGCAGATCGCGACAAGCTGGCGCTGACTTACGGAAAGCGCGCTGACCGGCGCGTCAAGTGGCAAGCTGGCTTCAATACGCGCCATCGCGGCCGCAGCTTTCCGACGCACTTCGGCACGACTGACAAAGGCGGCAACATTGCCGACGCCATAGTCGCCCGCGATGTTTTCGGCGACGGTCAAATTCGGAAACAGCGACAGATCCTGAAAGATCACTTCGATGCCAAGCATCTTGGCGAGGTGCGGGGTCATGGCCGAACGATCAACACCGTCAAAGGAAATCGATGCGCCCTCGTCCGGGGCACAGACACCCGAGATGATCTTGATCAATGTCGACTTGCCACAGCCGTTTTCGCCAATGAGGCAATGGACCTCACCGCGCTGAACCTCCCAGGCGACGTCGAGAAGAGCGACGGTTCCACCGAAATTCTTGCTCAAACGGCGGACGCTTAGCAGCGGCGGGGGGATTTTATCCTTCATCGATCCTCAAGCGTGTTGATTGGGGCCAGCAACGAAAAATATTTGCTGGCCCCGTACGGCCAATTCAAATGATCTTTGCCAGCTCGTCGATCGTTTGCGGATTTATGTCGAGCATCTTGTTGGCGCGAATCGTCCGTGTGGCCATGTCGACCGCGCAGGGCCCCATGCCTGGGATGTCGACCCCGTCCTTGATCTCGCCGCCTGTCGCCAGAACCTTGGCAAGGGCAACCATCGCGTAGCCGCCGTCGATGGGGTTCCACAGGAAACCTCGCGTGATGGCGCCGGCTTTCATCAGCTTTTGTCCTTGGCTTGGGATGAACGGGCCAACCACGATCACCTTGCCGATCACCTCTTTCTCTTGCACGGCGCGGCCGGCGCCGATCGGACCATTGGCGCCGAAAATCAAAATGCCTTTCAGATCGGGGATCGCCGTCATCTGGTCGATCGCGGTGTTGTAACTGTCATCGACACTGTTGGAGACCGGGAAGCGGTCACCGACCTGCTCCATCTTTGGGTACTTCGCCTTCTGCAGCGCCACGGCTGCATCGGCCCAAGCCATGTGCTGCGTGACCGTCAGCCCGCCGACATAGACGATGTACTTGCCCTCGCCGCCCGTTGCCTCTGCAAAGGCGTCCATATGGGCTTCGCCGAACGCCGTGTCCTGGATCAGTTCGATGTCCCAATCCGAATTTTTCTGGGCGGGCTGTTCTTGGGTGATGACGAAGATGCCGGCATCCTTGGCACGTTTGAACACCGGTTCAAGGGCTGGTCCGTCGTTGGGAATGACACCAATGACATCGACTTTTTTGGCAATGAGGTCTTCGACAGCGCGCACCTGCTGCGCCGCGTCGTCGGTGGTTGGCGCAATCATCCAGGCGTTGACGCCCAAGTCCTTGCCAGCCGCAAGGACGCCCTTTTCGACGTTGTCGAACCACGGAATACGAATCTTCGCAACGATGCCGACTTGCAGCGGATCGTTGGACGCCAAGGCGCCGCGCAGGCCAAGCGTGCCAACGGCACTCAAAGTCCCCAACGCGGCAGTGCCTTTGATCAGAGTACGACGAGAAATGCCCGGCATGGTGCTCCTCCCTGAGCTTGTATAAGTGGACAGACCACTTTCTAAACGAGTGCCATGACTTGTCAATGCATGTCTGGATGCCTGCACGTCCCATCGGTCAATCGGTATGCAGCATTGATCCTCTGTCCAGAGTGGACCCCCGGTAGTGGGCAGGACTCAGGCGGCGTCGTTGTCAGGTTGATATGTTGCACTTCGTATTGATCAGAACTGAGACAATCGAGCGCTGAGCGCAGGCGCCGAGTGCCGTATTTTGCAACGTCGCGGCAAGCGGACATGCCGTGACATTGCCGCTCCGGCCCCGCGCTCTGGTGAGGTCGCGACCTCGACTGCCAAGTTCTCCGAAACAAGAAGCCTGCCACAAGGCGGCATTCCTTTTGCCGCCCAAAAGGGCACGCCGAAAGGCACTGCTCAGACAGCCCCCTGCGCGTCGACGAAGATGCCGTAGACCGAGGTTGTTGCCGTGATGAACAGTCGGTTGCGCTTCGGCCCGCCAAACGCAACGTTCGCGACCGCCTCGGGCACGAATATCTTGCCGATCAGCATTCCGTCAGGCGCAAAGCAATGCACGCCGTCCCCGGCAGAGGTCCAGACGTTGCCGTCGGTATCCACCCGAAACCCATCCGGAAGGCCGTTGTCGATCGTGGCATGGACCTCGCCGCCGCCGAGGCTCAGGTCCGGCCCGACCCGGAAGGCGCGGATCACCGACGGCACATCGGGATCATGGCTCGACCCAGAATCGGCCACATAGAGCAGGCTTTCGTCCGGCGAAAAGGCCAGTCCGTTCGGCTGTACGAAGTCGTCGACCACCGATGTCAGCGTTCCGGACGCGGGGTCCAGCCGGTACACATTGCGTTTGGCCTGGTCTTGCGGGGATTTGAAACCCTCATAATGGCCGAGGATGCCGTAGCTTGGATCGGTAAACCAGATCGAGCCGTCCGAGCGGACCACCACGTCATTGGGCGAGTTCAGGCGCTTGCCCTGATAGCTGTCAGCCAAAGTGGTGATCGTGCCGTCGATTTCGGTGCGCGTGACCGAGCGGGTTCCGTGCTGACAACTGATCAGGCGGCCCTGACGATCTCTGGTATTTCCATTCGCAAAATTCGACGGGGCGCGAAACACGCTCAACTCGCCGTCCATCGTCAACCGCATCATGCGCTGGTTTGGAATGTCCGAGAACAGCAGCACCTGATGGTCGCTGAACCACACCGGCCCTTCCGCCCAGCGAAACCCGGTGGCCACCCGATCCAGCTTGGCATTTGGCTGGACCATGTAACGAAAACGGCGGTCGAGTATGAGATAGGGAGACGGATCAACGGACATCAGGCTTCTCCTCTTGTGGCGAGATTGGCGTTCAGAACAGCGGTCCTCCCGATGTCTTTGAACACACCCGGTAGAGCGAGGTCGATGCAGTGATAAACTGGCCGCGAAGGTCGGCGGCGCTCCAGGTGAAATTCGCCGCGACTGCCATGATTGTCAGCGGACAGGTCAAAGGCGCGGACGCACCTCTGCGCGACCCTGAAACACGGGATCAAGTCGAACCCGGCGGCCAAGGGGTCACCTTCGGCGGCAGCCATGACAACGAGGTGGGCCGGATCGCGGGCCTCTCCGGTCATTCGGCGTTCCTGCTCGTCTCAACGCTGGTCGGGCCGACATACCAGTCCCTGGCGGCCACCTCTTCGAAGACCACCCAGACATCGTTGTTCGCAAGGCCGGTGACATCGGTGATGGCGGCAACGACGCGCTTGGCGATCTCGGCTTTCTTGGTTTCCGGATCATCGGCGATCACCTCACGCACAAGGCGGATGTTGATAAAGGGCATTTTGGCCTTCCTCCGTTGGGTTACCGGGCGGGCTTGTGCCCGCCGGCCGCAGTGATCACACCGACAATGATGATGCCGGTCAACAGAAGCCTCAGCCCGGCGCTGACGCCAAAGGTGTTCAGCATGGTCAGAAGCAGAATCAGAAACAGCGAGGCGCCCCAGATGCCCGGAACATTTGCCCTGCCACCGGCAACCGACGTTCCGCCGATCACCACGACGGCGATCGAACTTAGCAGGTATTCGTTGCCGATATCCACGCTGGAGCCCCGGAAATAGGCCGCGAGCAAGGCGCCGTTGAGCCCCGCCAATCCGCCCGACAGCATGTAGGTGACCAGCCGAATCCGTTCGACCGGAATCCCCGCAAACTTGGCCGCGCGCATGTTTTGCCCGATGGCGAGAACCGAGCGGCCATAGGTCATGCGCTGCAGGGCTGCCCATGCGATCCCTGCCAAAAGGACGCCCACCACAGCAAGAATCGGTATGCCAAAGAACTGGATGTTGGCGAAATCGGCAAAGGCCGGCGGCGGCTTGATCTGCAAGCCGCGCCCGTAAGCAATGTCTGTGGACAGAACGATGAAGCTGGAAGACAGCGTGGCGATGATGGGCGGGATGCGCAGAAGGCGGATCAGGGAATAGTTGAACAGGCCGATCACCAGCCCGCTGCCAAGCGCCGCCAGAATGCCCACGGCGATCATCTTGTCATCGCCGCCCATGGTTTTCATCGCAACCGCGCTGGCCAGCCCGATATTGGCGGGAATGGACAGATCGACGTTGCCGGGGCCGAGAGTGATGACGAACATCTGACCCAGTCCGACGATCACGGTGAAGACGGCCAGCGACAGTGCTGCGGTGATCATTCCCCCGGCGCCGGTGCCGCCGGTGTAGACGATGGCGGCAAGCCAGACGACCAGGGCCCCGAGATAGGACCAGATCCAGGGCTTGCTTGCGAGCTTGGTGATTTGGCTCAACCTCAGCCTCCCCTTCGGCTGATAAAGGCGCGTGCCGCCAGAACCAGGATCAGGATCACGCCATTTGCGGCGACCTGCCAATCGGGTGGTATGTGCATGAAGGTCAAAAGCGAGCCGGCAGCCAGCGCCAGGGTCAGCGCGCCGATGACCGCTCCGATGGGCGACACCCGCCCGCCCACGAACTCTCCCCCGCCAAGGATCACCCCGGCAATCGACAACAAGGTGTATCCGTTGCCGATATTGGCGTCGGCCGAGGTGGTGATGCCGATCAGCGCAATGCCGGAAAAGACCCCGAACAGCCCGGTCATGGCGAACATCACGACCTTGGTGCGAAGGAGCGACCAACCCGCGCGCCCGATCGCCTGTGGATTGCCCCCGGCGCCGCGCAGAACCGTGCCATATGCGCTTCGCATCAGGCCGAAATGCACGACCAGCCCGATAATCAGCGCCGCCACGATCGGAAACGGCACAAAGGGCGGCTTGAACCCCATCAGGGCCAACAGCCAGTCCGGCGCCTTGCCGCCCGGCTTGGGCAGGAGCAGGATAGAAAGACCCTGCCAAACAAAGCTCATTCCCAGTGTCACGACAATAGAGGGCAGGTTGCGCAGATGGATCAGCGCGCCGAGCCCTGCATAAACCGCTATGGCGGCCATCAGCACCAGAATGCCGATCAGCGGATCGTCGCGCAGCCAGGTCGCCGTGACGCAGCCGACAAAGCCCACGAAGGTGCCGATCGACAGGTCCAGTTCATTGATCGTGATGACAAACATCTGCGCGATTGTGGCCAATGCAATCGGGATCGCCAGGTTCAGCATCAGGCTGAAGCCCAGATAGCTGATCGCGCGCGGGTTCAGCCAGGCAATCGCCAGCAGAATCAGCGTGAACGAAAAGGCCGGCAACAACGTGCGAACCATGCGCGCATAATTCGCCGGCCGTCTTGCGGCCACCGGGGGAACAACCACAGATGTCAATTCTCAGCCCCTTCGAAGGAAGAGTGGATGACCTTCTCTTCGGTCAATTCGCCGCGCGCCAGTTCCGATACGATCTGACCGTTGCGGAACACATAGACTCGGTCGCAGTTGTTCAACTCTTCTGTCTCGGTTGTGTACCACAGGAAAGTCCGGCCGCGCCGCGCCTCAGTACGGATCAGGTCGTAGACGTCCAGTTTGGTGCCGACATCGACCCCTCGCATCGGGTCATCCATCAGGATGATCCGGGCATCCGACCCCAATGCCCGCGCAAACAAAGCCTTCTGCTGATTGCCGCCCGACAGAGACAGGATGTTGTTGTCCATGTCCGGCGTGCGGATGCCGATCCGTTCCTGCCAGGTCGCAGCCAGTTCCTGCTCGAGGTCCGACGCCAGAAATGGGCCTCGGCGCATCCGGGCCAGAGAACGGATCGAAATGTTCCTGGCAATCGACCACAGCGGGAAGATGCCATCTGTCTGACGGTCACCGGGAACCAGAGCCATCGGAGCAGCAACCGAAATGCCGGCTTGCGACGCGGCGCCAGCCTCAAAAACCTCGATCAGCAATTTGGTCTGGCCATGCCCGGCAAGTCCGGCAAGACCGACGATTTCGCCCTGACGGGCCACCAGTTCGATCTGGCTTTGCGCGCCCTGCGCCCGCACCATGACCGGACGATGCGCGCCTGGGTCTGCGGTATCGGTGCCTTCCGCCTGCGTCTGAGGGTGCCCGCCACCCATCGTGGCAATCAGACGACCACGGTCAAAACTCTCGGACCTGTCATCGGCCACGACCATGCCGTCGCGCATGACGACGACGCGGTCGCAAGTGTTCAGGATTTCGCCTAGCAGGTGGGAGATCAAAACGAAACTGGTCCCCGTAGCCACGCCGCGGCGGACATGGGACAAAAGCTGTTCGGCGGTCTGGGCATCCAGCGAGGATGTCGGCTCGTCCAAGATCACCAGCAACAGCGGATCGCTGGTCACCGTGAAGGCCCGCGCGACTTCGACCATCTGGCGCTTGGTGATCGACAGGTCGGCCACGATGTCGCCCGGCGCGATGCCGTGACCGGGGAAGATTTCGTCCAGCTTGGCCATGATCAGGTCGGCGGCCGTGCGCGCACCGCCCCGGCCGCTCAGGCTGGGATGGCTGACGCGGGTGTTTTCCGCCACGTTGAGGTTCGGGCACAGGGACAATTCCTGAAAGACGCAGCGCACCCCCAAGGCGCGGGCGCGCTGGATCGAATAGCCCGGCTCGACCGCGCCATTGATTCGGATCAGGCCGGCATCTGGCGTGCCGATCCCTGCGAGAATGTTCATCAAGGTGGATTTTCCGGCGCCGTTGTGCCCGACCAATCCCACGCATTCGCCTGAGCGAACCTCGAAATTCACGCCACCCAAAGCCTGAACGGCGCCGAAATGTCGTTCGACGCCGTCCAGTTGGGCTATGGTGCGATCACCATGTGCCATGTTCGTCATTCATCCAACTTCTGCTGCGCAGACCCGCGGGTTGGTCACTTGATGTTGGCTTTGATGGCAGCCAGCGACTCTTCCTTCGTGTATTCGTGGCTTGCGACGCTGCCGGTTTCGATGTTCGGCAGTTCAGCCTCGAAGGTGTCTTGCGTGAAGGCGAGATAAGGCACCAGCATGTCGTGCGGAATGTCGGTCCGGCCGTCCAGAACCTGCTGGGCCACCCAGAACGCCAGCGACGAGACGCCCGGCGCGATGGAGGCCGACCAGGTTACATAGCCGTCCAGGGCCTTCTGCTCTTTCCACCATTGCAACTCGTCCTGACGGTTGCCCAGGATGATGGTCGGGCGCGGCTTGCCGGCCGTAGCAAAGGCTTGTGCGGCGCCATAGCCGTCACCGCCCTGCGCGACGATACCGACGATGTCGGGCAACGAGGGCAACACGGTTGCGACGGCCTTCTGCGCCGTGGTCTGGTCCCAATCGCCGGTGACCGAGTTCACGATCTTGAACTCCGGATGGGCCGCCACGGCATCGAGGATGCCCTTGTGGATGGCCTCGTCGATCGAGGTTCCTGCAAGGCCACGGATTTCCAGCAAATTCCCACCCTTGGGCTGGAGCTTTGCCATCTGTTCGACCTGTTCCCTGCCCATGGCCTCGAAGTCCACGACGACGCGGTAGGCGCATGGTTCCGTCACCAGTCCGTCAAACGACACGACGACGATGCCTGCGTCGCAGGCCTGTTTGACAGCACCGTTCAGCGCGTCAGGCGAACCGGCATTGATGACGATGGCATCGTAACCCTGCAGGATCAGGTTCTGGATCTGTGCGGCCTGCGTAGGGACTTCCCTGTCCGCGGTGGTGAATACGTCTGATGCGGCAACCACCTTGTCAGCGACCGCTTGCTTGCTGACCGCATCATAGCTCTTGAGCATCGCCTGCCGCCACGAGTTGCCGGCATAGTTGTTCGAGAAGGCGATCTTCTTGTCGGACGTGTCGGCGAACGATGACGTTGCCGCACAGGCAGCAACAAGCGCCCCGATAACGAGTTGTTTTTTCATTCCAAATTCCTCCCTGGCGCCCGCAGTTGCTTTAGAACTTGAGGTGGCGGGCAAGGGGATGCTCACATAAACTTGTAATCTGGTCAAGTTTGATAATATTTTAGATCATAATATGACCACGATGTTGGATGTGGAGGGGCACGACATGAGCGAAGGCGGCGAAACGACAGAAAGCAACACAGCGCGCAGGTCGACCATGATGGATGTGGCCCGCGCCGCCGGGGTTTCGCAATCCAGCGTGTCGCTTGTGCTGAACGACATGACTGGCGCCCGAATTTCCGACCAGACGCGCCAGCGCGTGATCGCCGCGGCGCAAGACTTGGGTTACGTGGTGCCGGCCGCGAGGCGCGGGAGTGGCCTGGGCGCTTCCACCCAAACAATTGCGTACCTGGCCGATGAAATCTCCACCACGGTCTTTCCGGTGCAAAGCATCGACGGTGCACGGGATGCGGCCTGGGAACAAGGGCTGCTGCTTTCCACTCATGTTGCGCGGTCGAACATGGCGCTGGAAGCGGCCACCATCGACAGCATTCGCCGGACGCCGGGTCTGGTCGGTGTCATCTATGCCACGGTCTTCACCCGCGAGATCAAATTGCCGGCGGGGTTGGCTGGCCTGAACGTGATCCTGCTCAACTGTTATACTGCTGATCGCGACCGCCTGTCGGTCGTCCCCGGCGAATTCGTTGGCGGATTCAACGCCACCAACCATATGATCCAGCAGGGCCATCGCCGGATCGGCCTGATCAACGGCGAGCCGTGGATGGATGCGAGCGCTGATCGTCTGGCCGGCTATCGGCAGGCACTCGCTTCGGCGAATATCCCGTTCGACGCCGATGTC
>Ga0105047_10011789_pt1 | contig 14148 bp, 14 predicted proteins | sample MAT04_FD_78384 | JGI IMG/M metagenome (GOLD analysis project Ga0105047, IMG submission 78384) | Freshwater microbial communities from Lake Fryxell liftoff mats and glacier meltwater in Antarctica - MAT-04 (megahit assembly) | ecosystem: Environmental > Aquatic > Freshwater > Ice > Liftoff... | reverse complement strand
CGCAGCAATCAGCGCAATCAGCGCCGCCATCACCGGCACCAGCATGTCCAAAAACGAGCTGGGTAAGCCAGTGGTGAACAAGAAACTTTGCAACAGCAGCCATTCGGCCACAAATCCGCCAAACGGCGGCAGCCCGGCGCAGGCCAGCACACCCACCAGGGTCAGCCAGGCCACCCAGGGCATGGTGCGAATCAGGCCGCCGAGCTTGCCCAAGCTGCGCTCGCCGGTGGCATGCAGCACCGCACCAGTGCTGCAAAACAACAGACTCTTGAAGAACGCGTGACTCAGCATGTGGTAGAGCGCTGCGGTCAAGGCCAGGGCCGAAAGCGCCTGCATGCCATAACTGGAAAACAGCAGCGACAAGCCCAGCCCGGCACACATCAGACCAACGTTTTCAATCGACGAATACGCCAGCAGGCGCTTCATTTCCACCTGTACGGTCGAAAACACCACGCCGAACAGCGCGGTCAACAGCCCCACACCCATCAGCAGCACACCCCACCACCAGATGCGCGTCTGCAGCAGATCAAAGCCCACCCGCAAGATGCCATACAGCGCAATTTTCAGCATGACCCCGCTCATCAGCGCCGACACCGGCGAGGGCGCTGCCGGGTGCGCGTCAGGCAGCCAGGCGTGCAAAGGCAGCAAACCGGCCTTGGCACCAAAACCAAACACTGCCAGCACAAACGCGATCGACGCCCAGAACGGCTCCAGATGCTGTGCCCGCATGTTGGCAAAGGTGTAGTCCCCGGTATTGGCCTGCAGCACGCCAAAACACAGCAAGATGCCCAAAGCACCCACATGCGCCACCAGCATGTACAGATAACCGGCGCTGCGAATCTCGGGAATACGGTGATTCGCCAGCACCAGAAAGAACGAGGAAAACGCCATGGTTTCCCACATCACCATGAACACGTAGGCATCGTCGGCCAGCACCACCATGGCCATGCTGGCAATGAACACGTGGTACTCCAGGCACAGCAAGCCCGGTGGCGTGCCCTCGCCCTGGCGGAAATAACCCGCCGCAAACGTTGACACCCCGGCCGACACCCCGCCAATCAGCAGCAGAAAAAAGGCTGAAAGGTTGTCCAGACGCAGGTGAAATGGCAACTGCGGCAGCCCCAGCGGCAACACCGCCACCTCCGGCGTGGCGTAGGCTGCGCTCAGCGCCACCGCCATCAACAGCACCGAGAAGATCGCCCCCAGCGGAAACAGCACCACCGCCACAAAGCGAAACCGCCGCAGTGCCGCAATGCCGACCACGCCGATCAACAGCCAAGCTGTTACCACGATCAGCACCCAATCGAGGTGCGTCCATGTGGCGGCAATGGTCAAACTAGGCATGAATCGGTGAACTATTTTTTGGAAAAAGGCGGACCCATCAGAACTGACACAAAATTGTCCCGGCCAAGCGCACCGCCGCCGGCAATGCGCTGTGATCGATAGGGCGGGGCAAAGGCGCTGGGGCGGTTTTGCGCAATTGCGTGAGTTGCGTAAGCTGCGCGGATATTACACCCTGACTTTTGCGCGGGCCGACAAGGGCATCCCGCCACTTTCGCTGCAGCACCTGACAGGCGCGTGGCTAAAATGCGCTAACTCCCACACACACCATGAATATTTTCTACCGCCCCAAATACGAATCCGAAGTGACCCAGTTCATCAAGGAACTGAAGGCCAAAAATCCGGCCATGGAAGAAGGCCAGCGCCAGGGTCGCAGCCTGCTGTGGGACAAAGCGGTTGACCGCGACGCTTCGCGCGAATTCAGCGAGGCGCGGGTGGCGCAGCAACCCTATGTTTACCAGAGCAAGGGCGAGTAACAAGACTTTTTGGCTTGTAGCCCTTATACGGTAAGCGCTTCCAGCTATTTTTTAAATAGCAATTATTGCAATCTATAGTGGCAGCGGCAGTGCCAGACACGTTAACAATCGCCAGCGCGGGCGATATGCCTGCCGTAGTCGACCAGGTGGCCGTGGCCCGGCTGTATGGCGAACCTTTGTTCAGTCTGCCGCAGGATCTGTACATCCCGCCCGACGCGCTAGAGGTGTTTCTGGAGGCCTTTGAAGGCCCGCTGGACCTGCTGCTGTACCTGATCCGGCGACAAAACTTCAATATTCTCGACATTCCGATGGCCGGGCTGACGCGCCAATACATGAGTTATGTCGAAGAAATTCGCCAGCGCAATCTGGAACTGGCCGCCGAATACCTGCTGATGGCGGCGATGCTCATCGAAATCAAGTCGCGCATGCTGCTGCCCCCCAAACACGTGGCGCAAGGCGAAGAAGCGCAAGACCCGCGCGCCGAACTGGTGCGCCGCTTGCTGGAATACGAGCAGATCAAGCTGGCCGCAGCGCGGCTGAATGCCGTGCCGCAATTTGGCCGGGACTTTTTGGTGGCCAATGTTTACATTGAACAGGCGCTGCAGCCGCGTTATGCCGATGTCCATGTGCGTGAGTTGCAGCAGGCCTGGGCGGATATTTTGCAGCGTGCCAAACTGGTGCAGCACCACAAGATCACCCGTGAAGAGCTGTCGGTGCGCGAACACATGAGCCAGATACTCAAGCGCCTGCAAGGCCACCGTTTTGTCGAATTTGAAGCCCTGTTCAACCCCAAAAAAGGCACGCCGGTGCTGGTGGTGACGTTCATCGCCCTGCTGGAACTCGCCAAGGAAACCTTGATTGACATTGCCCAGGCCGAGGCTTTTGCCCCCATCTATGTTCGCCTGGCCTACACCCCGTCCTGAACCTACACTGCACACACCATGAACGCTCGCACCCTCAACACCCCTCCCCGCCCGCCGCTGGTTTTTGATGTGCTGATCGTCGGCAGTGGCTTGGCGGGCCTGAGCGCTGCGCTGCTGCTGGCGCCCGACAAGAAAGTGGCAGTCATCACCAAACGTGCCGTCATGGAAGGCTCCAGCGGCTGGGCACAAGGCGGCATCGCGGCGGTCTGGAACAAGGACGACAGTTTTGAGGCGCACATCCACGACACGCAGATTGCCGGCGCTGGACTTTGCGACCTGGATGCCACCCGCTTTGTGGTGGAAAACGCGCCCAAGGCGATTGCCTGGCTGCAAACCATGGGCGTGCCCTTTTCTGAAGAGCACGGGTTGCTGCACCTGACACGCGAAGGTGGCCATAGCGCACGGCGCATCGTGCATGTGACCGACGCCACCGGCGCGGCGGTCCAAAGCAAGCTGATTGAAGCGGTCAAAAAAGCCCCCAACATCACCTTGTTTGAGCAGCACACGCTGGTTGACCTGATCACCACCGACAAGCTGGGCCAGAACGATAAGCGCTGCGCAGGTCTGTATGCGCTGGACAGCGACACCGATGAGGTCATCACCTTCGAGGCCCCGCAAACCATTCTGGCCACCGGCGGCGCAGGCAAGGTCTACCTCTACACCACCAACCCGGACACCGCTACCGGCGACGGCATTGCGGCGGCCTGGCGCGCCGGCTGCCGGGTGCAAAACATGGAGTTCATCCAGTTCCACCCCACCTGCCTGTACCACCCGCATGCCAAATCGTTTTTGATCAGCGAAGCGGTGCGCGGCGAAGGCGGGCGACTGTTGCTGCCCGACGGCACCCGCTTCATGGAACACCACGACCCACGGCTGGAACTGGCCCCGCGTGACGTGGTGGCCCGCGCGATTGACTTCGAGATGAAAAAAGGCGGCTTCGACTGCGTTTACCTCGACATCTCGCACCAGCCCCTGAGCTTCCTGATGGAGCATTTCCCCAACATCTACGCGCGCTGTCTGGAGCTGGGCATCGACATCTCGAAACAACCCATTCCCGTGGTGCCTGCTGCGCACTACACCTGCGGCGGTGTGCTGGCCGATCTGCACGGCCGCACCGACATTCCTGGCCTGTACGCCATTGGTGAGACCGCCTGCAGCGGCCTGCACGGTGCCAACCGGCTGGCCAGCAATTCGCTGGTGGAGTGCATGGTGTTTGCGCAGGCCACCACCACCGACATCGCCCGTGCCGCAGCGGTGCCAGCGGTCACGCTGCCGGCTTGGGACGTTAGCCAGGTGATTGATGCCGATGAAACCGTGGTGATCTCACACAATTGGGACGAGCTGCGTCTCTTTATGTGGGACTATGTAGGTATCGTGCGCACCAACAAGCGGCTGGAGCGCGCCGCCCACCGCATTGCCTTGCTGCAAGATGAAATTCAGGAGTTTTACGCGCACTTTCACGTCACCCGTGACCTGCTGGAACTGCGCAACCTGGTGCTGGTGGCGGACCTGATTGTGCGTAGCGCCCAAGCCCGCCACGAGAGCCGTGGCCTGCATTTCAGCCGCGATTACCCCAACCTGCTGCCAGATGTACTACCCACCATATTGAGCCCCCAGGCGTAAGCCGCCAGGCCCGTCGCACCTGGGTTAGACTCGCGCAACTTTTTTTGGGGAGATACCCACATGACCGAGCCCACCACCCAGAATGCCAGCCCCTACGGCACCTTGCCCCCGGCCAGCAACCCGGCCTCACGCAAACCGGTCAGCCTGCCGCGCCTGCTGGAGATGCATGCGCGCGGCGAAAAAATCGTCATGCTCACCGCCTACGATGCCACTTTTGCCGCGGTGGCAGATGCTGCTGGGGTGGAATGTATTTTGATAGGTGACTCACTGGGCATGGTCTGTCAGGGCCTCTCCAGTACTGTGGGCGTGTCGCTCGACACCATGCGCTACCACGTGGAATGCGTCACCCGCGGCGTGCGCCGGGTGCAGGGCACCGCCTGGATCATTGGCGACCTGCCGTTTGGCACCTACCACGAGTCCAAAGAACAAGCCTTGCGCAGCGCTGCCGTGCTGATGCAAGCGGGTGCCCACATGGTCAAGTTGGAGGGTGGCGGCTGGACGGCTGACACCGTGCGCTTTCTGGTGGAGCGTGGCATCCCGGTCTGCGCCCACTTGGGCCTGACACCGCAAACCGTGCACTCGCTGGGGGGTTACCGGGTGCAGGGCAAAACCCTTGAGTCTGCCGCCATCATGAAACGCCACGCGCATGAGCTGCAAGATGCCGGCGCCACGCTGCTGGTGCTGGAAATGGTGCCCGCCGCCCTGTCAGCCGAGCTGACCGCCGAGCTACCCCACTGCCCCACCATTGGCATTGGCGCGGGCAAAGGCACCGCCGGCCAGGTGCTGGTGTTACACGACATGTTGGGCCTGAACCTGGGCAAGAACCCAAAATTTGTGCGCAACTTCATGGCCGAGCTGCCCGGCCTTGCGGGCCAGCACGGCATCAAGGAAGCCATCAGCGCCTATGTACAAGCCGTCAAAAGCGGCAACTTTCCGGACAACGCCCTGCACGCCTGGTGAAGCGCCGCCTGACTTATACAACGCTCGCTCTCCAGCTCACCCTCAGTAGCTCTCTTGCGTAGCAGAAGCGCCCATCTGCCACAGCCTGAGCTTGCCTAAAATACATCAACAAATCAGTCTCCAGCCCTTATCCAATATGGGCTACTCACTATGAAAATCATACACACCATTGCTGAACTTCGCACCCATTTGGCGGCTTTCAAGTGCCCGGCGTTTGTGCCCACCATGGGCAATTTGCACGCCGGCCACCTGGCGCTGGTGCGCCAAGCCAAGCCGCTGGGCGATGTGGTGGTGGTGAGTATTTTTGTCAACCGCCTGCAGTTTTTGCCACACGAAGACTTTGACACCTACCCGCGCACCTGGGAGGCCGACTGCCAGGCGCTGGAGGCTGCGGGCTGCGACGTGCTGTTTTCACCTAGCGAAAAAGAGCTCTACCCGGAGCCGCAGGGCTTCACCGTGCAGCCGCCCACCGACCTGGCCAACATGTTGGAGGGCCACTTCAGGCCGGGGTTTTTTGGCGGTGTCTGCACCGTGGTGATGAAGCTGTTTGCCTGCGTGCAGCCGCGCGTGGCGTTGTTTGGCAAAAAAGACTACCAGCAGCTGATGGTGGTCCAGCGCATGGTGCGCCAGTTTGCGCTGCCCATTGAGGTGATTGGCGGCCCCACCCAGCGCAGCGACGACGGCCTGGCGCTGTCATCACGCAACAATTACCTGAGCCCCACCGAGCGGGTTGAGGCGCTGCAACTCTCGCTGGCCCTGAAAGCCATGACCCAAGCCCTGCACGCGGGCGCTACTGATTTATTAGCACTGGAAGCACAGGCCATGCAGGCGCTGGAGGCACGCGGCTGGAAACCGGATTATTTGACGGTGCGCCAGCGCAGCAACCTGCAGGCACCCTCTGCCGCAGAACTGCCCACCCTGCTGGCAAACTCAGGCCTGGTGCTGTTGGCTGCGGCGCGCATTGGCAACACGCGCCTGATTGACAACCTGGAAGTCTGATTACTTGTAGAAGGCCTCGACCTTGCCCTTGACCTTGATCAGCAGCGGCTGGCCCTTGCGGTCGCGGGTTTTGCCGGCGGGCACTTTCACCCAGCCTTCACTCAGGCAGTATTCCTCCACATCAGTGCGCTCCTTGTCATTCAGGCGGATGCCCACGTCGTGCGCAAACACCGCAGCGTTGTAAAACGGGCTGTTGGCGTGAATCGACAAGTGATCAGGCAGTTCGGGGCGGGTGGTGCTTGTGCTGGTGCTTGTGCTTGTGCTTGTGCTTGTGCTGGTGCTGGTGCTTGTGCTGGTGCTGGTGCTGGTGTCGGTATCGTTCATGGTGTGGGCCACTGAAGCGCGGCAGAATGTGTTAATTTGATAGCATCTCAGGCAGCGCCTATATGGGCTACAAGGCCTTTTGGCACAGAGCCTTGCTTGAGCGCTGCGGTGAAGGCCAGCATCCGGTCAATCGGCAACTTGGCGCGCAGGCCCAGCGCTGGGTCTACCTGAATCTCGTTGGCACCGGTTTCCAGCACCCGCGCCACGTCAGCCAAGCCGTTCATGGCCATCCACGGGCAGTGCGCGCAGCTCTTGCAGGTGGCGCTGTTGCCAGAGGTGGGCGCCTCCATGAAGGTTTTGCCCGGGTTCAGGGTGCGCAGCTTGTGCATCATGCCGTTGTCGGTGGCGACGATGAACTCTTTGGCATCCATCTGCCGCGCGGCGTTCAGGATGCCAGAGGTCGAGCCCACTGCATCCGCCAGCGCCACTACCGCTGCGGGCGACTCGGGGTGCACCAGCACTTTGGCGCCAGGGTGTTCGCGCATCAGCTCTTGCAATTCAAAGGACTTGAACTCGTCGTGCACGATGCACGAGCCTTCCCACATCACCATGTCGGCACCAGTTTCGCGCTGGATGTAGCCGCCCAGGTGCCGATCAGGCGCCCAAAGGATTTTTTGACCCTGATCTTTCAGGGCTTTGACGATGTCCAGCGCGCAGCTCGATGTCACCAGCCAGTCAGAGCGCGCCTTGACCGCCGCGCTGGTGTTGGCATAAACGACCACGGTGCGGTCCGGATGGGCACCACAAAAAGCGCTGAATTCGTCCACCGGGCAACCCAGGTCGAGGGAGCAGGTGGCGCCCAGGTCGGGCATCAGCACGCGCTTTTCAGGCGACAGGATTTTGGAGGTTTCGCCCATGAAGCGCACACCCGAGACCACCAGTGTGGTGGCGGCGTGGTCGCGGCCAAAACGCGCCATCTCCAGCGAGTCGCTCACCAAGCCACCGGTTTCTTCGGCCAGGTCCTGCAGGTCGGGGTGCACGTAGTAGTGCGACACCATCACCGCGTTTTTCTCTTTGAGCAGGCGGCGGATTTTGTCTTTCAGGGCCGCACGTTCCGCCGCGCTGGGCTCTACCGGCACCCGCGCCCAGGCGTGTTTGGTGGCGCACACCGAGCCGCCATCCTGCTCGCTTTGCGGTTGTTCGTAGTCCACCTCTTTCATGGCTAATGCGGTATCGGTCATGCGGCCTCCGGGAATCAAATTCAATAGCAAACGAGACAAGTTCAGAGCGGGTCGCTGACAAAACGCATCGAAAAATCAACCGCTTTGACGTTTTTCGTCAAGGCGCCGATGGAGATGCGGTCGACACCGGTGGATGCAATGGCGCAGACGCTCGACAGACTGACCCCGCCCGAGACCTCCAGCACCGCGCGCCCGGCGTTGATGCGCACCGCTTCATGCAAATGCATCAGACCCATGTTGTCGAGAAGGATCATGGTGGCACCGGCCTCCAGCGCTTCTTCGAGCTGCTCCAGCGTTTCCACCTCAATCTCAATAAAACGGGCCAGCGGCGCGACCTCGGCAGCGCGTGTCAACACGGCCTTGACGCCACCAGCTGCCGCAATGTGGTTTTCCTTGATCAGCACCGCGTCGTACAAGCCCAGCCGGTGGTTCAGCCCACCGCCGATTTGCACCGCATACTTTTGCGCCAGACGCAGCCCCGGCAGGGTCTTGCGGGTGTCGACAATGCGGGTGCGCGAACCCGGAACCTCACGAACCGCTTCGACAAAGGTGCTGGTCTTGGTGGCCACAGCGCTGAGCAACTGCAGAAAGTTCAGCGCGGTGCGCTCTGCGCTCAACATCGCCCGGGCCTGGCCATGCACCTCCAGCACCACCTGATCGGCCTCGCAACGGTGGCCCTCAGGAATGTGCCAGACCAGCTGTGCTGTCGGGTCCATTTGCTGAAAGGCCAGCTGCGCCCAGGGTGCGCCGCAAATCACGGCAGCCTCACGCGCTACCACGGTGGCACAAGCCCGCAGTTGGGGATCGACCAAACCCGCGGTCAGGTCGGCCGACCCCACGTCTTCAAGCAAGGCGCGGGTGACGTCTTCCAGTACCAGCGCCGCCAACTGCTTGTTGGAAAAATCGAATTTGTTGGTCATTTGTCTCCCCTTTTTTTGTATCAGGCCAGAGCGGCCAATTCTGCCGTGGGCTCGCGCCCCATCAGGCGGGCGACGGCTTGCTGGGGTGTCAGCTGGCCGTCCAGCAGATCCACCACCGCCTGGGCAATGGGCATGTCCACCCCGAGCAGCAGCGCGCGTTGCACCACCGTGCGGGCACTGTAAACCCCTTCAGCCACATGGCCCAGCGCGCTGGTGGCTTGCTGCAAGGTCTGGCCCTGGGCCAGCGCCAGCCCCACCTGCCGGTTGCGTGACAAATCACCGGTAGCGGTCAACACCAAGTCACCCAATCCACTCAAGCCCATGAACGTTTCGGCGCGGGCACCCAGGGCCAGCCCCAGACGCGTCATCTCGGTCAAGCCACGGGTGATCAGGGCTGCGCGGGCGTTCAGGCCCAGATGCAGGCCGTCGCACAGTCCGGTGGCGATGGCCAGCACGTTTTTCACCGCTCCACCCACTTCCACACCCACGATGTCTTCATTGGCATAGACACGCAGGGTCGGGCTGTGAAACGCCGCCACCAGCGCCTGGCGCACCGCCTCATGCACGCTGGCGGCCACCAGCGCGGTAGGCTGAGCCCGCGCCACCTCCAGCGCAAAGCTTGGGCCGCTGAGCACGCCAGCTATTATTTCTGGAGCTACCAGCGCTTGTATTTCATGGGCTAGAAGGCCAAAAGGCTTACAAACCGGGGTCTCAAAGCCCTTGCACAACCAGGCCACGGGTGCGCGCAAACCACGCAGCGCGGTCAGCATGGGCCGCAGCGCCGCCATCGGCGTGGCCACCACCACCAGATCGGCATCAAACGCCAGCGCCTGCAGCCCGGAAGGTCCTGCCGAACTGAAAGCCAGTCCGGGTGGCAACACCACCCCTGGCAGATAACGCTGGTTCTGACGCCCCTGCTCCATGGCCCAAACCTGACCGGCATTGCGCGCCCACAAAGTGACCCGGTGCTGCTGCTCTGAAGCGCTGACAGCCAGCGCTGTGCCCCACGCGCCTGCACCAAAAACTATTATTTTCATAGCTATTCAGGCAGGATTTATAAAGGCTGAAGGCCTAAAAGTCTTAAAACTTATTGAATCGCTTGCGGCGCTGCTTCGCCCTGCGCAGCAGCTTGTTGCTGCTCATACATGGCCTGAAAGTTGATTTCCGACAGGTGCACCGGCGGAAAACCGCCGCGCTGGATCATGTCGGACACGTTAGCACGCAGGTAGGGGTAGACGATTTGCGGGCAGGCAATGCCCATGATCGGGCCCATCTGCTCGGTGGGCAGGTTGCGAATCTCAAAAATACCGGCTTGCGATGCTTCCACCAGAAACACGGTTTTGTCCTGGATTTTGGTGTGCACGGTGGCAGTCACCACCACTTCAAACATGCCGTCTGCCACCGGGGAAGCGTTCACACCGAGTTGGATGTCAACGGTGGGTTGCTCTTGCTCGAGCAAAATCGCGGGCGAATTGGGTTGTTCCAGGGACACCTCTTTGAGGTAAACACGCTGAATCTGAAACACGGGGGTGGGGGTATCGGACATGGGGTTCTCTTGGTTAATAAAGGGGGCAAAACCCGGCACCGAGAGTTCAGGCACCAGGGTCGAAAGGGGTTGTGTCAGGCCTGCAGCAGCGGCATCAGGCCGCCACGCCCGTCAAGCGCCATCAGGTCATCACAGCCGCCGACGTGGGTGCTGCCAATAAAGATTTGCGGCACGGTGCGCCTGCCGGTACTGCTCATCATCAGGTCGCGCTCGTGCGGGTGCAAATCGATGCGGATCTCTTCGATTTGCTCCACGCCGCGCGCTTTTAGCAGCAGCTTGGCGCGAATGCAATAGGGGCACACGGCGGTGGTGTACATCTTGACTGCTTGCATGGAAACTTTCGGTGGTGAGGTTCAGGCTTTTTCGACGGGCAGGTTGGCCGAGCGCCAGGCACCCATGCCACCAGAGAGGGATTGGACATTTTCAAATCCGAGCTTTTTGGCGATTTGTACCGCCCGCGAGCTGCGCGCACCAGATTGACACACCAGTATGACCGGCAGCGCCTTGTTTTTTACCGCAGCGGCAAGCTTGCCTTCTAGCTGACTCACGGGGATATTTTTGGCACCCACCACATGGCCTGCTGCGAATTCGCTGGCCTCGCAAACGTCCACCACCACCGCTTTTTCACGGTTGATCAGTTGCACCGCGCCCTCGGCCGTCAAAGCGCCCGGGCCACCGCCGCGGATGACGGGCCACAAAAGCATCAGACCGGAAGACAGCGCCACGGCAATCATCATCCAGTTGTCGAGAATAAATTTCACTTGCAAATCCTTTTAAGTAGAGGTGACCTTAGCCAGCCATTTTAGAATGATGCGGCAGAGAACAGAGACCGTCCTCAGGTAAACCATGCATAAACTCGTACTTATCCGCCACGGTGAATCCGCCTGGAACCTGGAAAACCGCTTTACTGGCTGGACCGATGTGGACCTTACCCCTCTTGGCGTGGAACAAGCCAAAATTTCCGGCCGCCTGCTCAAAGCCGAAGGTTACGACTTTGACCTGTGCTACACCAGTGTGCTCAAGCGCGCCACCCGCGCCCTGTGGCATGTTCTCGACGAGATGGACCGCACCTGGCTGCCCGTAGTCCACAGCTGGCGCCTCAACGAGCGCCATTACGGTGCCTTGCAAGGCCTGAACAAGGCCGAGACAACCAAGCAATATGGCGAGGCCCAGGTGCTGATCTGGCGGCGTAACTACGACACGCCGCCGCCAGCGCTAGAAGCCATCGACCCGCGTTGCGAACGCAGGGACATCCGCTACGCCAAGCTGCAAAGCGACCAAGTGCCGCTGACAGAATGCCTGAAAGACACCGTGGCGCGGGTCATGCCGTTCTGGAAAGAGGCACTGGCACCCGCCATCAAAATGGGCAAGCGCGCGGTGGTGGCCGCGCACGGCAACTCGATCCGTGCGCTGGTGAAAACCCTCGACAACTTCTCAGACGACGATATCGTTGGACTCAACATTCCCAATGGCATTCCACTGGTTTATGAGATTGACGACGATCTGAAACCAATTCGCCACTACTATCTGGGGGATGCCGCACAGGGCAAAACCTGAAAATTGTTCCGAAATAAGCCGGAACCCCCGCCAAAATTCAGGATCGAAACGATTCTTTGCACCTTGCCTCTTTACGCTTTGGAAAAAAAATGGGTCAAAAACTGAAAATTGCTGGTTTACTGTCTGCAGGAGCGCTGGCTGGCGCACTGGCCAGCATTTCGTTGCAAACGGTGGCGCGGGCCTCGCTGGCCCCCTTGCCGCTGGAAGAGTTGCAGCAGCTGGCAGCGGTGTTCAGCATGGTCAAGAGCAACTATGTCGAGCCGGTCGACGAGAAAAAGCTCATCACCGATGCCATTGCCGGCATGGTGGCCGGGCTGGACCCACACTCGGTCTACATGGACAAAAAAACCCTAAAGGATTTCAACGAAGGCACCACTGGCAAATTTGTCGGCGTGGGCATTGAAATCACCCAGGAAGACGGTTTGATCAAGGTGGTTTCTCCCATCGAAGACTCGCCGGCTTTTCGCGCCGGTCTCAAGCCCAATGACCTGATCGTCAAAATTGACGATACACCGGTGAAAGGCCTGACACTCAACGAAGGCGTCAAGCGCATGCGCGGCGAGCCTGACACCAAGGTACTGCTGAGCGTGTACCGCAAAGACGAAAGCCGCACCTTCCAGGTCACCATCACCCGCGAGGTGATCAAGACCCAAAGCGTCAAAGCTCGGCTGATTGAGCCGGGTTACGGCTGGGTGCGCCTGAGCCAATTCCAGGAACGCACGGTGGCTGACTTTGCCCGCAAGGTGGAGGAGCTTTACCGCCAGGATCCCAATTTAAAGGGCCTGGTGCTGGACCTGCGCAACGATCCGGGTGGCTACCTGGATGCAGCGGTTGCCATATCGGCAGCCTTTCTGCCTGAGAACGTCGTCGTTGTGTCGGCCAACGGCCAGCTGCCAGAGAGCAAATTCACCTACAAGGCATCCCCCAGTTACTACGCCCGCCGTGGCAATGACCCACTGCGGCATCTGGAGGAAATCACCCGTGGCGCATTGAAAAAAGTGCCCTTGGTGGTGTTGGTCAACGAGGGTTCCGCCTCGGCCAGCGAGATTGTGGCGGGCGCCTTGCAGGATCACCAACGGGCCAAACTGCTGGGTAGCCAGACCTTTGGCAAGGGTTCGGTGCAGACCGCTGTCTGCCTGGATTCTGCTTTCCGCATGGACAACTGCCCAACAGCGGCCCTGAAACTCACCACCAGCCGCTACTACACCCCCAGCGGCACGTCCATTCAGGCCAAAGGTATCGTGCCTGACGTGATGATTGACGAGACCGAAGAGGGCAACCTGTTTGCTGCGCTGCGCACCCGTGAGGCCGACCTGGAAAAACACCTCGCCAGTGGCCAGGGTGACGAAGTCAAAGACGCTGCCCGCGAGAAAGAGCGCGAAGAGGCCCGCAAGAAGCTCGAAGAAGAGATGAAAAAGCCTGCGGCGGAGCGAAAGCTGCCCGAATACGGTTCGGATAAAGACTTCCAGCTGCAACAAGCCATCAAACAGCTCAAAGGTCTGCCGGTGCAGGTCAGCAAGACCCAGGTGGAACGCGCAGAAGAGAAAAAAGAAAACTGAGCGACGCGTCAGCAGATGCATGACGACGACCTGCTGCGCTACTCGCGGCATATCCTGCTCAATGAAATAGGCATCGAAGGACAGGAACGCATCCGCCAGGCGCGCGCGCTGATCATCGGCGCTGGGGGCCTTGGTTCCCCGGTGGCGCTGTACCTCAGCTCAGCCGGTGTGGGTCACATCACGGTGGTGGACCACGATACGGTAGACCTCACAAATTTGCAGCGGCAAATTGCCCACACTGAGTCCCGCGTTGGCTGGCCCAAGGTCGACTCCCTGACAAGGGCGATGGGCGAGATCAACAGCCAGGTGCAGGTGCGCCCCATCCAGGCCCGCGCTGATGCTACCCTGCTGGTCGACTTGGTGGCCGCAGCCGATGTGGTGCTGGACTGCAGTGACAACTTCGCCACCCGACACGCCATCAATGCCGCTTGCGTGGCGCAGAGCACACCGTTGGTGTCGGGCGCGGCCATCCGCTTTGACGGCCAGGTGTGCGTGTATGACCCGCGTGCTCCCGAGTCACCGTGTTACGCGTGTGTGTTCCCGCCGGACGACACGCTGGAAGAAACCCGCTGCGCCACCATGGGCGTGTTTGCGCCGTTGGTTGGCATCATCGGCACTCTGCAGGCGGCCGAGGCGCTCAAACTGATCTGCGACATCGGTCAACCGCTTACCGGGCGTCTGCTGATGCTCGACGGTCGCAGCATGAGCTTCACGGAGGTGCGCATCAAGCGCAACCCTG
>Ga0105047_10011787_pt1 | contig 14149 bp, 13 predicted proteins | sample MAT04_FD_78384 | JGI IMG/M metagenome (GOLD analysis project Ga0105047, IMG submission 78384) | Freshwater microbial communities from Lake Fryxell liftoff mats and glacier meltwater in Antarctica - MAT-04 (megahit assembly) | ecosystem: Environmental > Aquatic > Freshwater > Ice > Liftoff... | reverse complement strand
CGATCGGTGACGGGGATCCGGGCGGGGATCAACCTGCCGAGGTCAGCAGGGCGAAGACGGGTACGCCCACGGCGAGCTGCCCTGCCACTGGTAGAGGTGCAGCGCCATGGCGTCCTGATCGGCAGGCGCGGCGTTCGACGGGTGGATGCCCGCCAGATCGCCTCGGCCGGCGTGGCGGACGGTGTTGTTCCACGTGGTCTGCAGGAACTGGTACGCACCGCCGGCACCAGACGACGAGTTCACGGCCCGGTAGTTGCCGCCGGACTCACGCCGCACGACGCAGGCCAGGAAGGAGTTGGCTGGGCCGCTCGAGGCGGCGACCGGCGCCGCCGCGGGTGCTGCGGCCGGTGCCGGGGCGGCCACAGGAGCGGGGGCAGCGACGGGAGCCGGGGCCGGGACGGGCTTCGGGGCCGGCGGAGGCGGCGGCGGGGTCACGAACCGGGCGAAGGCGGCGCGCTCCTCGTCGGAGCCGGCCAGCAGGCGGAAGGCCAGCTGGGCCTCGGGCGCCTGGGCGTCGTACCAGGACGGGAACTCGACGGCGGGATCAGGTGCGGCCGTCGTGGTGGTGGTCGGCGCCTCGGTGGTCGAGGGGGTGACCGCTGCGGGGATCGTCGGGTCGGCGCCGGCGGCGTCCGAGTTGTCGCCAGCCGGCGACGCGAACGCGGGGACCGCCAGGGCCAAGAGGATCGCTCCCGACACGGCGGCGATGGCGAGGCCGCGGGTGCGACCGGTACTGCTGTCTTCGGTGCTTGTCTCTTCGGTGGTGAGCGTCATAGGACGGCGCTCCTTTCCCGGTCGAGGTGTGCTGCGAATCGACCGGAGCCGTCTCGCCACCCCGGCTGACCGGCGTTGGGGACGACATAGGCTGCGGGTTTTCGTCATGCAATCGCAACTTGCGCGCAACCGTTTCGCAGCAGAACGAGCCGGGCCCTTGAGCGCCTTGACACATACAACCTGCAGGTTCATGGAGCAGGTCGCGTCTTGGTTGCAGCACCAGAACCCTTGCCGTCACTGGGATTTGGGCATACCCCGACGCCGATGCACAGGTTCCACCCGGCGTGGAGGTTGAGGCTGCCTCGCCCAAACCTTCGATTTCACTGTGACCAACATCACATGTCTGCAGCGCGGCAGAAATGACAACTCTGTCGTGCGAATCGGCGATGGCCGCCGGCCGTCGCTCACGCCCTCAGTCGAACCAGTGCCACGCCGCACGGGTGCGCGACAGTGGATCGTCGACCACGCCGACGCGATGGTCGAGCACCATCGTCGAGCGGGCCTCGCCGTAGGGGGGCCACACCACGCCGCCGCCGATCGGTCGGCCGGTGCGGGCGAACGACGTCCACGCGTCTCGCATGGTCACGGCGAGGTCGCGGGGCGCGTCCGGACCGGTGAACTGCGCCACGCCGGGCTTGTCGAGGGTGTCGAAGACGAACGGGATCTCGAGGGCGTGACACGACCCCAACAGGCCGTCCATGGCCGTCGACGCGAACTCGAACCGGTAGGCGAACGTGTGGTCCGGCTGGTGCTTGCGCTGGGCCTCGAGCAGTCGGATGGCCGGGAGGCGGAACACCTGATCGGTGAGCACAGCCGTCCAGCGCTGCTGGGGCGTGGCGTCGGGCATGTCGGCGCGATACGCCGCCGCCAGCTCCTCGGCGTTCGGCGTGGACCGCGCCAGGCGCCGCTCGATGGTGGCGTCGTCCTCGACCGACGACGACGTCAGGCCGAACAGTTTCCACTCCTCGGCGGTGGTGCCGGTGAGCAGCGGGACGTCGGCCGCGGATCCCGACGCGATCGCCGCCAGCGGGTCCTCGAACAGCAGGTGGCCGTCGATCACCGGGCCGAACGTGAGACCGAGCGCCCCGCCCCGGTTCCTGGCCGCCCGTTCGGTGGTGAGCGCAGCAGTCACCGCGATCTGGGCGTCGAGCACCTGCACTGCGTCAATGGCCCGGGCAGCAGCCACGTCCCGGACGCCGAGGGCGGCGAGCAATCGATCCGCCACCTCCGCCGCCTGGTCGACGGCCACCACGTTGTGGGCGGCACCACTCTGGAGGATGGCCTTGTGGAACAGGCCCGCCACCGACGGCGTGGCCAGCAGGGTGCCGACGCTCATCGCGCCGGCCGACTCGCCGAACACGGTGACGTTGCCGGGGTCGCCGCCGAACGCTTCGATGTTGTCCCGCACCCACCGCAGGGCGAGCACCTGGTCGGCCAACCCGCAGTTCCCCGACCCAGCAAGATCGTCATCGACCTCGCCCAGGTGCAGCCAGCCCAGGGCGCCGAGACGGTAGTTGATGGTCACCACGACGACGTCGCCGGTGGTGGCCATGGACGTGCCGTCGTACCAGGAGATGCCGCCCGACCCGGTGACGAAGCTGCCACCGTGGATCCACACGAGCACCGGGCGACGGGCCCCGTCGCACGCGGGCGTGACCACGTTGAGTGCCAGGCAGTCCTCCCGCCAGTCCGGCGGCGGTGCTCCCGTGAGCAACTCCATGGCGCCAACCGGCTGCATGGCCGGCTTGGCGAAGGTGGTGGCGGGGCGCACGCCCGTCCATCCCGCGTGCGCCGCGGGCAGCGCCCACCGCCGCTCACCGATCGGCGGCGCGGCGAACGGGATGCCCGCGAACAGGCGAACGCCGGCCCCCTCGCGCCCCTCCAACCGCCCGCGGTCGGTCTCGATCACCCGCTGCATGCGACCCTCCAACGGCTCGACGTCCGATCGGCACGCTAGCCATCCGCCGTGACCGATGGTCGATTCTGGCTTACGCTGCAAGTCGAAACGATGCATGTTCCAATTCCGTGGCTTCGAGGAGACCCCGTGCCAGCCCAGCTCCGCGTCGATCGGCCGAACCCGGCCGACGGCGACACCACCGCCGACCTCGCCGGACTGGCCGTGTCGCGTCCCGACGGCGAGGTCGCACACGCCGCCGGACGCAAGGCCGAACGGCGACAGCGACTGCTCGACGCCTCCCTCGAGCTGTTCGCCGAGCGTGGCTACGCCAACACCCCCATCGAGCTGCTGTGCCGCACCGCCGGGGTGTCGACCAAGTCGTTCTATCGGGAGTTCGCCGACAAGGAGGCGCTGTTCCTCGACCTCTACGACGTACTCATGGCCGACGCTGCCGCCGCCGTGATCAACGTGGGTGAGCTCTTCCCCGTCGAGGTGGGCACCATCGAGGAGCTCTCGCTGGCCCACGAGCGCATCGCCGCCTTCGTGCACGCCGTAGCCGACGACCCGCGTGTCGGGCGGGTGCTGTTCCTCGAGTCCGTCGGCATCAGCGCCGACCTGGAGCGCCACCGTCGCGAGACACATCGCCTGTTCGCCGACTTCATCCTCGTGTCCGTCGGCCCCCTCGTGGCCCGGGGCACCATGCCCGACCGCGACTACCGACGCTCGGCCATCGCCCTGGTCGGTGCCATCAACGAGGTGATCGTCGACCATCTCCACGACAGCTCCGACTCGGTGGACGAACTGGCCAACGACCTCGCCGACCTCTTCCTGGCCGTCCGGGCGGGCCTCATCGGGTCCTGATCTTCGTGGACCTCGGTACCGCCCTCGCCAGCTCGTGGTCGGCTGGGATCAGCCTCTACGCCGTGGCCGCCGTGCTCGGCATCACCGGTCGGCTCGGCTGGATCGAGGCACCGCCCTTCCTCGAGCAGCCCTGGGTCATCGCCGTGGCCGTGGCCCTCGCCGTCGTCGACTTCGTGGTCGACAAGATCGCCGTGGTCGATTCCGTGTGGGACGCCGTCCACCTCGTCATCCGCCCCATCGGCGGGGCGCTCATCACCGCCTCGGCCCCCGGCCAGGAGATCCCACTCCCCCTCGCCCTCGGGTTCGGCGCCGTGATGGCACTGTCCAGCCACTCGGCCAAGTCATCCGCCCGCCTGCTCGTGAACGCCTCGCCAGAGCCGGTCTCGAACATCGTGGTGTCGAGCGTCGAGGACGGGATCGTGGGCATCGTCATGGCGCTGGCCATCGCCTATCCGGCCGTGGCCGGGGTGATCGCCGTCGTGCTGGCCGTGGCCTGCAGCATCACCGCCGTCGTCTTCTTCAAGGCGTCGCGGACCGCGTGGCGCAAGATCCAGGCCCGCCGGGCGGCGAAGCGGGCTCCGCCTACCAGTCCGTGGGCCGGTAGTCCTTGAGGAACTGCCCGTAGACGTGCGCGCCCGAGTTCGTGCCGTCGATGATCGGGTCGACGATGCGAGCGGCGCCGTCGACGATGTCGAGGGGCGGGTGGAAGCGGTGCTCGGCCGTCTTGCGCTCGGCGATGTGAGCCGGGTCCTCGTCGCTCACCCAGCCGGTGTCGACGCTGTTCATGTGGATGCCGTCGGCGTGGTACTCGGCGGCCGACGTGCGCGTCATCATGTTGAGGGCGGCCTTGGCCATGTTGGTGTGCGGGTGCTTCGTGGTCTTGAACCGACGGTAGAACTGCCCCTCGACGGCCGACACGTTCACGATGTGCTTGTCGCGCTCCGACGCCCGGAGCATCAGGGGCTTGAGGCGGGCGTTGAGCACGAACGGGGCCACGGCGTTCACGAGCTGGGTCTCGAGCATCTCGACCGACGACACCTCGGCCAGGGTCAGCCGCCACGAGTTCTCGACCCGCAGATCGCGCTGCTGGAGATCCTGATCCAACAGGCCGATCGGGAACAGGTGCCCGCCGTCCTCGTCGTCGCCGGGCAGCAGCGGCGCCTGCGACAGCAGGGCGGCGTGAGTCCAGCCCGCCACCGACGACTCGATGCGCGCCAGCCCCTCCCCCGTCGGTGGCGCCTCGACCTCGCCGAGCAGCGCCCGGGCCGCGGCTGGCAGTTCACGTTGGCTGGCCGTCTCGAGCTCCATCATGTGGCGGTAGAACGCCGGCGGACGACGGACCGTCTGGCAGGCGTTGTTGACGATGTAGTCGAGCCGGGTACGAGTGCGGTCGAGGTGCTGGCAGAACGCTTCGACGCTCGGCGTGTGGCGCAGGTCGAGGCCGTGGATCTCGAGCCGGTCCATCCAATCGTCGGCGTCGACCTCCTGCGAATAGCGCAGCGCCGCGTCGCGAGGAAAGCGGGTGGTGACGATGAGCGAGGCTCCCGCTCGCAGCAGCTTGATGCCGGCCTGGTAGCCGATCTTGACCCGGCCGCCGGTGAGCAGCGCCACCCGGCCGGTCAGATCTGCCGTCTCGGTGCGCTTGGCGAAGTTGAACTCGGCGCAGTCGGGACAGAGCTGGTCGTAGAAGTGGTGGACCTCGGTGAAGTGGCGCTTGCACACGTAGCAGTGCTGTTCGTCGAACACCTCGCGGTCGTCGTCCACATCGGGCCGGTCGAGCTCGTCGAAGTCCTCGGGCACGAACACGTTGGGCGTGGTGAACACCGGCTTGTCACGCAGGGTGCGGATGCCGGTGCCGGCCAGGCGCTCCTCGTCGCGGCGGAGCTTCTCGGCCCGCTCGGTTCGGCGCCGCGCTTTGACCCGCTGGCGACGCTCCTCGGGATCGGGGCAGAACACGTCGCCGGCGGCGTTGACGAACCGGATGCGGTCGGCCTCGGGCAGACCGTGGAGCGTCGAGCGGTCGGCCGCCACCTGCTCCAACAGCTCGGTGGCCTCGCGCATGCGGGCGAGGATGTCGTCGGGCGTGTCGTTGCCCACCGTCAGTAGTGCCAAGGGAAGGCGGACCAATCGGGGTCGCGCTTCTCGAGGAAGGAGTCGCGTCCCTCGGCCGCCTCGTCGGTCATGTAGGCCAGGCGGGTGGCCTCGCCGGCGAAGATCTGCTGGCCGACCAGGCCGTCGTCGATGAGGTTGAACGAGTACTTCAACATCCGCTGTGCCGTGGGGCTCTTGGCGTTGATGGCCGCACCCCACTCGAGGGCGACGGCCTCGAGGTCGGCGTGGGGCACGACCTCGTTGACCATGCCCATGCGCTGCGCCTGTTCGGCGGTGTACTCGCGGCCGAGGAAGAAGATCTCTCGGGCGAACTTCTGACCGACCTGGCGGGCCAGGTAGGCAGAACCGAAGCCCCCGTCGAACGAGGCCACGTCGGCATCGGTCTGCTTGAAGCGGGCGTGCTCGGCCGAGGCCAACGTGAGGTCGCTGACCACGTGCAGGCTGTGGCCCCCGCCGGCAGCCCACCCGGGGACGAGGCAGATCACGACCTTGGGCATGAAGCGGATGAGTCGCTGCACCTCGAGGATGTGCAGACGCCCGCTGCGGGCCGGATCGATGGTGGCCGAGGTGTCGCCGTCGGCGTAGCGGTAGCCGTCCCTGCCCCGGATGCGCTGGTCGCCACCCGAGCAGAAGGCCCAACCACCGTCTTTGGGCGCCGGGCCGTTGCCGGTGAGCAGCACGCAACCCACGTCGGACGTCTGGCGAGCGTGGTCGAGCACCCGGAACAACTCGTCGACGGTGTGGGGCCGAAAGGCGTTGCGGATCTCAGGCCGATCGAAGGCCACCCGCACCGTGCCCTGCGACACGGCGCGGTGGTAGGTGATGTCGGTGAGGTCCTCGAAGCCCGTCACGGCGCTCCACGCGGAGGGATCGAACTGCTCGGAGACGTTGGCGAGTGCGGACACGAGATCAGGCCGTAGGGACGGACTGCTGCTTGTCCATCATGTCGGACATGATGGCGCGGATGAAGTCGTCGGCCTCGTCGGTCATGCCGCCGGACACGCCGCCGTAGACGGCGGCCGACTTCGGCGGCTCGTCCTTGTGCTCGACGGCGTAGGCCACGGCCTCGGCCAGGTCCGAGGCGAAGGCCTCGGCCACGCCGGGCTGGGTCTGCGGGCGGGTGACGGCCATGTGGATCGAGTTCGGGTACTGCTGGCCGTTGAAGCGCCAGCCCCGCAGTCGCATGAAGTCGTTGACGTGGTAGATGTCGAACTCGTCGGACGCGAACGAGAACAGGAACGTGGGGTTCCCCATGAGCTTGAGCTCGGGGTGGCTGCGCACGGCATCGGCCATGGCCGTGGCCGCGGCGAAGATCTTGCGGGCGTAGTCGAGGTAGCCGGCGTGGCCGATGGTCATCATCGATGCCCACGTGGCCGCCAGCAGCCCGCCCGAGCGCGAGCCATCCATGCCCGGAGAGCAGTACTTGCCGCCCGTCCACTCGGTGTTGAAGAAGTACTGCGAGTCGCGCAGCGTGATGTCGCGGAACGACAGCACCGACGTGCCCTTGAGGGCGTAGCCGTACTTGTGCGTGTCGGCCGAGATGGTGGTGACCCCGGGGTTGGCGAAGTCGAACACCGGGATGTCGTAGCCGAGCTCTTGACCGAAGGGCAGGATGAAGCCGCCCAGGCAGCCGTCGACGTGCAGTCCGATGCCGCGCTCCAGGGCGAGGTCGCTCAGCTCGGGGATCGGGTCGACCGTGCCGTAGCCGTAGTTGCAGGCCGAGCCCACGATGGCGATGGTCTGGTCGTCGATCAGTGCGGCCATGGCGGCCACGTCGACCTGGGTGGAGACGGGGTCGACCGGCGCGTTGCGCATCTCGATGTCGAACAGGTGGCACGCCTTGTCGAACGCCGGGTGGGCGGTCTCGGGCTTGACCACGTTGAGCTGTCCGGTCCGGCCGGCGGCCCGCGCCTGCTCGCGGTAGGCGAGCATGGCGTGGGTGATGCTGCCGGTGCCACCGGAGGTGACGATGCCACCCGGTGTCGTGTCGGTGACGGCGTCGCCGTGGAGCATGTCGAGGGTCATGGCGATGATCTCGCCCTCGAACTTCGTGGCGCTCGGGCAGATGTCGCGTTGCAGGGCATTGACGTGGGCGAACTTGCCGAACGCCTCGGTCAGGAAGTCGTAGTGCTCGTGGTCACCGCAATACATGGTCCCCGAGACTCGGCCGGTCTCCCAGAACGGGTCCTCCTCGGTGGCCATGGTGGCCAGCTCGGCCAGCACCTCGTCGCGGGGGCGACCCACGGCGGGCAGCTTCCGGTTGACCTCGAAACGCTCCGTGTACGGGTAGTAGCTCACGGTCCCCCATCTCCTGTGGACTCGACGACGGGTCAGATCATGGCGCGCCGGGCTCCGGGCTGCGAGATCGGTGGCGCTCGGCCCGGGCCCGGTAGAGCGGACGGAGAGCCTCGAACGCCGTCTCGAACAGTTCCTGGTCGGCCGCATAGCCCGCTCGGGCCGCGGCGCGGGGGTCGAGCGCCGGTCCGAGGCGGACCACGACGTCGTCGTCCTCGGCCCGCACGTCGCCGGCGCGCGCCAAGGCGAGCAGCGCCACGGTGCGCGACAGCGCGGCGGTGGGCTCGTCGACCACGTGCACGGGCCGATCGAGCACGTCGGCCAGCGTCTGGGCCCAGCCCGCGGATCGCGCCGCCCCGCCCACGAAGGCCACCCGCTCGATGGCCCGGCCGGTGAACCCCTCGACCACGGGCAGGAGCCATGCCGCGTTGTGGCACACGCCCTCGACCACCGACCGCACGAGGTCGGCGCGCGTCGTGTCGAGGGTCAGGCCGAGGAAGCCGCCCCGCATGGCCGAGTCGGCCGTGGGCGACATCGACCCCGACAGCCACGGGTGGAACACGACGCCGCCCGCCCCGGGCGCGGTGGCGGCCAGCAGGTCGTCGAGGCGGTCGTAGGTGAGCTGGTGTGCGTGGCTGGCCAACTCGTCGTCGGCGAACACGAGGCGCTCCAGCATGAGCTCGAGGGCCTTGCCTCCGATGCCGTTCTCGGCCCACACCAGGTAGGTGCCCGGTCGCGGGCTGGGCATGGACAGCACCTCGTGGTCGAGGTCGGCCGCCTTGTGATCGATGGTGTCGAGCAGCACCGACGTGGTGCCCACGTTGACGCCGGCCCACCCCGGTCGGTGGGCGCCCGTGGCGAAGGCCCCCGCGTGGCTGTCGTTCATGGCTGCGGGAACCACGGCCTTCGACGGGATGCCCATGGCCTCCGCCACCTCGGGCAGCACCGTGCCCAGCACGGCGTCGGGGGCCACGAGGGGCGGAAGCCGGCTGGGGTCGACGCCCGATCGATCCACCAGGTCGGCGTCGTAGTCGGTCACGCCGAGCGTGCGGTTGTCGCACAACTGGGACATGAACTGCGTGCCCTGCGTAGCCGACAGCCGGCCGGTGAGCCGCCGGGTCAGGAAGTCCATGGGCTCGAGGTAGCAGGCAGTGCGCTCGTGCTGGCCAGGATGGTCGTGCTGTAGGGCCAGGATGTGGCCGAGGGCCAAACCGCCACCGACAGGTGGGATGCCGTGGCGCTCGACCCACAGCGCGAAGGCATCGGCGTGTTGCTCGAGGATGGCCCACGAGCGGGGCGTGCCGCGGTGGTCGAGGTAGAGCACCATCGGCCCGACGGGCACGCCGTCGGCCCCGACCGGCACGATCGACGAGTACTGGCTGCACACGCCCACGGCCCGCACGTCGGCCGCCTCCGTCGGGTGGGCGCCGGTGACCTCCCGCGCGCTACCCACCACCGCCTCCCACAGCGCCTGGGCATCCTGCTCGACGACGTCGCCGCCCCGGTCGGTGACGAGCAGGCGCACGGCCGTGCCCACCACGCGGCCGTCCTCGCACACCAGGCTCACCTTGACGTTGGTGCTCCCGACATCGATCCCCAGCGCGTGTGCCACGCCGTCTTCCTAGCTCGCGCCGGGCCTGCCCTGCAGCATGGGTCGTCTGCTCGAGGCCGGCCGCAGCCTCGCGGTTCTCGAGCAAAGGGCCGGATGGCCTGTTCTACCGGCTCGAAGCTCCGCGTACTCTGGTTGTTGGTGACCACGATCGATTCGTCCTACGCGACCCGCCTGCTCGATGCCCTGCCCGCTGCCGCCTTCGTGGTGGACGTGGTCGGCACCGTGCTGTTCGCCACGCCCAGCGCGGCATCGATGGTCGGGCGCGAGGTCGAGGAGATGGTCGGGCGCTCGGTGCTCGAGTTGGTCAACGAGGACACGGCCTGGGCCTACGCCTCGGCGGTGGCCATGGCCGAGGACTACCCGGACGTGGTCATGGGCCCGCTCCGCATCGTCTTCCGCCACGCGAACGGCCAGGAGCGTTGCGCCGACGTGTGGGCCAGCAACCACCTCGACGACCCGGCGATCGGCGGGATCGTGTGCCTGCTGGCGCCCGAGATGGCCGCCACCCGGCTGGCCGAGGCCGTGGGTTCGCTGGCCGCTGACGCACCCTTCGAGGACATCGCCGCATCGGTGGCCTTGGCCATGCACGGGGCGCCCGTGGTCACCGATGCCGCCGTGCTTCGGCCGCACGACGGCGTGCTCGCCGTCGTCGCCGCCCACGTGGTGCCGCCCGACCTGCTCGAAGCCGTGTGCGCCGAGCCCGCCTGGCTGGGCGGCGTCGGCGACGGCGCCCGCGTGGTGCAGGCCGACCTGGCCGACCTCGACGTCCCGTGGCGAGGCCTGGCCCTCGATGCCGGCTACCAGGCCGTGTGGGCCGAGCCTGTGGCCGGCCCCGACGGCGACCACGCCGTGATCCTGCTGTGGCGCCGACACACGGGCACGCCGAGCCCGAACCAGCTCTCGTCGATCTTCGAGGCGGCCGGGATCCTGTCGCTGTCGCTGCGGTTGCAGCGCGCAGCGTCGACCTCGACCTGAGCGACCGACCTCGACCTGAGCGACCGACCTCGAGCCGGTGAGCGTCAGCTCACGTCGACGGTGACCGTCATGGCGTCCTTGGGGGGAGAGTCGGGGCACGGGGACGTCTGGCTGTAGGGCAGCTCGACGGTGCCGGCCTCGACAGCCTCGAACACGAACACGTCCTGGCTGCTGCCGGCGGAGACGTCCTCTTCGCTGGCGGCCTCGTCGAGACTTGGACGGGAGCCGGTGAACGTGAGCACGCTGGTGGCCGGCATGTCGAGCGACCACGAGTAGCAGTCGGCCGTGTCGGCCTCGAGGACGATCTCGAACTCTTGGCCGACCGAGACCTCGACAGGCTCGGTCGGGGAGATGAAGCGCTCGATCGCTTCACCGGCGTCGACGGCCGGCGCCGTTCCCGTGCTGGCCGTGGGAGCCGGCCCATCGCTGTCGGACGAGCAGGCCGCCGTTCCGGCCACGAGCGCCAAGGAGCACAGGGAGAGGGCAGCGAGGCGGCGGGCGTCGGAGAAGGAGGATCGCATCATGGCCGGAACGCTAACGCAGCTGCCGACCCGGACGAGGCAGCCGCGCACGCCGACGAGTGGAGGAGCCGGGGCTCACTTGGTGCGGAACGCCCCGGCCAGAGACTCGGTGCGGAACTGTGGCACCTGCTGGCCCGTGGCGAACAGGTAGACGGCGGTGCGGAGGATGCCGTTGAGGGCGGCGACGATGGTGGACACGAGGGCCACCCAGAGGACGAGCACCACCACGCCGAGGACGGGCAGCACGGCGATCAGGGCGATGCCGACGACGATGCCGGGCAGCATGGCCAAGAACCCGACGAGGCCGATGCCCGCCTGGGAGATGAGGTTCTCGCCCCACGTCTTCTTGAACAGCCCGGCCGAGGCCTTGAGCGACACGAACGGCCCCGTGCCCTGGTCGACGATGACGGGCACGGCCAGCCACGTCACGATCTGCCAGGCCATGCCGACGGCCCGGGTGACTATCACCCCGATGAAGCCGGCTCGCTGTTCGATGGCCTGCAGCACCAGGCCCACCGTGCCGGTGAGCATCGACCACAAGAAGATCGGACCGATGCGCGAACCGGCCACGGAGAGTGAGCTCGACACCGAGGGATCGCCGCCCCGGAACCGCTCGAGGGCGCCGGCCACCAGGGCGGCGGCGAAGAACGTAACCACGAAGGTGACGGCCAGATAGCCGACCACCCCGACGGCGTAGGTCACGGGCGTGGCCGCCATCTCCTCGGCACCCGCTGCCGTCTTCGTCGTGTCGAGCGAGAAGTAGGCGGCACCGCCGAACACGCCGGTCACGGCGGTGGCGCCGATGAACGACACGACCGGGATCACGGCCAGCTCCTTGTCGGACACCAACACGCCCCACGACTGCTTGGCCAGGTCCAACGAGTTCGCAAACCGCCCCATGCCATGCCTCCCGCTCGGGGTCCGCTCGTCGGACCGTGACCGAGAAGCTATCGGAGCGTCGTGGCCCGCTGCGGTTCGCCGTGGCTGGCAACACCACTCCCGGAGAACCGGTGGACGTTGTCGCGGTTCTGCGAGCATCAACGTCCACCGGTTCATCCGGAGGTCGGCCGTGGCTACGAGCGGTCGAACCAGGCCTGGACGGTGCGCTCGGCTTCGCCCGGGTGCTTGGGGTTGTGCGTCGTGGCCTGCGTGCGCTCGTCGTTGGTCCGAGCGATGATGGCCGAGACGGCGGCGAGGGCTTGGTCGATCGTGCTGGGGTGCGTGCGGAACTCGATGGAGAACGTGCCGTCGTAGGAGAACGGAAAGCTGTAGCCGATGATCACACCGTCGGTGCTGGGCAACCACTGCAGGTCGTTGATCCACGTGTCAAGGATCGGCGCCAGAGCTCGTCAGGATCCTCTGACACCTCGACGGCGATCGACACGACGTCGTCGGCACGCTCGTCGGTGGTGAAGTTCTTGGTCAGACGGATGTGGCTCATGGTGGTTCCTCTTGACGATGGAGGCGGCGGGGCTCATCGGCCAGCCTGCTCGGGTCGGGCCCGCCGAACCAGAGGCGGAGGTCATGGCGCGTTCGACCCCACCGTGGTCCGGTTGGGAAGGCCGGACCCACCGTCGCCACCCGGACCCTCAGCGACCAGAGACCGCCGCCGTCGTAGGGTTCGGAGGTGACCGGTCCCATCCAGCTCGTGGTGACCGATCTCGACGGCACGCTGTGGGGTCGGTCGGGCGTCATCCACGCCGACACCATCGACGCCATGGCCCAGCTCGAGGCGGGGGGCATGCCGGTGCTGGCCGCCACCGCTCGCCGTCCTGCATCGGCCCGCAAGGCCCTGGCCGCCAACGGCCTGGCCCTGCCCGCCGTGCTGTTCGACGGCTCGCTCGGCCGCAACCTGCTCGACGGCACCGAGTTCCATCGGCAGGCGTTCGACACGACCAACGCGCAGGCCGTCCTCGCCGCCTTCTCTGCGGCCGACGTCGAACCTTGCGTCAACATCGTGTGCGAGGGCGATCGCGATGCCCGGTTCGGCCAAGAACCCACGTCGCATCCGAGCTTCGTGGCACAGATCGCCGGGTGGTCGGCCACGGCCGACCTCGCCGACGTCGTGGCTGAAGAGTCGGTCTTGTCGTTCCAGCTCGCCGGGGCCGCACACGAGCCGCTGACCCGCGTCGTGGCACGGGTCGGCCACCTCGGCGCGTGCACGATCGCCGCCGACGTGCTCTACGGCGGCTTCGGCATGAGCGTGCGGCCGACCGGCGTCGACAAGTGGCGGGGCGTCGAGGCGTTCTGCGCCCACCACGGGATCGATCCGAGCGCGGTGTTGGCCGTCGGGGATGGCGCGAACGACGTCGAGCTGCTGAGCCACGCCCGGACGGCGTGCGCCATCCGCATCGGGGCCGACGTCGCGCTCGCCGTGGCCGACCACGTGCTCGACGAGCCCGACGCCGGAGGCTGGGCCGCCGTCCTCGACCTCGTTGGCTAGATCGGCCTAGCCCTGGGACAGGTCGGGGGCGTCGGCGGCGGCGATGGGATCGGCGTCGTCGCGGCGGCGATTGCCGACGCCGAGGGCCACGAGGATGGAGGCCATGCCGCCGACGGCCAAGGTGGCCGGCACGGTGTAGGCCCAGGCGAAGCCGGCGCCGTCGGCCACCGACCCGACGAGGTAGCCGCCCGCGCCCTGGCCGATGTCCATGAAGGCGATGAGCGAGCCCATGGCCGAGCCCCGCTGTGACGCCGGCACCTGCTCGGACACCCAGGCGATGAGGGCCGGGAACACCAACGCCCACCCCGTCCCCACCAGCGCCACGCCCACCACAGCGGCGGCCACCACGCCGGTCGACGCCGCGCCGGCCATCGACACGAAGCCGAGACCGAACGACACGAGGCCGGGCACGATCACCTTGGCCGGTCCAACGGCGTCGGCCACTCGACCCGAGGCCAGGCGCACCACCAAGATCGACAGCGCGTAGGTGGCGTAGAGCGGCGTCGAGTCATCCAGCCCGATCGACCGGGCATACAGCGCCGAGAGCCCCGTGACCGAGGTGTAGCCCACACCCATAGCCAGCAGCGTCAGCCCGGGCAGCACCGTCACCCGCGGGATGAGGCGCGAGCGCGGCAGCGGCGCCGCCCCCTCGGCCACGG
>Ga0105047_10011784_pt1 | contig 14151 bp, 16 predicted proteins | sample MAT04_FD_78384 | JGI IMG/M metagenome (GOLD analysis project Ga0105047, IMG submission 78384) | Freshwater microbial communities from Lake Fryxell liftoff mats and glacier meltwater in Antarctica - MAT-04 (megahit assembly) | ecosystem: Environmental > Aquatic > Freshwater > Ice > Liftoff... | reverse complement strand
GATTTCCATACATTCCGTCGCGCCCAACGCCATCAAGAACTGTATGGCTCACCACTCAAAATCAATTCGATCCAGCAAGCGGAATGCCTTGTTATCAACTGATTTTAGTCACACTCTAATGAAATAGCAGCAAAACGCAATTTACGTCTTCAACCCATCGCTTTTCAACAACTCTTTCGCCAATGCTTCATACGCCACCGCGCCAACCGATGTGGGCGCATACGCAGAGATCGGCAATCCGTACGAAGGCGCTTCCGCAAGACGAATACTGCGCGGGATGACGCTCTTGAATACCTGCTCTGGAAAATGCCTGTTCACTTCGGTAACCACATCATTGGCAAGATTAGTGCGGCTGTCGAACATGGTCAACACCACGCCGCGCACATTCAATTCAGGGAAAAGCAGGGAACGCACTCGCTCGATGGTTTGCGTTAGTTGACCCAATCCCTCCAGCGCGAGATATTCGCATTGCACAGGTACGATCACGCCATCCATTGCAGCCATCAGCCCATTAACCGTCAACAGTCCCAGCGAAGGCGGACAATCGATCAGCACATAATCATATTTATCAGAAATCCTCTCAATTGCTTTCCGCAAACGGACTTCACGCGCAAGTTCGTCCACCAGTTCAATTTCCGCGCCAGCCAGCGAAGGCGACGAAGGAAGCAGTGACAACTTAAGCCGTTCGTTCAACAAAACATAGGATGCCACATTTATATCGCCAAGCAACGCTTCGTAAGTTCCGCCCTGCACATTTAATTTATCCACGCCCAGGCAGGACGTGGCATTGGCTTGCGGGTCCAAATCCACAACCAGCACGCGCTGCCCCAACTGTGCCAGATATGCCCCAAGATTAATGGTGGTCGTGGTTTTGCCCACGCCGCCTTTTTGATTCACCAGCGTATAAATCTTCGTCAAGATAAAACCTCCATCAAACATTCTGCAACTTCCTGAGAAGTCGGAATTCCATTCAATCCAATGCGCGTCACAGAACGCGCCGCAAGTTGAGTGGCAAAGCGCGCTGCTTCCCACGGGTCACGCGTATGATACAAGCGCACAAAAAACGCCGCCGCAAAAATATCGCCTGCGCCCGTCGCGTCCACTTCAATCATCGCAGGTGGGCGAAACCGTCGGCGGTCACCATTCCAAAGTAAGACCGCGCCCGCCTCCCCTTCCGTCAGACACAGGATGCGCGTATGGTGCGCCATCTCTTCGACGAGTTCGGCACAGCCCTCTGTGGGCAGGTCACGGTTGATATCTTCCACGCTCATCACCACGGCTCCAGCGTGACTGAGAATCTGATCGCTATTTTCCCAAGCCTTTGCCGACACCTGACCATTTTCATCCCACGCGCGCATCCAGCCTTGCGGAGTAATCCCCACCAATGAGCCTGATAATTTTTCAGCAAGTGATGCATCCAACTCAGACGCGATCGGCGCAAGATGAATGATCGGCGCACTGCGCCAAACCTGCGGAATATGCTCCAGTAAAATCGGCGCGGCTTGATGGTGCAATATCTGTCTGCGTCCATCAGTCAGCTTTATATTTTCAAATGTCGTGCTATGCTCCGACGGGATATTCACAATCGGAATTCCATCCAACGCCCCCAACGGCGCATCCATCCCGGATGATGTGACAATGCCCACCCGCAACCCCAACGCCCGCGCAGTCAACGCGGAGTAGGAAACCGTGCCGCCCAATTGCACGCCTGCTGGCGTTATGTCAGCGGCGACGTGCCCTACGGCAAGATAATCCACAGGTTGAAGGGATACAAGCTCAAACATGGATGAATTATACCGTAGGGGGTGAAAGGATAAACGCTTTGTGTGAAGTATGAAGGATGAAAGAAAAAGACCGCCTTTCGGCGATCTTTCGGATTATTTCGTAACCTTATTCCTTCGGCAAAATAACCACTTTGCGGTGCGGCTCTTCGCCTGTGCTTTCGGTTGTGACTGCGGGATGTCCGCGCAGTTCAATATGGATTGTACGGCGCTCGCTGGCGGTCATGGGTTCAAGCGTGGCTTTACGTCCCGTCTTGATAACCTGATCCACCATGCGCAGGGCAAGCTGACGGACTTGCTTGTCACGGCGGTCGCGATAACCTTCCACATCCACCACCAACTGCACCCATTGCTGAGTCTGCTTGCCGACCATTAAGGATGCGATGTGTTGAAACGCGGTCAATGTTTCAGCGTGGCGTCCAATGAGCGCGCTCAAGTTGTCGCCGCGAATATCCACTTGAATGGTGCGGCGGTCGTCTGTGCTGGAGTCATCATAATGGGCAGAGACTTGCGCCTGCATACCCAAATGATGAATCAACTTGGAGACAATGGCTTCTGTCGTGTCCAGGACTGGGTCAGAATCATGACCATCCGCTTTTTTGACAATGACGGGCGGCGCTTCTACTTGCGTTGGCGCAGGTTTCTTTTCGGCGCGGCGAGGCTTAGGCTCAGGTTTATATTCGACTCTGGCTTCCGGTTTGGCTTCCTTCGCTTTCGGCGCTGATTCTGCCCGTTTGGCAGGAGCAGGCTTGGGCTGAGTCCGGTCGACAGGCTTGGGTTTGGGTAGAGCAACGGGAACCACTTCCCCAGGCGGCGGATTGACGATCAAGCGCACGCGCACCTGACGGCCGCCGAGTCTAAATAATCCTTTGCTGCCCGAATCCAACACTTCAACCGAAACGGCGTCTGCCGTCAGCCCCAGTTGAGATAATCCCTGCAAGAGGGCTTCTTCAACAGTTGGGGCAATGATCTCAAGCGTAGTTCTGTCGCTCATCGTGCCTCCCTATTTTTTTGTGGAAGATTTTTTATTTTTGTTGCCGCCGGGCAAAAGGTTGCTCCAATTGGCGCGACCCGTTGCTGCGTATTGAGCAACGCCCAACAAGTTACTTATAATAAAATAAACTGCGATGCCCGAAGCAAAGTTTAATGCAAACCAACCAAGCATGAGCGGCATATAGATGCTCATCATATTTGTCATCTGAGCGCTTTGATCATTGGGGTTGGTCGAAGTAGGCATGGTCAATTTGGATTGAATATAGGTGGTGAGCGCCACTATAATCGCAAGGGTTGGCAATGCAAAGCCCAGAACCTGAATAGACTCAGGACGTCCTAAATCCATCCATAAAAATTTGCTATTAAGCGGGATGATGCCTTCCACGTTCTGGAAGGCATATATCGCGCGCGCAAGCTTGAGCATGTCAAACGGTGTAACAGAAAGCGCATGCGTAATGCTTTGGTATAAACCAATAATGATCGGAAATTGGATCAACGTTGGCAGGCAGGATGCAAAAGGATTAATACCTTTTTCCTTATAAACCCGCATTTGTTCCTGCGCGAGTTTTTCCTTGTCCTTGGCGTATTTCTTTTGGATCTCCTGCCAATCCTTATCGTTCTGCAATTCCTGCATGGCTTGAGCGCCTTTTACCTGCGAGGCATTCAAAGGCCAGGTAATTAATTTAATCAGAATGGTAAATAAAATGATCGCCAGACCAAACATATGCGGACCGTGCCCAAGCGCGTCATAGATCCACAATAAAGTGTTGGTCATGGGGTTGATAATGATGGTATCCCACATGGGTCAGTTTCCTTATTTCGCTGGTATGAACGTCCAAGCTTGCTTGCCCTGCGTGTCATAAGCGGCAAGGGCGAACTCGGCTTGATACGGTGCAACGAGAATTAAATCACCCGCAACAACAGGTGTGGTGTAAATCTTAGCGCCGACTGTTTTTTCCCAGACAGTCTTCCCTTCGCGATCCAGAGCGACGAGAGTCCCCGCTTCTGTCGCAGCGTATAGCTGGTCGCCCACAACAAGCAGACTTGCCACGATGGGACCGTCTGGCTGTACGACATCCCAATTTTGACTGCCAGTGGCGAGGTCAAGCGAATAGACTTTACCATCCAAGTCTGCATAGTAAAGTGTCTCACTGTCAACAACGGGTGAACCCCAAATCCAATTTTTAGCAGTAGCAATGACTTCATGCCTGCCATTGGGTTCGACGAACTCAACTGTGGAAGCGAACGAACCAACATAGACGCCATCGCTGCCAACAGCAGGACTGCTGGGAGCTGCGCCGCCCAGATCAATGGGGTCAGCAACAGCGCCGCTGGCAATATTAATGATATGGAACTGATGGTCAAGGGAGGTGATGTAGAGCGATACTCCATCGGTGGATGGAGCCGCCCAGAGCGCGCCGCCCAATTCAATCGGATCGGCGGCTTCTTTTCCATTCATATCAAGAGTGTATAGAAAACCGTCTGTATTGGGGGCGTAGATATTGTCATTTAAAACAAGTGGAGAAGCCAGCCATGCGCCTTTGGCTTTGGTGAAAGACTCAACCCATTTCTCTTTGCCTGTTACAGGATCAAGACTGACAAGAGGAAAAGGATGCTTTGCACCCGCGCTACCAATCAATAACTGACCGTCAGCCGTGAGCACAGGGGTTGCATAAAACATCAATTTACTATCGGCTGCAGCAGGGTAGCGCCATACTTCTTTTCCAGTTTTCAGATTCACAGCGTACACGAAAGAGCCGCTGGAAATATACGCGCGTTCCGCATCTGCGGCAAGTCCGTGCCAGTTATTAGACACTTGGCCTGAGCACGCACTTAAGACCAGCGCGCCAAGCGCAATCAACGAAATCAGTATCAATCGTTTTGTGTTCAAGGTGGTTACTTCTCCTAATTGATCACGACAGCAAAATAACTGTCATGAGAAAATTACTAGGGAACAGGGTCATATCCGCCTGAGTTAAACGGATTACAACGGAGTATGCGCCAGACTGCCATCAATGACCCTTTTAGCGCGCCATGTTTATAAACAGCCTGATAACCATAGTGAGAGCAGGATGGATAAAAACGGCAGGTATTTGCAGGCAAGCCTGGTGAAATCGCCATCTGATATAAACGAATCAAAGCCAGCACAGCAATGCGCGGCCAATTGACCAGCATACGCGGCATATCGCGCAAACGCGGTTCGCTGGAATATTCATGCAAATGGACTTCTTCTTCAGGATTCATCCGCGGGGAGGATTTGGGCGCGTCGGAAAAGGTTATCCAACGCGGCGCGGGTATCTGCTAAGGTGGCGGTTACAAGTGGTGGGCGGGCAATCAGGATTAGGTCCAAACCGGAAGTGAAAGATGTCAGATGTGAGCGTAAAGCCTCGCGCAAAAGTCGTTTGGCTCGATTACGCTGGACTGCAATACCTGTTGCTTTGCCTGCGACTACACCCACACGCACATGCGTGGATGCTTGACTGGCTTGTACAACTAACACGACGAGCGGGTGGGCATAAGACTTACCTGTTTGCCGCACCCGCTTGAGATCTTCAGATCGGGTCAGGCGAAATTTGCTCTGCACCCGCGCCTCAATATGAATCTCTGCGCACTAAAACACGCGGAGACCTACCAACGAACCTTCTTTACATGCTCGTTGGATCTAACAGTCAATTTATAGCGTCCGCGCAAACGACGGCGCTTGAGCACGTTACGGCCATCGGCTGTGGACATGCGTTGTCTAAAACCGTGTACACGTACGCGGCGGCGAATCTTGGGTTGGTATGTTCTTTTTACCATTCGAAATACTTCCTTATTATGTAAAGATGATTGCAAACCCCATAGCAGGGAGTTGGCTGTCAGTTAGTGGCGCAAAATTATACCTCAATGGTTCTGATTCGGCAATTTGGATTTCAAAGTCTTGACAGCCTCACGAAGTAGATGCAAAATACTTGTCCCAAATCCTTTGTTTGGCAGCGGATTCAATAAACGAAGACTCAAACGCGTACCGATTGCAGGTGGCAATATCTTCCATGCTCATACCAAGGATTTCGTGGGCAATACGATACTCGTTGTTGACATTCGTCTCCAATACTTCGGGATCATCCGAGTTGATGGTTACACGCACGCCAAGATCAAACAACTTTTTCAGCGGATGCGCTTCAATTGTCGACACGGAATTGGTCAGGTAGTTGCTCCAGGGATTGACTTCGAGGGTGATACCTCGTTTCATGATTAGTTCAACAACTTTCATATCTTCAATACTGTGAATGCCGTGACCAATGCGGTCGGGCTGAAAAGCGTGGATGGTGTCCCAGACTGCGGAGGCGGGAGTATCTTCGCCAGAGTGGATGGTCACCTTCAAGCCAGCATCCTTCGCCTTCAAGATCGGCTTCACAAAATTACTCATTGGGTAAAGCAGTTCCCCATCTGCGAGGTCAACGGCTTGAATGTGCTGACGGTTGCGAATTGCCCAGTCCACCGTTTTAATGCACGAGTCCGCGCCCATGCCGCGTGATGTGATGGCGATGATGCCGATTGCCATGTCAAATTCCTTTTCGGCGCGTTCCTTCGCGCGCAGGAGCGCCTCCAGAGATTCATCCCAATTTAGGTTGTGACCATGAAACGCCCAATCTGGGGAAAAGCGGACTTCAAATAATTTGATATTCTGCCGTGCGCAATCTTCAAATAACTCCCAGGCAATGCGCTCCACCACGGCAGGCGAAGTAATGCTGTTTTGAAAAATTGCGAAGGCATCCAGCACGGCTTGCAAATCGCGCAGTTGGTCATAGACTTTCACATGCTTATCCAATTCACTGGCTTCATAAGAAGGCAGTTTCAAGTTGTATTCACGCGCCACATCAATAATCGTCTGCGTGCGGATCGCGCCTTCGAGATGGCAATGGATTTCGGTCTTGGGGATGTCGTTGTATTTTGGGTCAAAATTTTTCATGAGAACCTGTCTTTTCGATAAATCAATTTTACCGCGTAGGTCACGCTTTTAGCGTGACTTTTTTTCAAACCATATCGTCACGTTGAAAACGTGACCTACGTTGCCAATCTCAGCGCTGTCTGCAATAAAATATTTGCGCCGTTCACGCAGTCATCCCATTTCGTGAATTCGCGCGGCGCGTGGCTGGCTCCATTCAGCGAGGGGACAAAGATCATGCCGATGGGACAAATTCCGTCGAACGATTGCCCATCGTGAATTGCGCCAGAGGCAAGGGAGGTGTGCGTCAGTTTCAGGTCATCGCACGAGTCTGCAAAAACTTTTTGAATTTCTGCGCTCATCAAATTTGGCACATGTTTTTCAAAGAATTCAGTTTCCAATTCCAAACCAAAGCGCGCGGCTTGCTCTTTTGCACACACCATCAACGCGGCGTCCAATCTTTCAAATTCATTTTCATCAGGCGAGCGGAACTCAAGCGACAGATCAACTCTTGCGGGAACGATGTTGAATGCACCTGGCGTAAATTCCATTTTGCCAACATTCACGACACAATTCGGAAAATCCTCCACCACCAAATCTCGCGCCGCCAAAGTAAAAGCGCTTGCGCCCAACGAGGCATCTGCGCGGTCGGTCATCAAGGTCGAGCCTGCGTGGTCTGCCCTGCCAATGAAACTCAAACGATACGAACGGATGCCAACGATGGCAGAGATAACACCAATATTAATTCCTGCGCGCTCCAGCCGCTTGCCTTGTTCGATATGCAATTCCAAATATCCTGCCAGTGTTTTTTTAGGACGCGCCGCTTTGAAAATATCCTCCTCGGATAATCCTGCGCGATTCAAACCTTCGACCAAATTTTGACGTCCGCCACGCGGATTTTTCAACGCTTCTGGATGAAGACGCCCAGCCAGTGCCGCGCTCCCAAGCAGTCCGACAAGCGTACCTTCTTCATCTGTGAAATCAATCGCCTCCAAATTAACCTTGAGTTTGATCCCGTTTTCTTTGACAGTTCTCAACACTTCGAGAGCCGCAATCACGCCCAGCGCTCCGTCGAAACGTCCGCCGTTGGGGACAGAGTCTAGATGTGAGCCGAGCAGAAGCCTCGATGTCGTTGCGAGCGTTTTTTGCGAAGCAATCTCCTTGTCATGTTGGGGATTGCTTCGGGCAGCCGCCCTCGCAATGACAGAAACTGGCAGAACGGCAGAATGATTCCCTGCGCCGTCCGTATGAAATTCAAAGCCAGAGTTTTCGATCTCGGCGCGAAACCATTTGCGCGCGGCAAGATGCGCTTCGCTAAAGGTGACACGGCTCACGCCGCCATCCCCCGTCGCGCCAAACAATGCTAGGTGGATAAACGTATCCTGCATACGGTCCGCATTGACGCGCAGGGTTGAGAATGATGTCATGTGATGAGTCTCCAGTCGCTCCAATCATACCGCTTGTTATACAAAAGATTATTCCGCGGCATTTTGTAAATCAAAAAAGGAGTCGATTGAACTCGACTCCTTTTTTTAGAAGAAAATCTAACTATTCTTTTGCGCGTTTGTAATCGACGAAGCGATAGCCAACGCCGCGCTCGGTGAGAATATACTTGGGGTCGGCGGGGTCTTTCTCAAGTTTCTGACGCAGGTAGTTGATGTAGAGGCGGACGTAATGCGGCTCGTCACGATATTCGTAGCCCCAAACTTTTTGGAGCAATTGATCGTGAGAAACCACCCAGCCCGCATTTTGCACAAGATGAAACAGCAGGCGATATTCTGTCGGACGAAGTTTTACGAGTTTGCCTTCGAGCCAGATCTCGCGACGGTCAAAATCTATTTTGAGGCGTTTGTCTATTTCGAGCAGACCGTGCATGGAGCCAGTCACCCCTTCAGTTCGGCGCAAAACCGCTTTCACACGGCTGACCAGTTCGCGCGGACTAAACGGCTTGGTAACATAATCATCCGCGCCACCTTCAAGCCCGCGTACGCGGTCATCTTCTTCGCCTTTGGCGGTCAGCATGATAACGGGCACGTTTGTGATCTCGCGAATAGTTTCAAGCACTTCAAAGCCGTCCAGGTCTGGCATCATCACGTCGAGCAAAATAAGATCCGGGGTGACATCGCGCAGTTTTTGAATGGCTTGCTTGCCGTTAAAAGCTTCGCTGACCTGAAAGCCATCATGCTCCAGGTTCATGCGGATGAAGCGTACCATGCGCTCTTCGTCATCCACAACAAGGATGCGGCGGCGTTCCATAGATTCGGTCATTTCTACTCCCTCACAAAGCCAATGATCTTTTCTTCCTCGGCGCTTTCAAGGATCTCAATGAAACTTACTTTGGCCAGGGGCCAGATAACCTTGACGACATTATTATCAATATAGTGCAAGTCTTTGCCGTCACGCTGGCGTGGATTTGAGACCGTGACAATGCTATCTGTGGGTTTAGGCAACTCATCTATTTCCCCTGCAATGGCTGTTTCGCCTGCTATATGTAAGATGATGGAATATGACATGGCGGACTCTCTTTCCTATATCTTGATAAGAACTTGTAACTTCAACTTTCCAAGGGCAATGATGTCACCATGATTAAGCACCTGCTCAACGTTGGGAGTGAGACGCTTTCCGTTGATGTAAGTGCCGTTGGCAGAGCCAAGGTCAATGAAAATAATGCGACTGCCATCCCGCTTGATCACAGCGTGAAGGCGCGATACACCCGCGGCGTAGGCTTGATAGGGCGAAAGGTCAATATCCGGCATAATAGGCTGACCTTCGCTAATACGCCCCATGGTAAATTCATTTCTCACAGATAGCGGAAGCACCTGTCCAGTATCCAGCAAATGCAGGCTTCCCCATGCATCGCTACCATCAAACGGTTGATAGGTATCGTTCTTGGGGATACGCTCGTTGACTTTTTCGAATTGCTGTGTCGTGATGTTTTGAGTGGTGAGGGAATCCCTACCGGTCAATTGAGCGCCACACTCTGCGCAAAACACAGCACCAGCCATATTGGGATGTTTACAGTTGGAACAAACGATCATTTTTCTTTCTCCTTTACGCCACCCAACAAAAGTGCGCGGGTGCTATATTTGACATCTTTATTCCCACTTGCGCTCCAGGCGTGCATTTTTTCAAGGTTATCAGCTTCAAATAAGGCTGTTTTGGCTAGGGCATGCTCACCTTTCGAGAGTAAGTGAGTTGCAAGATATTGTAAGTGACGCGCAGCCTCATCAAACTGACCGGCATCTGCGGCGACACGGGCGCGTTCCTGCATTCGGTACAGCGTCAAGCGTGAAAGCGCGCTCAAGATACGGGTTGGGGGCGGCTCTGGGGAAGGGTCAATATGAACTTCACGCTTGATATTTAATCGAATGGGGGGGATGGGTGTTGGGCGTGCCGTGATGGAAACCTTTAATGAGCCATTCAAAAGCGTGAGCAAATCCTCGTTCAAAGCAGCAGGATTAACGACAAATTCAAACAGCACTTGCAAAGAAGTTTCCCGCAGGATGGGTCCAAGATGCATTTGAGGTTCGATTTCAATGGAACTAGCATCAGGGTGCAGGCGAAATGCGTAATTAATTTTTATATGTTCATGCTCTTGAAATTCAAGAACGACATCGTCTGCATAAGTGCTGACAAGCGCGTTAAATTTATCCACAAGCAGGCGTTGAATATCCTTGGGCGTTGAGATGTATGAGGAAGAGCCGCCTGTCTTACTGGCGAGAGCGTCAAGGAAAATATCATTCCACTCGCTGCCAATTCCCATGCCGCTAATGCCAATATTCTGGGCGGCGGCTTCTTCAGCAAGTTGCAGGCAGGCTTGTTCATCTCCGTAAGTTTGCCCGTCGGTAAGCAGGATAATGTGGTTGACCCGCGCGGGGTCAACTGTGCGGCGCACTTCCTGCACACCGGCTTTCAAACCACTATAAATTTCCGTCGCCCCCGTTGTTTGTATCATCTGAATGCGGCCTTCTTGTTTCTTTTTATCGGAGTTGAACGCGGCGGGAACGATGACTTCGGCATAATCACTAAAAGCAACCACACTGAACACGTCTACCGGGCGTAAACTGCGCAGTAATTGGATGGCGGTGGCTTTCACCATATCCATCTTATCGCCCTGCATGGATGTAGAACGGTCGAGCACAAGGCAGATGTTTAGCGGGGGAGATGGAAGGGTTTCTTTTTCTTCACGCGGGGATACTTCAAGAAGCATGTAGAGCAATTGCGGCTCGCCCAACTTCACAAGATTCGGACGGCTGAACAACATCTCATGTTTTACTATGGAATTGTCACTGATCTCTGGAGGCAGGGTGGCATCATATAAATTGCGACGCTTGGGATTCGAGAGGACTTCGTAAGCTTGCTGTATCTCAAGGAATAATTCGGTTTCACCGGCGGCAATGTTTTTGTCGGGATGCAATCGTTGAGCCGCCTCAAAATAGGAGTGTTTGATCTCCTCCTGTGAAGCGTCTCGAAAGACACCCAGAATGGTGTAATAATCCTTGCTGTTTGACGGCATGATTATCCGATCATTTGTGCAAGAACAACAGTAATATTGTCAGGTCCGCCAGCTGCGTTGGCGGCTTCAACCATACTTTGACATGCGCGATGAAGATTGGGGGCTTCGGTAATGAAACGGGAAATATCCTTGTCGCTAATGACGCCCCACAGACCGTCGCTACATATCATGAGATAGCCGGTTTGCGGGAAGGGGATGGTGAATATATCCGCTTCGAGCGCCTCTCCCTGACCCAATGCGCGAATCAATACGTTGCGGTGTGGGAAATTTGCAGCTTCGTCTTTGCTGAGGTGTCCGAGTTCCTCAAGTCGCTTGACCAGTGAATGGTCACGGGTGATCGGTTCTATCCTTCCATCCGGATAAACGGAATAGGCGCGGCTATCGCCCACGTGTGCAATCGTCACCTGCTGTCCCAAAATAAGCGCGGCTGTCACTGTGGTGCCGCTGCCTGGCGCTTCGCGTTGGACGTACTGATGGGCTTCCATGATCGAGGTTTCCATCACCTCTTGCAGGGATTCCTGGAGAATTTGCGTGGGTAAATTGAAAAGGTAGGAATGAAATTTTTTGGTGATGTTGCCGCCCATGATACGGACAGCGGCATTGCTTGCCACTTCTCCGAATTGGTGTCCGCCCATGCCATCTGCGACAATGTACAATCCGAAAGGAATGCTTTCTGCCCCGCCGGAAATGGTGGAAGTTAGCGCAAGCAGACTGTCTTCGTTGTGCTCGCGTTGTTTTCCAACAGATTGTCCCACGCTGGCGATAAGTTGTTTCATTTCATATTTCAAGTATTGGTTCGACAAGATGGAATTGATCTGCTGGTCTGAAAGTGGGGCGGTAACAGCCAAGTCAACCGGCTTCTGTTGAACAGGTCGATCGCTTGCTGTTGGTTCTGTTTTTGTTCCAAATAGTTTTTGAATTAGTTGTTGAAAAAAATCAGCCACGGGAGCTCCTTTTAGGCGAATAATGCATAAACGTGATGGTCTGTTGAACCAAAATAAACAATATCGTCAAACACCACTGGCGAGCCCGTAATCGCGGCTTTCGCTTCAAATTTCCAGCGTAGACGACCTGTGCGGTATTCGAGACAGTACAGGCTGCCATCTACAGAGCCGCAATAAATCGAATCTTTATAGATGACAGGAGAACTGCTCACTTGATTTTCGGTACGGAAACGCCAGACTTCTTTTGCATTGCGCGCATCTACACAGTAAATAAAACCATCTGCCGCGCCAACAAAAATAAAGTCGTCGGCTAGCACTGGGGATGAAACAGAGCCTTTGCCCAAACGGAATTTCCAGATGGCCCATCCATTAGCTGCATCCAAAGAATAAAGGGAACCATCCACAGATGAAAAATAAATGGACTGTCCCTTGTTGATCGGAGAAGAAGTAACCGCGCGCTTGGACTGAAAGCGCCACTTCAATTCACCTTTAAAATCAATGGCATAGAACCCGCCCGACTCGTTGCCGAAGAAAATCAATTGATTCGCAACCAGCGGCGAGGAATGGATCGGTGCATCTGTGGAGAATTTCCATATTGCGCGGCCGCTGTTCACGTTGACGGCGTGCAAATCCTGATCATCGGAGCCGAAGAAAATGTGTCCATCTGCAATGCGCGGGGAAGAATATATCTTCCCTTCCGTGTAATACGTCCACACCACCTTACCGGCGCGGACGCCGACTACGTGCAGGCGCTGATCTTCAGAACCGAATATGACATTATTATCATACACAATCGGGCGCGTTACAATCCCGCCCTCTGCGGCATACTTCCACTGGAATTGTCCGTCTGCGGCATTTAAAGAATACAAGTTATTGTCGTAACATCCAATAAATAATGAACTCTGATGCAAGATGGGCGTGCCGCGTATTTCATCTTCACACTTGAAAGACCAAAGCGGCTTAATGCCGCCGCTGCTTGCAACCGGCAAAGACGACGCAATTTTAGAGAGCGCACCCGTTTTACGCGCTACATTCATCAACGCCTCTTTCATGGCGTCTGCGTTGGGGAAACGGTCTGCTGGGGTATATTGTAAAGCGACATTAATAACCGCTTCAAACTCATTGGAGACATTGGAATTGATGCGGCGCACCGGTCGCTCTGCGAAAGAGAACGGCGGCTCCAGGCGCGGATCACGCCGCGTAATGGCATGATGTAAAGTAGCGCCCAGCGAGTAAATATCTGCAAGCGGGCTGGCTTCACCGCGATACTGTTCAGGGGGCGAATATCCCTCAGTGCCAATCATCGTCCCTTTTTGCCCGGTTTGGAAGGTTTTCGCGATGCCAAAATCCACAAGCACTACATCGCCATTGTGATTGATCATCACGTTGGAAGGCTTCATATCACGAAAGACGACCGGGTCCGGCTTGTGGGCGTGCAGATAAGACACCACATCACATAACTGGATCGCCCAACTGATGACTTGATCCTCAGGTAAAAATCCGTTCGCATCCGAGATCACGGTTTCAAGATCTTTGCCGTGGATAAATTCCAGGACAAGGTAGGAACGGTCATTCTGGGTGAAATAATCATAAATACGTGGAATAGCCGGATGGTTGAGCGTGGCAAGCATGTTCGCCTCACGCTCAAAATTCTGGACAATGGTCTGGCGTACAAGCGGATCAGGAGCTGAGTTGATCATCTCCTTTACAGCAACCAACTTCACCACATTGGGAAAGTGCAGGTCGCGGGCGCGATAAACCGACCCCATGCCGCCCACACCGATTACATCCTGAACGTTGTATCGGTTGACCAGCGTGATGCCAGACTGAAGCTGTTGACGCGGACGAGAGTTATCCTCTGAGTCTGAGCCGATTGGTGAGGTGATATGTCTTGTATCCAGAAGAAGACTCCTACGTAATAAAACGAATTCATCGAATTATAGTGTGCAGAGTGGGATTTGCAAATACCCGACAATTGCAGTTTTGTCG
>Ga0105047_10011783_pt1 | contig 14151 bp, 13 predicted proteins | sample MAT04_FD_78384 | JGI IMG/M metagenome (GOLD analysis project Ga0105047, IMG submission 78384) | Freshwater microbial communities from Lake Fryxell liftoff mats and glacier meltwater in Antarctica - MAT-04 (megahit assembly) | ecosystem: Environmental > Aquatic > Freshwater > Ice > Liftoff... | reverse complement strand
TGGGGAACACAATTTGGTAAGCTTATTTATGCTTATAAAAACTGGGTAGATGAGGAAGCTTTAGCAAAACAGCCTATTAAAGAATTATTAAGGATTTATGTTAAATTTCATGAGGAGGCTGACATTGACCCAGCACTTAATGATGAAGCAAAATTGTACTTCAAAAAATTAGAAGATGGCTGCTCAGAGGAAGTTGCACTTTGGACTAAATTTAGAGACTTAAGCCTAGTGGAGTTCAAAAAGCTTTATGAAACTTTAAATGTTAAGTTTGATTCTTACGCTGGAGAAAGCTTTTATTGTGACAAAATGGAAGATATAATAAAAGACATAGATTCAAAGGGTCTACTTGTAGAAAGTATGGGAGCTAAAGTTGTAATGTTAGATGAATATAATATACCACCTTGCATAATTAAAAAATCAGACGGAGCTACAATTTATGCAACTCGTGATTTAGCTGCAGCAACTTATAGAAAGAAGACTTATGATTTTCATAAAAATATTTATGTAGTTGGAAAAGATCAAGCTCTTCATTTTAATCAAGTATTTACTACTTTAAAGTTAATGGGCAATAAGTGGGCAGAGGATTGTGTGCATGTACCTTTTGGTACAGTAAGATTTGCAGATAAGAAATTATCTACAAGAAAAGGAGATGTTATATTCTTAGATGAGTTATTAAGTCAAGCGGTAGCTAAAACTCTTGAAATAATAAATGTGAAAAATCCGGAACTTGAAAATAAAGAGGATGTAGCTAAAAAAGTTGGAATAGGAGCAATTGTATTTACTTATTTGAAAAATCATAGAGAAAGAGATATCGTGTTCAATTGGGAAGAAATGCTTAGCTTTGAAGGAGAAACGGGTCCTTATGTGCAATATACTTATGCGAGAGCAAAAAGCATATTAAGAAAAGTTGAAGAAAATAACAAGGGAATCCAATCAAAGGTAGAACTTGATTACAATAAATTGGATTCTAAAGAAGAATTTGAACTTGTAAAGGAACTTGATGGATTCCAAAACTCAATTATGTATGCCATTGATAAATTAGAACCATCTATGGTTACAAGATATGTTATTGATGTGGCTAAGTCCTTTAATAAATTCTACAATCAGCATAATATAGCTAATTTAGAAGATGAATCTAATAAAAAGGCAAAAATAAAAATGGTGGAAGCTACTTGTCAAGTAATCAAGAATGCGTTAAGTCTTTTAGGGATAGACGTTGTAGATAGAATGTAAAATAAAGAGTGTAGGAACAAATAAACAAAAAACAAGTAAATTTGTATTTGTTTATTTGTTTATTTTCAAAGTGATTTGCAATAACAGTGTTTTTAATGTATTATTAAAGTATAGAAAAATGTAAAATTTAATTAAAATTACTTAGCAAATAGAAAAACATTTGTTGTAATATACTTTTCTTTTTTTATAGATTAGGGGGAACTATGTTTATCAAAGAATATGAAATTAAAGTTATTTTGCCTGGAGAAATTTTTAGAAAATATAAGATGGACACTATTGCGTATTTGGATATTGAAGCTACAGGTTTTGATTTGGAACGCGATAAGATAGTGCTAATATCCTTGGGATATTACTTAAACGAAGATCAATTTAAAATTGTTCAGTATTTTGCGGAATCGCCTAGCGAAGAAGAAAGTATTTTGAAAGAGCTTAAGAGGTCTATGAAAAATTTTAAAAAATGGTGTTCCTATAATGGTACAGCTTTTGATGAACCTTTCGTAATTAGAAAGATGAATAGATATAATCTTAGGTTTAGACTTCCTAGTGAACATATTGATTTGTTTAAAATTATAAGACCATTTCATAAAAAGATGGGAATGAAGAATTGTAGTTTGAAAAGTGTAGAGAAGTTTACTGGTATTAAAAGGCGAGATGAAATAAGCGGAGCTAAGAGCGTTGAAATATACAATCAATACCTAGTAAAACATGATGAAAAATTAAAGGAAATTCTTATGCTTCACAATTATGAAGATGTCCTAAATTTACCTAAAATTTTTAAGGTGATTAACATTATTGAAAATGATTTGGATTTAAAAAGGAAAGAAAAGGTAGCTAAAAAGCAAATATCCCTTTTAAATAATATAAACACAAATAAACCATTGAAAATAGTGAATAGCCAGCTATCGTAGAGTATATAAATAGTTATATAAGATAAAAAGATAATGAAACTAAGAATTCATAAAAAAACAGTCCAATAGTACATTTATGTGCTATTGGACTGTTTTTGTTATTGAATTTTATCATCTTTCTTAACAGTGGGTTTTGTCTCACAACCATGGCTACAACCATTGCATCTGTTTCCACAGTCACAATCACCATTTGCTTGTTTTTTTATGTTTGAATACAATATATATCCAGCTACAATAACAATCGCACCGACAATAATAAATTCCAATGGAGATCACCTCTTTATATTTTATATTAGAGGCAGTTTTAAAATAGCCTCTTTTAATTATCCTATTATAATACTACCTACATTAAATATTATGAAGGAAACTATCCAAGCTAATATTAATTGATAGGTTACAGAAAATATTGCCATTTTAGTTCCGTATTCCTTTTTCATAGTTGCTATTACTGATACACAAGGGGTATAAAGTAATACAAAAGCTAGGAAACTATAAGCTGATAGAGGCGTAAAATAATTAGGCAAGATATGTGTTAAATTGCCGCCATATATAACACCCATGGTACCTACAACTACTTCTTTAGCCATAAGCCCAGTTAATAGTGATATTGAATTTTGCCACGTGGCAAATCCAAGTGGAATAAATATTGGGTTTATAAATCTTCCAATAGCAGCTAAGAAACTAACGTTTATATCAACCATTCCTGTACTATTAAAATTTGATAAAAACCACACTAGTACTGAAATTGAGAAGATTATAGTACCGGCTTTCTTTAAAAAGCCTTTACCTTTTTCCCATGTGTGTAGGAATAATGCTTTTGGCTCTGGCAATTTATATTCAGGTAGCTCTATAATAAAAGGTTCTTCATCTTTTTTGAACATTGTATTTTTAAAGAGGAGTCCAATTCCAAAGGCTAAACCAATACCCATTAAGTATAATGAAAATACCATAAAAGTTTCTTTCCCTGGAAAAAATACTGAAGCAAACAAGGCATAAACCGGTAGCCTAGCATTACAGGACATAAGTGGAATTAAAAGTGCAGTTAGTTTTCTGTCTTTATCACTTTCCAAAGTTCTAGCAGACATTATGCCTGGCACAGAACAACCGAAACCAACAATTAAGGGGATAAAAGCTTTTCCCGATAAACCCATTTTCCTCATTAGCTTATCCATTATAAAGGCAGCTCTTGCCATGTATCCACTGTCTTCCAAAAAGGAAATACCTAAGAATAATGCCAAGATAACAGGTAAAAAAACTACCACTGAACCAACTCCGCCAATTATACCATCAATTAATAGAGATGAAAACCAGGGGCTATTGTTAACAAGTAGCTTACTTAAAAATGGAATGAAGGAGTCATTTAGTAAACTATCTAGTAAATCAGCTAAAGGTTTTCCCACCCAACTGAAGGTAAACATAAAAATTAAAAACAAACTGCCGAAAAATAGAGGGTAAGCTATTATTCTGTTAAGCACAATTTTATCTATTTTTTCTGAAACAGAAACTTTATAATCATTATTTTTATTTGTAACTGATTTTAATAAAATCTCAATGTAAGCATAGGTTTCTTTTTCGTCTTTAAATTCTAAGGTGTTTGACGATTCGGTAATATAGTCTTCATTAAGGAGGCAATCTTTAACTTCAGAAATTCCTTTGCCCTTTGAGGCTACTATAGGTAGTACCTTTACCCCTAGTTTTTGTGATAAAAGCTTATAATTAATAGCTAACCCCTTAGCAATTGCAACATCTACCATATTTAACACTAAAATTATTGGTTTGTTATATTGCTTTAATTGTGTTGTAAGATATAAATTTCTATCAAGACTTGACGCATCAACAATATTTATAATTACATCAACATTACCATTCTCTAAAAATTCCTTGGAAACTTTTTCTTCATTTGAATAAGTATCCATGGCATATATACCAGGTAAGTCAACAATTTTAATTTTATTATCGATGAAACCTTCTTTTTTTTCTACTGTTACTCCCGCCCAATTACCTACGTATTGGTTAGAACCTGTAAGTGCGTTATATAGAGTCGTTTTACCAACATTAGGATTACCTAATAGTGCAGCAGTGATCATTCAAATCCTCCTTACTATGTCGCTTGTATGATTTTAGTCTTGAATTGTATGTGGGTTATCCCATTATTTATTATAAAATAATTTACCTATTATTTTATCTTAATAGTGGTATTGAGGATAATGATTATGCCATTTTTATATTAATATTTTTAGCATCATTTTTTCTGATAGCTAATTTGAAACCACGTAAACTTATAATTATAGGATCTCCTAGAGGTGCTGTAGCTTTTAAAGTTACTTCAGTACCTTCGATGCAACCTAAAGCTAATAATCTTTTAGCAAACTTTTCATTACCACAAACTGAATGAATTAGTGCTGTATCTCCTGGTTTTAAATCATATATACTTATATTAACCACTCCTTATTGAAAATAATTCTCAATATCATTTTAACATCATTATCTATTAGTGTCAATGTAAAATTGCAGGGGAATATATAAATTTTTAATAAATTTCATTCAAATAATGGTATAATTGTGATAACATATAATTATGACAAAGTTTTAAATTATACATGTGTAAATTTATGGACATGTTTTTTAATGAATTTGTAATGAAGTTAGTAAAATTTGTATGGAAGCTATTAAAATTGGTGTAAAAATTAGTAAACTTGGTGTAGAAGTTAGTAAACTTAGTAGAAAAGAGTGATATTGTGATTACAAAACTTAGTAGTGTTAAGGTAGGAGAAATTTCTACGGAAAACTCTTTTACAATAGACGGCAATAAAAAATTATTTAAAGATGCATTGTTTTTTGATTTAGAGCATTATATTTATAAGAAGCCTATATGTATTGGAGTTTTTGGGTGTTGCGTTTATGATGAAATTTCAAATGAATTAAAGGTTACTCAATATATGGCGGAAAATAAAAAAGATGCTATAGAAATATTATCTCTAGCTAAAAATTATTTTGAAGAAATGAAAATTAAATATAATAAAAAATATATAGTTACTTTTTCAGGAAACAATGATTTTACAGTTATAAACTATTTGTTAAAAGCACATAAAATAGATTTTATACTAGAAGGGTATTTTGGAGAAATAGATTTACAAAAATGTTATGAAAAAGCTGAAGGAAATTGCATCGGTCTTAAAGCTTTAGAAAAGATATTTGATATTGATCGTGAAAGCGAATTAATAAGTGGCTCTAATTTAGCTAAAACCTTTGGTAAAATTGTAAAAGATGATGACTATATAAATAGAATGCCTCAAGAGAAAAAAGATAAAATACTATTATATAACCAACAAGATGTTGTCAGTTTATTTTATATATACATAGATTGGTATAATAGAATACAGTTAAAAAAAGAGGAAATCACAGCACAGCAGTAGCTGTGTTTTTTTTATTTGTATAATAATTTCATACTTAGCTTACCAATATGGAATACTGTGACACTCTCTGTAATAATTTAATAGAAGATGTGTTAAAAAATATTGAGGGGGGAAAGCATGTGGATAGGGATAAGAAAAACATAAATGCTGATATGGTTAGGGTTAAGGCAGATTTGGTTTTGAAAAATGCGAATTTTATTAATGTATTTACCGAAACTATAGATCAAGGAGATATTGCTATAGTAGGTGATACTATTATAGGGATTGGCGAATACAAGGGAGAAGAGGAAATTGATTGTACAGATTTATATGTGACACCGGGGTTTATCGATGCCCATGTGCACATAGAATCCTCCATGATTATGCCGCAACAGTTTGCACGGGTTGTAATTAAAAAAGGTGTAACTACAGTAGTAGCGGACCCACATGAAATAGCTAATGTAGAAGGAAGTAATGGTATAGACTTTATGTTAAGGAATAGTGAAGCAGCCCCTATGGATATATTCTTTATGTTACAATCTTGTGTTCCCACCATAAAGGTTGAGGATAGTGCATATGCCCTTAATACTGAAGATTTAGGGAGATTTACGAATAATAATAGAGTATTAGGGCTCGTGGAAGTAATGGATTTTCCTACGGTTGTAAACACATGCACAAGCTGTGGTGTAAGAACAGATCATGAAAGCACTAATGCGAAGGAAGCCGCACTTAAAGTTAGCAGAGGAAGGTACGTTATGCTTAGAGAAGGATCTGCTACAAGAACTTTAAGGGACATACTTCCTGCTGTTAATAGTCATAATTTTAGAAGATTTTTATTTTGCAGCGATGATAGACATATAGATGATTTATTAGATGCGGGCTCTATAGATAATTGTATTAGAATATCCATAAAACATGGTCTTAATCCTATAAGAGCATATATAATGGCTTCGTTTAATGCAGCTGAGTGTTATGATTTAAAGGATAGAGGAGCTATAGCACCAGGGTATAAAGCAGATTTAGTACTATTTGAAGACTTGAAGGGTCTAAACATAAAAAAAGTTATAAAGAATGGTAAAGAGTATACAGAATTACGCGATAAAGAATATTTAAATTTAAAAGTAAATTCTTCTATGCATATGGATTTCATAAATAGTGAGATTTTCAAAGTCCAAAGCGAGGTTGAAAATATAAATGTGATAAAATTAACTTCAAATTCCCTAGAAACTAAGCTAGTGCAGAGAAAAATAGAAAATGAGTTTGGATATATAAAGAGGACTATGGAAAAAGATATTTTAAAAATAGCAGTGTTTGAAAGGCATCATAATACAGGTAAGCATTTTGTTGGGTTTATAGAAGGACTAGGATTAAAGCATTGCGCTATAGCACAAACTATAACTCATGATTCTAATAATGTTATAGTGGTGGGAGATAATGATAAGGACATGGAGGTGGCAGTTAATGCTCTTGTTTCTATTGGTGGGGGTATAGCCATGGTATCGGAAGGAAAGGTTATTGCTCAGTTAAATTTGCCAATTGGAGGAATAATGACATTTGAATCTCCCTATATGGTGGCAGAAAACCTAAAGAGGCTTAGCAGAATAGCCAGAAACTTCGGAGTACGCGATGAATATAATCCTTTTATAAGCTTATCGTTTATGGCACTCCCAGTAATACGTGAAGTTAAAATTACTGCTAGAGGATTATTTGATTATAATAAATTTGATTTTATAAACTTATTGTCCAATAATAAGGAAAGTAAAAGTTAATATTATAAAATATGGCTGAAACCAAAAAAGTGTTTCAGCTTTATTTTTTTGAGCAAAATTACAGAGCTTCACAATTAGTTTAAGTAGTATTAAAAAATCATTGTATATATTATAATTCTTCTGGCAATATTCAAAGTGGAAGTAATGGTTAAAATAATAATGAAAGGAGAACTAAAAACTATGAATTTTAATAAAAATAAAAAAGGATTTACATTAATCGAGCTTATAATTGTAATTGCTATTATTGGCATATTGGTTTCAATTGCATTGCCTAAATTTGGAAGTATTCAAAAGGATGCCAAGGTAAGGGCTGACATAGCTAGTGCAAAAACCATATCGGATGCAATTTCTATTTTAGTCTTACAAAATAAAATATCGGCAAATGCTGTAACACCACTTAGTATTAGTGAAGCAACCGGTTCTAGTGACGCACAGGTAATTGGGGCATATCTTCAATCAATACCAAAATCTAGTGTGTTTAAAGGTGAATTTTTCAAGGCTACTATTAGTGATGGAAATGCAATAATTTATGTAGATGCTGCTGCTACGGGGGCTACAGCAGAAGACAAAATAGTATATCCAAATGCTGTAGCAGTCCCATATGCACAGTGACCTTATAACATAAGTAAGAATCTTATTTATTTGTCCAAAGTCTTTATGGCTTTGGACATTAAATGGAATAATATAACGATTATGCAATATTAAGTTGTGTTATTTGTGAAAAGGTTATAAAATATTAATTGAGGTGATTTAATGGAAAGTATTTTTCCAATAACAATTTTTATTTTAGGCCTATTAATAGGAAGTTTTTTGAATGTATGTATATATAGAATACCAAGAGGAGAGAATATAGCGTATCCACCATCTCATTGTACCTCTTGCGGAAATAATATTAAGTCTTATGATCTTATACCAGTGTTTAGCTGGATTTTTTTAAAAGGCAAATGCAGATACTGTAGCGAGAGGATATCTAGTAGATATGTCCTGGTGGAATCAGTGACGGCTATTTTGTTTTTATTAGCTTATTTTCAATATGAAACCAGTATTTACCTCTTAAAATATTTATTACTTATACCTTTTTTAATAGTTATAGCTATGATAGATTATGATACTATGGAAGTTTATACTGCAACCACGTGGCTTGCAATAGCTGTAGGTATCCTTCTACTAGGATTGAATTTTTACCTGGGTCAGCCAGTAGTTACATATATTTATGGTGGACTATTAGGTGCAGGTACTATAACTACAATTATTTTATTGTCTAAGCTTATTCTTGGAACAGAGGGTATGGGCTGGGGTGATGTAGAGATTTGCGGACTTTGTGGTCTGTTTTTAGGTTTTAAACTAACGTTTATGATGATGTTCTTCTCTTTTATAATTGGTGGAATCATTGGCGTTTATTTATTGAAGTTTAAAAAGAAAAATGGTAGGTCAGAAATGCCCTTTGGCCCATCTATAATAATGGCTGCATTTTTAATGATGATTTGGGGCGATAAAATTTTTAATTGGTATTTAGGGACATTCAACTAGAATTATGAAAATTAACGTATTATTTACAAGTACTGGTCTAAACATAAGGACTTTAGCGAAAACGTGAGGATAACTCGGATAGTTTCAATAATCCTTCAACTATCTAGAATGGCTCTATTTGGGTATTTGCAAGAATCAGTGTATAATAAGACATAAGTAAATAGTTATGAAGGGTTGATAATATGCAAAATGTATTGCAGAACATGAATATTAAATGGAAGGAAAAAACCATGAAAGCGAAAAAAAGTGATTATCTTCAAAAAATTTATGAGAAAAATGCTAGTACGGGAAATTACGTTATCCAAGTAGCTTTGGACAAATATAATGATATATTTAATGACTGGGACCACGCTCCTTTTAAAAAAAGAGACATGGATCCAGATTTAGCAAATTTTCTTGAAAATTGTTTTGAAGAAATTCCCGCTAAACATGGAGTAGATATATGTTTCTACTTACCTAAAGAGGGGAAGGATGTAAACCGAGAAGAGTTGTTAATTGCAGGTATTAAAACCTACTATTCTTTTTATTTACATCAAGAAATTAAAGTATTAAATAATAATTATCGGAAACTGTTTAAATATTTAATCACATCACTTAGCCTGCTTGCAGTGTCTGTTTTTTTAACTACAACAATTGGTGACAACATAATTTTGGGCACGATACAACAGGGATTTAATATAGGTGGATGGGTATTTTTATGGGAAGTTATTTCAATGGTAGTTTTCAGAGGAAGAGAAGTTAGCTCTGAAATTAATAAATATCAAAGGTTTTTGAATTCATTAATTTATTTTAAATATGGCAATGAATATCCACTATTTTAATAAGTGGTATCTTCAAAATTTGTTTTTACTAAAATTCCTTAACTTGGTAGCGTGGATACATATCTGCGCTATCATTTTTTTATTTTAGCAGAATTTAAAGGCACCTGGAGTCCAGATGCCTTTGTTTTAAATATTAAATGCACCCTCTAAAAATGTGTATTTTGGAAGACCATTTTCTATGGAGAATTTTGGCTCTCCCATTATTAGTGGTAAGGTGTATTCGTAGGCTTCTTGGGTAACATTATTACCTTCCTTGTTGATCCATTCCAAAGGGAAGTATTTAATGTTGTTAGCAACCTTTGAGGTTTCAAGTGCAAAAGGTTCTGCGGTATAGGGAGAGTTTGATAGTCTTCTTATACCTATCATGTTTCCGCTTATTCCATCAATAGAATAAGTAACAGCGGCTTTACCAACTTCAAAGGCTTCATCAATATCTGTTTGAGAGGCACAATGCATTGAACAACGCTGAATTGTAGAAAGTTCTAATACTCTAACTTTTTCAGCCGTATTTGTCTCTAAAATTAAATTCTTAAGGTAAGCACAAATGCCACCTAGTTGAGCGTGTCCAAATTTATCAAAGCTTGTTGCACAAGTTTCACCTAAGAATTTTCCATCTTTAGTTTTGACACCCTCAGATACTACTACGAAAATATGATTTTTTTCTGTAAGTTTTTTACTTACATCCTTTAAAAATTTATCTATATCAAAAACAACTTCTGGTAGATATATGAAATCAGCAGCGGGTTTGCCGTTAATAGTTGCAATACAAGCACTAGCTGCCAACCATCCAGTATCCCGTCCCATAGTTTCAAGTATAAACACTCCTTTTGCAGGGTATACACTAGCATCTAGGAAATTTTCCAGAACTGATGTAGCAATTAATTTTGCTGCACTTCCAAAACCAGGGGTATGATCCATAATTGGTAGGTCGTTATCTATAGTTTTAGGTATTCCAATAAATTTAACATCCTTATTATGTTTATTTGCATATATACTAAATTTATGAACGGTATCCTGGGAATCATTACCACCAATATAGAAAAATGTTTTTATTTCATGTTCTTCTAATAATTTAAAAAGATTTAGGTAGTCTTCAGGATTTTCTTCATAAGACTTTAGTTTATATCTGCAAGAACCAAGACCAGACGAAGGGGTATATTTTAATCCTTTAACCTCATCATAGGGAAGGGTGGATAGGTTTACAATATGATTATTTAAAATGCCTTGTATACCATTTATGCCAGCATAAACATTATCATAATAGTGAGAGGTATTATTTTCCTCTAGAACTCCTATAGCACTAGCATTAATTACAGAAGTTGGACCTCCTGATTGTGCTACTATACAATTTTTCATTTAAGAATTTCCCCTTTCAATCGGAATATTATTGTGATTACATATGTAAAATCTACTTCTAATTATAAGGTATAAATATAAGTTACTCAAGATGAAATGAATTTTAATTTAATTCATTTGAAAATAGAAAGCAAAAGTGGCTTTTAAATGTATTATAAGAGTCTGAATAAAATATTATATATATAATAAAATTGTTTCGAAAAATTCAAAGACTAATTTTAATATTAATGATAAAATATATGTATAATATTTTAAAGATTCTGTAAAATCTTTGTGATATAAATCAGGAGGGGTACAATGGTAACTAATAAAACAAACCATAGGAAAGAATTGAAGAATAATATTATTTTAAAAGAGGTTAATATAAGGGGGAATTTATGTGGGGAATTTGCCGAGTATGCAATTGACCACGTATATGAGAATAAAGGAACAAATGATGTAGAAGCTATTTATACTTTTCCAATTCCAGAGAGAGCAGTTATATCAGGTTTTGAAGCAGTGCTTGGCGGGAGGACTATAAAGGGACTAATACAAGATAAAGAGGAAGCAAATAAGATATATGATAATTTTAATCAAAAGGATAATAACACCTTTCTCCTGGAAGAGTTCAAGGATAATATATTTAGAATAGTTATTGGGAAGATAATTCCAAATGAAGTTGTAAAAATTAAAGTGTCTTATATAGAAGAACTAAGTTACGAAAATAGAAACTTAAAATTAATTATACCAACAATAATAACTCCAATAAATCTATCTAAAAATAGTAAATTACTTTCTAATGAAGAGGTAAGCATCCACAAAAATAATAATTACAAATTTACGTTAAGATTATTGGTAGAATCATTAACAAAATTAGATTTTAAATGTTCTTCTCATAAAATAAAGGTGGAATATGAAGAAAACAATTTATATAAAGTAACTTTGGATGGTAACAATCAAAAAATGGATAAAGATCTAGAAATCACACTAGAAGAACTAGAAAAATTAGAAACAACAGGAATGATATATGATTATCCTAGAGATGATAAAGGAATTTTATATTTAAGATTTATACCAGAGATTGAGATAGAGCAAAAATCGTCGGGAGAAAATTATATATTCCTTTTAGATATATCAGAATCAATGGACGGCAATAAGTTAATAGAAGGCAAAAATGCACTGCAGCTATGTTTAAGAAATTTAGCAATGGGAGACACCTTTAACATTTCAGCTTTTGGAGATAAGCTTCATTACTTCTCTAAAGAGACAAAGGTTGATTTTAATGAGGAAAATTTAAAGAATGCTAGTAAATGGATTGAAGAGCTTAATGCAGAGAAAAATGCAGTGATTTTTGATGCAATTAAATTTGCGTTACTAGGAAAAAGTGAAAAAGAGGAAAATATAATATTCCTATTTACAGATGATTTGGTCCAAAATGAAAAAGAGATATTGGATTTTGTAGAAGATAACATTAAAGAAAGTAGAATTTTTCCTTTCGGGATAGATATCTCAGTAAATAGTTATTTTATAAATAAGTTAGCTCGTATTTCTTATGGCGCTGCAGAAGTTATTTGCCCAGGTGAGAGAATTGAGGATACGGTGCTTAAACAATTCAATAGAATTAAAAATCCTCAAGTTACTGATATAGAAATTGATTGGGGCAAAATGAATGTAGAAACAACATTCCCAAGAACTATAAAATACATGTATGACAAAGAACCACTTTCGATTTTTGCTAAAATTAACGGGGAAGTAGGCGGAGTTGTAGTTGTAAAAGGAAGAGTTGGAAAGGGTAGAATTCAAAGAATAATTATGTTGAACGAACTTGAACTAGAAGAAAATGTTAATCTGATTGAAAAAATATGGTACAAAAAACGTATAGAATCTCTTCAACATAGACTTAAATATGAACGAGGAGAACTTAAAGAAGCAATGTATAATAAAATCGTTGAAATTTCTAAGAAGGTTGGAATAATTTGTAAAGAAACTTCATTTATTCTTTATGAAGAGATGGAAGATCCAATCTTAGGCATAAGCATAAGAAAAATTTTACCTGTTAAAACCACAAAAAGTTTAGAACTTTCATATGACAGTTTAGATGTAGATTCTGAATCTATAGCCTTCTATTATAAAGATTTATCAATGATAAAAGTAGAAAGTGATAAATATGATGATTTTAAAAGAAACCAATTATTAAAAGTCTTAGCATCTAATCAATTTGCTAGTGGAGCTTTTGGTATCGATGTGAAAGATAGCCTAGAGTGCAATATAAAATACACTACAAAAGCAATGTTAGCGTTTATACTAGGTAATGAAGACATTAAGATATATACTAATCAATTAAATAAATCTTTAGAGTTTTTATATAAAACATTAAAAAATACTGAGTTAGATTTAATTAAAGACGATTATATGAAACTATTGTTAGTCTTTAAACTAGCTATCAAAAAGAATGTACCATTATCTTTTAACAAACAAAATATTGATAATAAAATTCATGAAATCGAAGAAAAGTTTAAGTTGCAGGATATTAATTTAATTGAAATTCAGAATGAATTTATAAATGGGATAAGGGAAGGTTCTAATGAACCTAAGGATACACTAAATTTTATAATTTATAATGCTATTTTAAAAACACTTTAAAATTACTTAGATTTTTAAAGAGGGATTTAAAATCCCACAGTAAATGTAGAAGAAAAAGAGCAATTAAAACACTGTTACAAAAGTATTTGCATACTTTTGTAACAGTGTTTTAATTCAAAAATACATTTCACCTAAATTCTACTTGGTCTTCTATCAACATTATTGCCAACTAGGTCAATAGCACCAAGAAGTATATGAGCTGCACCAAATCCAACCACTCCGGCCGCTATCATTGGTACCATCTTCATTGCTACCATAACTGCACCTACACCTGTTACAACTGTACCCAGTGCAACTGGAACTGTTCCTTCACGAACTGCCATAAATTAATTCCTCCTTTAATAGTACACATCACGCTAAAAGTATGACACGTCTAAATCTTAGATTTTTTACTTTAATAGGTTGTGTATTTAAATCTTTTTTATTCTTACAGTAATACCTGGTACAAAACCAAATATATGAACACAAAATATGCCCTATAGAGTAGACATTTATGTTTTCTCTATAGGGCATATTT
>Ga0105047_10011780_pt1 | contig 14153 bp, 12 predicted proteins | sample MAT04_FD_78384 | JGI IMG/M metagenome (GOLD analysis project Ga0105047, IMG submission 78384) | Freshwater microbial communities from Lake Fryxell liftoff mats and glacier meltwater in Antarctica - MAT-04 (megahit assembly) | ecosystem: Environmental > Aquatic > Freshwater > Ice > Liftoff... | reverse complement strand
GTCGAAGCCTTTTTGAATATGAAGATCACAGATTTCAAAACAACACCAATCGCTGAGTTTCAGTATTTGAACGCCGGAAGGAGCGCTGGTTCTTTCTACGAAGACACACTGCCAGTCCATCGTGCGCGGGTTGATCAACTTCCCAGCGACGTTGATGCCATCATTGTCACTGCGGATCTTCAGGGGCGAGAGCGTTTTCAGGCAGCGATGGGAGGGCCGCCTCGTCTACTGGAATATCGCTGGACTTCGAGTCGCGGGTATTGGCGGCATCATCGGTAATCCCAATCGTGTCCATCGACGGTATGAAGACGACTACCTTGAGACTCTGAAACTCTTATTGGACGAACACGTTGATGTGATGCTGATGCATGAAGGACCGGATGGCACAATGACAGACGAGCGAGGAAATACACGAATCCGTGAAGTACTGGAAGAGCGTTCTTCATGTCTGGTCGTTCGCGGCCACGCCCACTGGCAGGAACCGTTTGCCCAATTCGCGTCTGGATGACAAGTACTGAACGTCGATGCAAGAATTGTCATCTTTACTCAATGAACCTGTCATGTGCCGGTAGAAAGCTTCACGCCTGCACTTCCCGCCATGCAGCTGCAATTCGCCCGATACCTCGTCGGCGGTATAAATTAATACAGGGTGTTTTTTCTCTCTATCAAAAATCCGCTTCGTCTCTTCGCCTCTCTCGTTACATCGAGGCGAAGACGAACGGTTTTGACCTTTTTCATTTACCAGTTAAACCAAGTATGCAGGAATACAGGGTAAACGCGCGCGAGGGTTTCGGCGGGCGCTGAAAAATAGTGGCGCTGACAGCGCTGACAACACGCAACAGTTATCTTCCGTGCAGTGGTGTCATCACGTAAGGAAATTTACCTGGTGTTGCATCGAGATCTCCTTGCCGTAGTGCTCAAGTAAACGTGCAGATTGCGGCCCAGAATTCCCAGTGATATGTACCGCTCAAATCCGAGCTCCGATCGACGCGACATTGCTGCTGACCGTTGCCCGACTGGAGTGCCCCGATCGCAGATTCCACACCCGAATGATTCTGTTGTGCGGCGAGAAAATCTTCGTTGGCATCAGCCAGTTGCTTCACAGATTGCTTTGCGCCGGGTTTCGGAAGACACAGGCTCGGCACAGTGTCGGACAGTTCAGTCTGGTTGTCGGGCGAATGAAATCCACGATCAAACGACAGACGACGAATCCGATTGTTGAAGCGTTTCTGCAGGATCTTTGTCTGCTCGACGGCCACGTCTCAGTCGCCCTGCTCGCGAGGCATCAAATTGTGATGCTCAATGAAACCCGCAGCGTCTTCATACACCAGAACCTGACGCCCAAACTGCACCGGTTCTCCGGCTTTGCCGCGTTTGTAAAGCTGCGTGTGTGGTTCGAACATGCTGAACAGTTAAACCATCTGCGTAGATTTCAGTCGTGATCTTCGTGGAGTTTTTTCGTTTCTCACTTTGCGTTCTTATAACGCAATTCCATTTACGGACGCGCACGAGCTACGCATACTCTGTTTCATAAGCGCACGGCGCGCATGACTTTATGTAGCAAGCGGGAGTCCGTGGTCGTGCAGTCGGATCATGACGTCGAGAAGTGATTGCATGCTGACGAGACTCGATGGCATGTTTTCATAGAGAAAGCCGGAAAAACTGGACATTTTGGTGGCTGTGGCTGTTTGCTGGCGACGACACGGTTGTCTATGTGCTCGACCGGACTGCGAATTCGCGAGTTGTACTGCCTCAATCGCGAACGACTTCGGCGCGCCCCAGTGACCAAGGAGCGAGTTGCAGCCGAATCCACTCTGCAGCAACATGTGGCCGCCATGGCTGCTCAGAAAGATGCCGAGCTGGCTGTCAAAAAGCTACGTGAACCGTGAATTCCTACTGACGCCGCTTGTCCGCTTTCGCGGTCATCCACAAGTTTCCGGGCCGTCATCGCCATATCCGCATCGCAAATTGCTCGAAATCGATCTTTACGCTGCGCTGTTCCTGCCCACACCTGCGGCGAATGTTTACTCGTCAGGTAACGTAAATCGTTTCAGCGTATCGTTTTAAGAACAAGTGGAGGATAACGGGGTCGAACCGATGACCTCTTGCATGCCATGCAAGCGCTCTCCCAACTGAGCTAATCCCCCAAATTTGGTCCGTTGAGTGCGGACTGACGGAACGCTATCAGTCCGTGCGGATAGTGTCAAGTAATTTCAGTCGTGTTCTCACTGCGTGTTTCGGCGGGAAGACGTACGAACGGCAGTATTGTCTTCTGCTTTCCGTCAGCAACACCAACGGCGTATCGCTTGCTGATACAGGGCCGTGCCTTTTTCAAGCTGGTCAAGCGTTATCCATTCGTCGTCAGTGTGGGCTTGTGCGATATCGCCTGGGCCGAAGACTGCAATGTTGCGGAGTTCCGTAAATACGGCTCCATCAGTGCCGTAGGCCACCGTTCGCGACGCGGGCCGAGATGTCAATTCCAGTAATTCGCGGATGAATGGTGTCTCAGGGTCGGTGTAAAGTGGCGTGCCGGCGAAGAGTAGTTCAAATTGCAGTCCGTTTGATTCTGCAAGAGCCTTAATACGTCGCACCATGCCGTCGGCGTTCTGGCCAGGCATGGGGCGAAAGTAGACCATGCATTCGGATTTGGCTGACGTGATATTCAGTGCCGTATTAGAATCTTTAACGACGATGTTCAGGCTTGGTGTCGGCGGCGAAAAACGATCATCGCGCCATTCTGGTGAAGTTTCCATTTCGCATTGAATGTTGCCGATTTCATTCAGGAACGGAATGAGTGCAAAGTTCGCGTTGAGTCCAAGGCCTGTACTGGAATGGGCGGCCCGCCCGATTGAGGTTGTACGGATGGCCCGACCGCCCTTGTGCGCGTGTACAATTTCGAGACGTGTGGGTTCGCCGATAATCGCCCGCGTCTGCGACGAGACGATCTCACGATAGATAGCTGATTTTTCAACGACTCTCTTCGCACCGGACATCCCGATTTCTTCGTCAGCAGTTGCGATAAAATAGAGAGGAGATTTCAGGTCGGTCGTCTGCAATGCGGCGGCGGCGGCCAACATGCAGCACAGAGATCCCTTCATGTCGCACGAACCACGTCCGTAAATTCGTCCATCAGCCACGAGCGGCGTCCAGGGGCCGGATTGCGGAAAGCTCCACGAATTGACAGGCACTACGTCAGTGTGACAAAAATAAGCCAGCCCGCACCCACTGTCCGGGCCTTTGCGACCCTGAATGCAGGATTTCCTGATACCGTTTTCGTCACAATAATCAAGGCGTTCTGTGTCAAAACCCAGGTGCACCAGCCAGGCGGCAACGCAATCCGTGATGTCACTGTTGGATTCGCTGCTGACAGTTGGAAATGGGATGAGTTCCTTAAGATAGTCGATTGCCTGCATAGAAAATACCGTAAGGAAAAGCCAGCACGGGGTTCTCGGGAGGTGCATACGATCGATGATTGCTGGCAAAAACGCAAGTGAGTCCCTTCGGAATTGATCGGCGGGATCGTGATCATGTTATCATGTATGAATCGGTCTCCGGCGAGTTCAATGCGATACGGGATTTTTTCAAAAGTCGAGTTACTGCGCCACCCGGTGTCAGCATTGCGCAATCCTGGCTGGGCCACAACTCCAGGTAATAAATCTCCGTCGAAAGTTTCCCCACGATGACGCAAAGTCTGATCGCTGAAATTCTTGAGCCGCTGGAATCAATGCGGCTCATCGATCCACATACGCACATTAACCCGCTGCATGCGGCATCATCGACCCTGGCGGATATTCTGGGCTATCACTACTACACCGAACTCGCTCATTCAGCCGGACTGCCCAAATCAAAGATCGAGGAGCCCGGAATCTCCGCGAAGGAAAAAGTCGGACGACTCGTGCCGTGGCTGGCGACGATTGAAAATACTGCGCAGTACAGCTGGTTACTGGAAATGTGTCAGGTGTTTTTTGATTTCAAAGACGATCGGATCACGGAAGCAAATTGGGAATCGCTCTATGATCGTTCGTTGCAGAAGATGCAGAGCGCTGACTGGGAACAGACGGTACTCGATCGATCCGGACTGGATCAGGTGTACCTCACGAACGACTTCGACGATGCGCTGAATGGCTTTAACACGCGAAAGTTTGTCCCGTGTCTCAGGACCGATGATCTGGTGTTTCATCTGACAAAACTTTCCGTTCGGGAGCGCCTGCAGAAAGCGACCGATGTCAGTCCCTGCAGTTCAGGTTCACTCAAACAGGCCATCGGGAGACTCTTCGATCATTTCAAGGCGCATGGTGTGCGCGCATGTGCGATATCGTTGCCACCGGATTTCTCACCGTCGTCCGTCACTGCGTCAGCAGCGGACTCGGTGATTGCAAAAGTATTCCGTGGAAGTGACCTCACGGTCGACGAATCGAGCGTGCTCAGCCGGTTTGTGTTCTGGTCGCTGGCGGAGTTCTGCGTTGAACACATGTTGCCGTTCGACCTGATGATTGGAGTGAATCGAAGAGTCTACGAAGGCGGGGTTTTTCAGGGGCAGGACCTGTTCGACAGTCGCGTGTCTCTGATTCAGTACAAAGCATTGTTCAATGCGTTTCCGAGCGTTGTGTTTCCGGTTTCAGTGTTGTCTGAGACAAGTAATCAGGAACTGGTAAGTTATTCGTGGATTTTCCCAAATGTCGTGACATGTGGACACTGGTGGTACTCGAACATTCCGGTTTACATTGAGCGTGATACGCGAGGGCGATTGCAGGCGGTTCCACAGACAAAGCAGATTGGTTACTATAGTGATATGTACAAGCTCGAGTTTGCTTTGCCAAAATTCGCCATGTATCGCCGGATTCTGGCGAAGGTATTGGCAGAAGATTTCGTGATTGGGCGTCACTGGAGTGTTGAGAAAGCCGTTTCACTCGGGAAAACCGTTCTCCGGGGAAATATCGAGGCGATCTTCGGGAAATGTGATTAACGTTTTGAACACGAAGTAACAGATTTCCCTGCGACTGATTTCAGGAAATGTAGAGGGACTGGATTTCATGGCACGCATCGTACTCTTGAAGGATGGTCAGTCGTTTCCCTATGAATTGACCAATTTTCCTGCGCGGATGGGGCGCCATCCGGATTGTGATGTGCAGGTGGATTCAAACATGGTGTCTCGATTCCACGCACAGCTCGTCAACATCAACAACAAGATTCTGCTGGAGGATCTGAGCAGTGGCAACGGATCATTCCTGAACGGTCGACAACTTGAAAAAAACACGCCGCTGCCGCTGCGTCATAACGACCGCATCAAGCTGGGGCCGATCAAATTTCGCTATGAAGATGACAAGGACGACAGTACGACCGACTCCGGAATGACCGAGGGAATTGATCTGAACGACGGAACTTCATCTACGATCATGGGCAGCGCGGCAGCGCGCGGCTTCGGCGTATTTGAAGTTCGCCCGGAGGAAAAACTGCGGGGGATCCTGAAGATCAATCAGAGCCTTGCCGGGCTGATTGAAGTGAGCAGCATTGCTCCGAAGATTCTGGACACGCTGTTCGAGATTTTCCCTCAGGCCGATCGTGGCGCGATTCTGATGAAGGATCCGGTCTCCAGGAAGTTCATTCCCATCGCACAGAAACAGCGTACAGAAGGCAGTGATGAATCTGTTCGTTTGAGTCGCATGGTTCTGGAACGCGTGATCAACGACAAGTCAGGGATTCTGTCGGCGGATGCAGCGAGCGATGCACGCTTCAGCGCGAGTGAATCGATTTCCAGTCTGACAATCCATTCCATGATGCTGGTGCCGATGCTTGATATGGAAGGCGAAGTGTTTGGGATCATCAGTCTTGATACGCAGAACCCGATGAAGCGATTTACGGAAGAGGATCTGGAGTTGCTGTTGGCGGTGGCCAACCAGTCCGCGCATTCGTACGAAAATGTCCGGCTGTTGCAAAGTCATGTCGATAAGCAGAAGCAGGACAAGGAAATGAAGATCGCAAGCGGTGTGCAGAAAGCTCTCCTGCCGGAAAAGATGCCGGACGTTGAAGGCTATCGCTTCTTTGCATCCTACGATGCGGCTCAGGCTGTTGGAGGCGATTACTTTGACTGCTTCATGATCGGTTCCCGGAAGGTCTGCATTTCGTTTGGTGACGTTGCCGGCAAAGGCGTGCCCGGCGCGCTGATCATGTCACGCATTGCGAGCGTCGTGCAGAACACGATGAGTTTCACTGATGACGTGCAGATCGCCATCCAGCGTATCAATTCTCACATGTGCCACAGCATGGTTGAGGGACGTTTTGTTACCTATATCCTGGGCGTGATCGATCTGGACACGAACCGCATTACGATGGCCAACGCCGGACACATGTCGCCGTTGATCCGCAAGGTTGACGGTGAGGTTGAGGAATTCAATCAGGAGACGATTGGAATTCCCGTCGGGATTGTGGACGGATATCCTTACGAAGTTGTTGAACGGGATATTGCGGTCGGGGAAATGTTTGTGCTCATCACGGATGGTGTCGATGAAGCTATGGATCCGGGCGGCAATCTGTACACGAAGGAACGCGTCCGCGAATTTGTGGCTGCCGGTTCGCCCGATCCCGAAGTGTTGGGACGAGCCTTACTTGCCGATGTACGCATCCATGCCAATGGCCGTGATCAGAACGACGATATCACCATCATGACATTCGGTCGTCTGCGCTGATTCTGGTTGCGGGAAATTGCATGCTTTTCCAGCAGCGGCAAAACCCGCAAACCGCACCACGGGCAACGCTGTGCCCCTGAAGTGCGGTTTGCAGTTGTAAAGGCCAAGCTCGTCAGAGCGAGCCCATGTGTTCTCCAAAGGTGCGCCATTCCATTGTGGAAGGATCAGCCACTTTGCGGTATCCGAGGCTCATCAGGACTTCCAGTACTTCGCTCCAGGTGGGAAACGGTCGACCGCTCTTGCGTTTGTAGTCGTCCATTGACTTCATGAATTCAATCTCGTTGTCTGAATAGTCGCGTTCGCAGGTCGTCGGATCTATCTGCCGGCGGCGATCCAGGCGGCGACGATCGATGATTTCGCGGCGCTCTTCGATCGTGATTTCCGATGCTGTCTGGACAGATTCCAGCTCGGGCCTGACAGCTCTTGTAGTTTTTCTTTCTGTGACCTTTTCTTCAACGACCGCAGGTTTGCGGCTTGAAGTCAGTCGTCTGCGACCTGTTCTGCGTCGTTCAGTGACGAGAAGATCGGAAGAATAATCCGACATAGCAATGCACCCTCTTCACGTTTGCGGGGACGAAACGAGACTCGTTGTTGCCTGACTGCAGTCAGTCGGTGCTACAACAGCTTTCGCCGGATGCATCGAGAACCACATGATTCAGTTCTCGGATTCAGTCCTTCGGATCACTGCGTACGTCCTTGTTCCGGCAGTAGAGTATTCCCCACAAATGGCAGACAGGGGAGAATAAAACGATTGCTGAAGTATGTTCATAAAAAGAAACATTAGCGATCGTGGAAGAAAACCGATAGTAACGGTCGGACTATTTGTGATAGCCCAGCGACGCCATCACGTCAAAGAGTTCTTCAAAAGTAATGAATCGGCGGTGACGGGCGATCTTATAGTCGTCCACGGCATTTGCCAATTCAGCGACCTCGGGGCGAGCAGATCGGTCTCCGTCACGGAACTGACGGCGTTCTGACCCGGTGGGGGCCGTACCGGCACCGCGCAGACGACGTTCCACGAAGAGAGATCCCGGTTGTTCGATATCAGACAGCTGGCTCATGGTATGTTTCACCTTTGACATTGCGGCGCAAGTCTGGAAGTAGTTTCGCTGAACTTGAAGCTGTGCAACCATTGGTTGAGTTTCCTCAGGCCGCAAACGACTTTCGATTTTGTCAATGGGATTCGAAGGCAACTCTGAGCATGGATGCGCGATTTTACCGAATTCGCCAAACTGTCGGATTACCACGTTTCCGGGTTTTCACTCCGGAGTCTGTTGCGTTCACGCCACACTCCGCTGAAATACACAACTTGGACCTCAGTTGTTTTCCTAACAAGGGCTGAAAGCCCTTGACCCATTTGGCCTACCGGCCCGTTGCCCAAACACCGCTCACGTTGTTCGCTTCCTGCAGGATGCGCGCACGGTGCGCCAGAAACAGAGTAAGACTCAAATTCAGAGTGGAATCATCATGACTGTTGTCAGTGTACTTGGTGCAGGAGCCATGGGAACTGCATGTGCATGGGTTGCCGCGCAAAACCCTGACGTTTCAGTGCGCCTGTGGGCCAGGAATGAGACGTTTGCCCGACACATCCAGGAAACACGTGAAAACAGCCGCCTGTTGCCACACGTCAAACTACCAGCTACGATCGAAGTGACAGCGGATCCTGCAATGGCACTGCGGCAGGCTTCTGTCGTGTTGGTTTGCGTTCCGACACGTGGTCTCCGTGACGCCATGCAGCAGTTGGCATCGCTGATCCCCGATCAGGCGCTCTTCGTCAGCGCTGTAAAAGGGATCGAAAATGACACTCTGCTCCGCCCGAGTCAGATGATCCGGCAAATTGCCGGTGAACGTCCGGTCGTTGTGCTGGGAGGCCCGTGTCATGCCGAAGAAATCACGGCACGCAAACCGGCAAGCATTGTGGCTGCCTGCGAATCGCTCGACGCGGCAGAACACATTCAGTCACTGTTGTCGATGGATACACTGCGAGTTTACTCCAATACAGACCAGCGAGGCGTTGAACTTGCGGGTGCGTTGAAAAATGTGATCGCAATTGCCGCGGGAATCTGTGACGGATTAGAGTTCGGCGACAACGCGAAGGCTGCATTGCTGACACGAGGATTAGCGGAAATGGTGCGCTTCGGGACCGCCATGGAGGCGAACAGCGAAACGTTCTTTGGCCTTGCCGGTCTGGGAGATCTTGTCACGACGTGCAACAGCCCGCACAGTCGCAATCGCTTCGTTGGCGAAGCACTGGGACGAGGACAGTCGCTTCAGGAGATCCTGGAATCTATGACAGCTGTCGCAGAAGGCGTCTTTACCGCCCGCAGCGTTTACCATCTTTCCAGCAAGCGCGGCATCAACATGCCGATCGCCGAACAGGTTTATCGTGTGCTCTTCGAAAACAAAAACCCGCGCGAAGCAACGGTTGAACTTATGCAACGCCCACTGAAGCTGGAATGATGATTCTCTGTGCTGCCTGACATCCATTCTTCAACCGATCGGAAACAGACTCAGCAACAACCAGGCAATTCCTCCGACGGACATGAGCACAATGAGTACGATCACTAACGAGATGAGTCGCTTTCGGTTTTTTGCCTCCTGCTGAAGGCTGAGAAGTTGCACACCCATTTTTGAGCCAAAGGTGATTTTCGATCCATGATTCAGGGCACACAGCGCTTCCACTTTCCCGTTGACGTAAGTGGGGAGTGTTCTTGATTCCTGATGCAGCTTCCAGTGCTGACCGTCGTATTCCAGCCAGCACTGGACGCTGTCAACGCCATCTTCCCGCAGTAACAGGACGTCGGCACCATGTGCAGAACCGATCGAAGTACGGGCCTTCATCAGGGCAACCTGGCGCTTTGTTCCCAGAATCTGCAGTCGCCAGCCAGCCGGTGCAGGGCCTTTGAATGCGTGCGGACGTGAAGAAGCTGGTGTCGCCGAACGCACGGGTTCAGTTCGGATTTTATCAGGTACCGGCTGTCGAATTGAAGGCGTTTCCGATTGGCTGAAGCTGTCGGTTCCATCCGCAATCTGATAATTGCCTTCCCGGAGCCAGCCAGACGCTGATGTGATGGATGATCGTTGCCCGGACGATTTTTTCCCTGACTGCTCTGCTTTCGCCTTTGCCTGTTTTGCCCTCAGAGTCACCAATTCACGAAAATCGAACTGAATCGCCTTTCGCTGTGCGTACGGCCTGACAGCATCCGCAAGTTCATCCGCCGACTGATAACGCTTTGCCGGATCTTTTTCCAACATCTTCGCAATGATGGCACCGATTTCTGCTGGGATCTCAGGACGAAGCTGGCAAACGTTCCTCGGCCGTTTCGATCGATGGGCTTCAAGCTTCGCTTTGTTTGATTTTTCCGGAAACGGGACATGCGCGGTCAGTGCCACATACAGTGTGGCGCCAAGGCTGTAGATGTCGGCTCGTGCATCGACATGGCGACTGTCCAGCGATTGTTCCGGAGCGATATAATCAGGTGTTCCCAGGCAGTCGTGGCCAAATACCATTGACAATGAAAACTCTTCTTCCGGTACATCGTTCATCATCGCCAGGCCAAAGTCCAGAATCCGCGTCACGCCATCCTGATCAATCAGAAAGTTCGCAGGCTTGATGTCGCGATGAATTATGCCCTGTGCGTGTGCAGCTTTCAGTGCTTGCGCTGCCTGCAACGCGATGTCGCAGACCATTGGCCACTTGAGGGCTCCGTACAATGCGACAAGTTCATGCAGACTGATGCCGCGAAAAAGTTCCATCACGAGATAATGGACTGCACCAGTCGTGTCCATGCGATATGTGCGAATGATGTTTGGATGATTGAGTCGCATCCCGGCGATCGCTTCCAGTTTCATTCTGGCCAGCATTCCGGCATCCAGAGCGTGCTCCGAGGACAAAACCTTGATCGCCACCTTACGATCTTCGTTTGGATCTTCCGCGATAAAAACGCAACCCATGCCCCCAAAGCCCAGCACTTCGCGAATACGATAGCCGTCGATCACCAGACCTCGATATCGTCCTTCGAGCAGTCGTTCGGCCTGGAACGGCGTCAGCACACGTCCACGAACGAGGAGTTTCGCTGTCTCCCGTGCCGTAGCAGCGTCCGGGATCTTGAGTTTGTCTCGCATTTTCTTAATCTGCGATCCTGTGAGCAGCTCGCTCTTTGCGAGCAATTCCAGAAAACTCTGAGCTGCGACCGGAACCTGCATCTTAAAAACCCCTGACAAAACCTGCGTGAGCCGCGACGCTTGCCTGGAAATCAGACTTCCTGCAAATCCCCGACCAGATCGCTCATTGCCGTCCCAGATCCCGATCCAGCAGGCGGACAAGACTGGCCATCGACGAAACCTCCAGTTTCCTCATCGCGCTGCTTCGATGTTTTTCCACCGTCTTGTAGCTGATCCCGAGCTGAATTCCGGTCGATTTGTTGGTACATCCCCGGTAGATCAGCAAAATCACATCACGTTCGCGGAGTGACAGTCGATCCAGATATGATTCTCTCGATGGAAGTACGGGTGGCAGAACTTCGTCGAACGGATCGGCCTGCTTCAACTGTCGAAAAGCCTCTTTGACAGCGGCGAGCAATTCTGTGCGGTCAAACGGTTTGTCAAGGACCGTCACTGCGCCATTTTTCATGGCAGCCACCGCCAGACTGGTGGTCGAAAATGCCGTGATGAGAATCACCTTAAAGTGATTCGGACGAGCCGACAGGCGGCGCTGAACCTCAATGCCCTCGACCAGATTCATCACTTGATCTGTGACGACCACACCGGGCGGCAACTGTTCCGAATCATCCAGGAACTCTGACGGAGAACTGTACGCTCGAACCTCGTACCCGGAAATACGCAGCATCGTATCAATGACCTTGAGCACTGCGAGATCGTCATCGACGAGGTACACGCGTTCGACAAGGTACGTATTCTTCCCTTTGGAGACAGCATCGGGGGCTGGTACGAATTTTTCGTCATTTTCAAATACTTGGTCGTTCATTTTCCGGGGAACAGATTCAAGGAAATGAATGTTTTTGGAAACCGTTGAAAGTCAGGCAACGAAGACGTGCAGCCAATGGTATTCTACTTCGTCCCGAGCCCCCAAGCATCCAACATCAGGCGCAGAGTCGAATAATTCATTTTTCAACACGAATGTCAATTCACTGCTACATCAGGCTGCCCAGAATTGAAAAATTCAGAATTTCCGAGTACCTGGTTTCTCAGGTGTAACACCACTCCCCCGGTTCCACCCTTTTTTTGCTCGTCTCGCTCTGTCAAAAACCGCACAAAACCAGTACCGTTCCCGCTTGTTCAAGTGGTAGGTCAAAAAACTGACACCCGGAATGATAGCCAGGATGGCCCCGTGAAAAGTGATATGTTAAGGGAAAACAAAGGACTGCTGATCGACAGTCCTTCTTCACGCAGGAAAAGTCCCTGGTTGCTGATCGGAGCGCTGGGAGCCGGGATGCGGGCTTTTGGCGAGTTGCTGCTCGACGCCGGTGAATCTGTGTTAGGTACGGATCACGACCTGAAATTCGGTGAGTCTGGTCGGCCTGCGATAATCAATTCTCATTCGTTCAGACTTTTTCACCCGGAACAAGCGGAACAAATTTTCGCAGACACTCCCGAGTACGTCGTCTGTTCATTGGCTGTACCGGAGTCATGTCCGTTGCTGAAGCGCTGCCGATCGCTTGGTTTAACTCCAATGTCACTTTCGCAGGGACTCAGTCTGTTGCTTTCATCCCGCCATCAGGCATGCGTGGCAGGGACACACGGCAAAACAACAACCAGCGGAATGACCTGGTGCATCCTGCAGGAGGCAGGCTGTAATCCGTCGGCGTATGTTGGTGGCGTAATGAGAAATCGAAGTCGCTCCGGAATCTTTGGTTCTGGTGCGGTGGCTGTTGTCGAAAGTTGCGAATACCGTCAGTCGTTTCTGCACCTGTCGCCAAAGACAGTTGTGCTGACCGGCATCGAACCGGATCACTTCGACTGCTTTACGTCTCAGGCGGACTGTGATCAAACCTTCAGCGATTTTGTCGCGCGGCTACCGTCCGATGGGACTCTGATTTTCAACCATGACTGCCTCCGTTCTGCGGCGATCGCAGCAACCTGCAGACGACGGACCATTTCATTTTCGCTCCATGATGATGCGGACTGGAATGCCGTCTCCTGTGAATCAGGATCTGCCGGAATTTCTGGCAACAGTCAGCGGCAGTCGTTTCTGCTCCGCAACCGAACGCATGATGTCGGGCTGGTGCAGCTTCAGGTGCCCGGACTTCACAATCGACAGAACGCCCTTGCTGCGATTGCTGCGGCTGTTGCAAGCGGCGTCTCTGTCGAGACAGCCATCCACGGCATCGCGGCATTTTCCGGAATTCATCGGCGTTTCGAACACCGCGGACAAATATTCGGTATCGACTGGATCGACGACTACGCCCATCACCCGACCGCAATTCGCGCCACTCTCGAAACCGCACGAAGTGTCTTCCCCAAACGCCGTTTGATCGCTGTTTTTGAGCCGCATCAGTTGTCGCGGGTTTCGGCACTTTTTGAAGATTTCCGTTCTGCACTTTCACTTGCGGACGAATGCCTTATCCTTCCGGTACTTCCCGCCCGGGAAATGGCTTCAACCGCTCACTGCAGCCGCGTTTCGGGAACTCTGGTCCGCAGGATCTCTGAATCGGGAGGCAGCGCTTTCCTGGTGGCGAATCTTGACCAGGTTCTGGGAAGATTAGAACATTCCGGGCGACCGGGCGACGTTGTTATCACAATGGGAGCAGGCAGGACATATCAGATTCATGACGAAATCCATCGAAGACTTCAGCGAAATTCTGCGGCGTGACGAACCGCTCAGCCAACACACATGGCTGCGAGTGGGTGGTCCTGCGCAGTACTTTGTGACTCCGCGGACAGAAGCAGAACTTCTGGAGGTCATGACGACCTGCCGCAGCCAGCAGCTCCCGATTCATATCCTCGGCAGCGGATCAAATCTCCTTGTGCGCGAGGCGGGTGTGCAGGGTGTTGTTGTGCGTGTTGTCGAACCACTCCTGAGTGAGGTCAGGATTGAAGGTACGTCGCTTACGGCTGGTGGTGGAACATTGTTGTCGCATGTTGTGGCGGAAGCCATTCGAAGTGGGCTTGGAGGCATTGAGTATCTCGTCGGCATCCCCGGCACGATTGCCGGTGCCGTTGTGGGCAACAGCGGCGGACGGACGGGTGATATCGGTCAGTTGATCACGAGCGTCCGGGTCCTGACTCAGGAGAATCAAATCGCCGTGCGGCGTGGTGATGAGTTATCGTTCTCGTACCGCCGCAGTAGTATTCAGGATTTGCTGATTCTGTCGGCGACGCTGGAACTCATACACGACGATTCTGAAGAGTTGACGCGCAGGATGCGCAAGAACTGGATCATGAAGCGATCGACTCAGCCGTTAGCCGACCAATCTGCGGGCTGCATCTTTCGCAACCCACGCGGGC
>Ga0105047_10011778_pt1 | contig 14153 bp, 12 predicted proteins | sample MAT04_FD_78384 | JGI IMG/M metagenome (GOLD analysis project Ga0105047, IMG submission 78384) | Freshwater microbial communities from Lake Fryxell liftoff mats and glacier meltwater in Antarctica - MAT-04 (megahit assembly) | ecosystem: Environmental > Aquatic > Freshwater > Ice > Liftoff... | reverse complement strand
TGAATCAGAGCCCGGAACATTCAAGGATCGTTACCTCATGGAACGCAATCCTCACCTTTTGATTGAAGGAATGATCACTTCCAGCTTTGCGCTTGGGGCAAAAGTATCCTACATCTATATTCGCGGCGAGTATTTTTATGTTTCACGGATTCTTGAAACAGCGATAGAAGAAGCATACGCAAAAGGTTTCCTTGGAAAAAACATTTTAGGTTCGGGCTACGACCTTGATCTTTATGTTCAGGTTGGTGCCGGAGCTTATATCTGTGGAGAAGAAACCGCTTTGCTCGAATCGCTTGAAGGTAAACGCGGAAACCCTCGCATCAAACCTCCTTTTCCGGCAATCGCTGGATTATATGGCTGTCCAACTGTCGTAAATAACGTTGAAACCATTGCCGCCGTAGTTCCAATCATTAATGATGGCGGCGATGAGTATGCGAAAATCGGCATCGGTCGCTCAACCGGAACCAAACTTATCTCCGCCTCGGGAAACATTAACAAACCAGGTGTCTACGAAATTGAACTAGGTGTTTCTGTGGAGGAATTTATTTACTCCGATGAATATTGCGGAGGAATCGCCAACGGAAAACGAATGAAAGCCTGTGTTCCGGGAGGTTCATCTGTTCCTATTTTACCTGATTATCTGGTGTGTAAGACAGAAGCAGGTGAAGATCGCCTTATGACCTATGAATCGTTAGGTGACGGCGGATTTATTTCTGGCTCAATGCTAGGTTCAGGTGGATTTATCGTTTATGATGAGAATCAGTGTATTGTCCGTAACACATGGAACTTCGCCCGCTTTTACCATCACGAAAGCTGCGGACAATGCAGCCCATGTCGCGAAGGAACAGGCTGGATGGAACGCGTTCTTCACCGGCTGGAAAAAGGACTGGGCAAAATGACCGACATGGATCTTCTTGTCGAAGTCGCCAAAAAAATTGAAGGTAATACGATTTGCCCGCTTGGTGACGCGGCAGCCTGGCCTGTTGCGGCAGCGATTCGTCATTTCCGTCACGAATTTGAATACCACGTGTTGAATCCTGAAAAGGTGAAAGATCCAAAACATGGGCATAGCCATCCGATAATGCCTCTTAAACCTGTTGCAGTTGTTGCATAATTTATCTGAAAATGAGCCTGCTTAAAGTCACGATAGATAATCACTCAATAGAAGTAGAACCGGGAACAACGATTCTGCAGGCCGCGCGTATGATCGGCAAGCAGGTAGCACCTCCGGCAATGTGCTTTTATACGAGCCTCAAAACTTCCGGCGGATACTGCCGCACCTGCCTTGTAAAGGTTTCCAAAGGGTCAGAAAAAGATCCGCGCCCTATGCCTAAGCTGGTCGCCTCCTGCCGCACAACGGTGATGGACGGAATGGAAGTTCAGAATTATACTTCACCAGAAGTTGTTGAAGCTAGAAAAGGTGTTGTTGAATTCCTTTTGTTGAATCATCCGCTGGATTGTCCAATCTGTGATCAGGCCGGAGAATGCCATCTTCAGGACCTTTCCTACGAAAACGGAAGTAGTCATAGCCGCTACGAATTTGATCGGCGCACATTTGAAAAAATTGACATCGGCGACAAGATCCAGCTGCACATGACACGTTGCATCCTTTGCTACCGTTGTGTTAAGGTTGCAGATCAGCTCACTCCGGAGCGCGTTCACGGTGTAATCAATCGCGGAGAAGTTTCCGAGATCAGCACTTATATCGAGAAAGCCGTTGAAAATGAATTCTCCGGAAACATGATCGATGTGTGTCCTGTAGGAGCACTAACAGATCGCACTTTCCGTTTTAAAAGCCGCGTTTGGTTTTTAAAACCAATGAATGCGCACCGCGATTGCCCTACCTGTTCCGGCAAAACCGTTATCTGGAAACATGGGCAGGATATTTACCGTGTTACAGGCAGAAAAGACCAATGGGGCGAGCTGGAGGAATTTATCTGTAACACTTGCCGCTACGACAAAAAAGAAGTTAGTGACTGGGTTGAGGAAGGGCCAAGAGTGATTTCCAGGCATTCCGTTATCTCTCAGAATATTTACCTGAAAGGGACCAAGTTCGTGGCATCTCCCGAAACACTTCCTGACACAAAACAACTAAGCTGATGGAATGGCTTTTTTTGCTTGATAAGACTGTAATTGCATTTGTTGCTTTCGCCATCACTTTGCTGATCGCCACTTACAGCACGTATGCTGAGAGAAAGGTTGCAGCTTTTATGCAGGACCGTGTTGGGCCTGATCGTGCGGGACCATTCGGAATTTTTCAGCCGTTGGCAGATGCCGGCAAATTCTTTTTTAAAGAAGAGATCATTCCGAATACCTCAAATAAATTCCTTTTCATTATCGGCCCTGGGATCGCAATGCTCACTGCTTTGATGACCAGCGTTGTAATCCCGTGGGGAGATACGTTGGAAATCAACGGCAGGATGGTTTCGTTGCAGGTTTCAGATCTGAATATTGGTGTGCTTTACGTATTTGGAGTAGTTTCTCTGGGCGTTTACGGCATTATGATCGGAGGCTGGGCTTCAAATAATAAGTTTTCCTTGCTTGGGGCGGTCCGTGCATCTTCCCAGATGATCAGCTATGAGATCAGTATGGGTCTCGCGTTGATCGCTTTGATAATGATGACCGGCAGCTTAAGCCTCAAAACCATCGTTGAACAGCAGCATAGTTTCTGGAATGAAGGCTGGTTCAGTTGGAATGTTTTCAGTCAACCACTTGGATTCTTATTGTTTCTCGTATGTTCGTTTGCTGAATGTAACCGAACACCTTTCGACCTTGCAGAATGTGACGCTGAGCTTGTAGGCGGATATCATACCGAATACAGCTCGATGAAACTTGGGTTTTACATGTTTGCCGAATACATCAACATGTTTATTTCAGGCGCTTTCATGACCAGCCTTTTCTTTGGCGGATATAATTTTCCATTCATGGATGACATGGGACTATCTCAGAACTGGGTCACCGTTATCGGCGTTTTTGTATTCTTTCTGAAAACATTTGCCTTCATCTTCTTCTTTATGTGGGTAAGGTGGACGTTGCCTCGTTTCCGGTACGATCAACTGATGAGGCTGGGCTGGCAATACATGATACCTCTTTCTTTACTTAATATTTTTATTACCGGATCTGTGATACTTTTTATAGAGTACATCAAATAAACGGCAATAATTCAAACACAATGAAGCCATTATCGAACCGTTCAAAGGTTGTTTCTGATAAGACATTATCGGCGAAGGAAAGTGCCTATCTTCCGGCTATAATGCACGGTCTGGGCGTTACGCTAAAACATTTTTTCCGTCGTCCCGCCACCACAAAATACCCCGAACAACAGCGTGAGTTTTCTGTAGTCTACCGCGGCCGCCATGTTTTGAAGCGTGATGAAAACGGTGCCGAGCGCTGCACAGCCTGCGGATTATGTGCAGTTGCTTGTCCGGCAGAAGCAATAACGATGACTTCCGCCGAGCGCAAAAAAGGCGAGGAAAAACTTTATCGCGAAGAGAAATACGCTACTACCTACGAAATCAACATGCTTCGTTGCATTTTCTGTGGCTTGTGTGAAGAAGCGTGTCCGAAACAAGCAATTTTTCTTACCCCTGAAACAGCTCCGGCAAGCTATGAGCGTGAGGATTTTTTCTGGGGCAAAGATCGCTTAGTAGAAGGTTTGGCGCCAGAACAAAGAATAGACGTAACAAAGCGCCAGGACAGATAATCAGTAAAGAACTTAAGTGCTGTTTTTGAGCATTAGGCATAGCGGCATCAGCCACAACTAAGCTTTGGATGCTGCCTTGGCCTGCAGCCTTCGTAACGATTACTCCAGGTTTGCAAACCTCAATACCATTCAGAAAGCCAGCACCGATATTAATCGGAAATATTGATTCGCGACCTATAAAAATAATTCCGGCTACAAATCTCATCCGGTTTGATAAAACAGTTAAAAAATCTACTAATTTCGCCGCGGTACTAAAAACCCTGCATGTCTTCAGTTGCTTTCCTGGTTCTTGCCGTACTTACTATTGTTTCCGGGTTGATGGTTGTCTTCTCAAAGAACCCTGTTTACAGTGTTCTATGGCTAATCATCTGCTTTTTTTCTATTACAGGACATTATATTCTGTTAGACGCTCATTTTCTTGCCATCGTAAACCTTATTGTATACGCAGGTGCAATCATGGTATTATTTCTTTTTGTGATCATGTACCTCAACCTGAACAAGGAAAACGAACCGCATAAACCATTTCTTCTCAAGCTTGCTGCGGTTATTTCCGGATGTTTACTGATGGTAATACTTGCCGGGTCGCTTAAAGGTTTTTCTATGAACCCGCCTACCCAGATTCCCGGAACTTTCGGGACAGCAAAAGGCGTCGGATATATATTGTTTCACGAGTTTCTTCTGCCTTTTGAAGTCGCATCCATCCTCTTTATTTCTGCTATGGTCGGAGCTGTAATTCTTGGTAAAAAGCACATTAACGATTAACGATGGAAGAGATACAGCGGGCGTTCGGACAAATTGGAATTAATCATTACCTGTTTCTTAGCTCCGTATTGTTTTCAATCGGGGTGATGGGCGTATTGCTTCGCCGCAACTTCATCATCATTTTTATGTCTGTAGAATTGATGCTTAATGGGGTGAATATCCTTCTTGCGGCCTTCTCCCGTTATTCTGGCAACCAGTCAGGGCAGGTTTTCGTGTTTTTTATTATGGTGGTGGCTGCAGCCGAAGTAGCTGTTGGGCTGGCAATCCTTGTTATGATATACCGAAACATACGGTCAACGGATATCAATGCATTGAAAAATCTTAAATGGTAATCCACGCGAAAAAATCAAGATAAATGGAAAAATTCGCCTGGCTTATTCCTTTGCTTCCGCTTGCCGGCTTCCTGCTTTGCGTCTTTATGGGGAAGAAAATTTCCCGCAATGTTCTTGGATCTATTGCCTCTTTATTAATCCTCGTTCCATTCCTTCTTGCAGTCGGTATCTTTATCCCTTTTGCATCTTCCCCCGATTCTGAGCCGATCCGGATTCTATATCTGGAATGGATAAATATCGGGAAGCTAAATGTTAACTACAGCATTCAGCTTGATCAGCTTTCGTTAATGATGATGCTGGTAATTACCGGCGTAGGATTTCTTATTCACGTGTATTCAATCGGATACATGCACGACGATGAGAACTTCCATAAGTTCTTTGCCTACCTCAACCTCTTCGTGTTCTTCATGCTTGTTCTTGTAATGGGCAGTAATTACTTAATGTTGTTTATAGGATGGGAAGGCGTTGGACTTTGCTCTTACCTGCTCATCGGCTTCTGGCATAAAAACCCGGAATATAATAAAGCAGCAAACAAGGCCTTTATCATGAACCGTATCGGGGATCTTGGTCTTTTACTTGGGATTTTCCTATTATACCTAAGGTTTTCTTCACTTGAGTATAACCGCATTTCTTTTGAAGCGCTTCAGATAGCTACCGGCGATCCGATTATCCGTAACGCAACACTTCTTTTGTTCATCGGCGCGATAGGCAAATCGGCTCAGCTGCCACTTTACACATGGCTTCCCGACGCAATGGCCGGCCCGACACCTGTTTCAGCGCTTATCCACGCCGCAACGATGGTTACCGCTGGCGTTTACCTGATTATCCGCTCCAATGTTCTTTTCACTCTTGCCCCTTTCACCCAGGAAATAATAACCATTGTTGGTCTTTGCACGATTCTTTTTGCGGCCACGATAGCCTTAAAGCAGAATGATATCAAGAAAGTCCTCGCCTACTCAACCGTATCTCAGCTTGGATATATGTTCTTCGCTTTAGGACTCGGCGCATACTCAGCAGCTTACTTTCATCTTTTTACCCACGCATTCTTCAAAGCCCTATTGTTCCTCGGTTCCGGATCGGTGATCCACGCGATGGGTGGCGAACAGGATATCCGGAAGATGGGTGCCTTAAAAAAGCATCTTCCAATAACCCATCTCACTTTCTTAATCGGGACAATTGCTATCGCAGGAATTCCGCCGCTGGCTGGTTTCTTCTCGAAAGATCAGATCCTTGCAGCTGCTTTTGAGCAACACAATGTCCTTTTCTGGGCCCTGGCTCTTGGTGGGGCACTACTTACTGCCTTTTACATGTTTCGCCTTTATTACCTCACGTTCCACGGTCAGTTTCGTGGAAGCCATGAGCAGGAGCACCATCTCCATGAATCGCCAAAAACTATGACCGTTCCGTTGGTAATTCTTGCAATTTGCTCTGTCTTTGCCGGTTTTATCAATATCCCGGAAGTATTGGGTGGCAATCACTGGCTGGATCGTTTCTTCGCACCTTTGCTTGCCGGGTCGGCCCAAATCATTGAGGAGGTTGAACATACGCACCTCTCTCACGAAACCGAATACATCCTGATGGGAGTCTCTGTCCTGGCGATTCTGGCTGTAGTATTTTACGCAAGAATCCGGTACCTGCGCAATGGACATGTTCCGGCCGACGATTCAGAAGAAATCCCGGGTTACGAGCGTTTACTGGCTAACAAATATTACGTGGATGAAATCTACGACAGGCTGATTGTTAAACCTGTTCTAGCCGCATCTTCGCTTATTTACCGGTTTATTGAAGTAAAGGTCATTGACCGGATCGTTAACGGAGTCGGTCAGGTGATCGTGATTGGTTCACGAACTTTCCGCTTTCTCCAAACGGGAAATGTCGGATTTTACATTTTCGCTATGGTGGTCGGAATCCTGGTCATCCTTGCGGCTAACAGCTTTCTCAACTAGGCATGGCGAATCACCCACCTCCAGTACTGTCGCCGGCAATTTCAGTTGCACTCCTTGTCTTTCCGTTTATCGCGGGACTGCTGATTCTCATGTTGCCTTCAAAATTCGCAAAGAGAGCGGCCTTCATTGCAACGCTGATACAGGCCGCATTGACTGGTTATGCGATTTATGCCTTTAACATTAACATGAGGAATTCGCCTTTAATGGTGAATGAGCAGGGCATTGTAAACATGCCCTGGATAACGCAGTTTGGAGCACGGTTTTTTATCGGGCTGGATGGCATTTCAATGCTAATGGTGATTCTTACCAATTTCCTGTTACCGTTGATCGTTCTTTCAACCTGGAATAGAGAGTTTCAACGTTCAAAGCTGTTCTATTTTCTTGTACTGATGATGCAAGGTGCGCTGGTGGGCGTTTTCGTTTCACTTGACGCTTTCCTTTACTATATCTTCTGGGAACTTGCGCTGATACCTATTTATTTCATCATATTGCTTTGGGGTGGAGAAAACCGGGTAAGGATAACCTTCAAATTTTTCATCTACACCTTATCCGGAAGCCTGCTGATGCTTGCAGGAATTATCTGGCTTTACCTTCAGACGCCCGGCGGAAGCTTTGGTGTTGATGCATTTTACGCATTACGTATCGACCCGGCTGCCCAACGTTGGGTTTTCTGGGCATTCTTCCTGGCATTCGCAATAAAAATCCCGCTCTTGCCTTTCCACTCGTGGCAGCCCGATACTTATTTTACGGCTCCCAATGCTGGAACAATGCTCCTTTCTGGAATCATGCTGAAGATGGGTATTTACAGCATGATGAGGTGGATGATTCCTGTAGTTCCTAACGCAGTATTGGCTTACCGCGACATGGTGATTATCCTTTGCATCGCAGGAATTGTTTATGCTTCATGGATTGCGATGACCCAGAAAGACCTAAAGAGAATCTTTGCCTGGTCATCAATTGCTCACGTAGGACTTATCACCGCAGGCTTATTCACTTTATCAGAGAGCCGCACCGGTTTTCAGGGTGCGCTTATCCAGATGATTGCACACGGAACCAATGTGGTTGGGTTGTTCTTCGTAGTAGAAATAATCCAAAGCCGGATGGGAACAACAGAACTTGACAAGCTCGGAGGAATAAGGCAGAAGGCGCCGGTTTTCGCTTCGGTCTTCATGGTTATTACGTTTGCAAGCATTGCATTACCGCTAACTAACAGTTTTATTGGAGAGTTTCTATTGCTCAATACTTTGTATGAATATAGCTATTGGTTTGCCGCAATTGCCGGGTTAACTATTGTTGCTGGTGCTGTTTATATGCTGCGCGCCTACAAGGTGAGCATGCTGGGCGAATCGTCTCAGCTTTCAATTATTAAAGACGGAGTAGTCGGGATTCCAGCTGAAAGTCACTCCGCAGCGGTTCCCGGGCAAGGCAGGCAAGGCTATTTCGCAGACCTGAGTACTTCAGAAAAACTGGTGTTCTTTCCAATTGTAGGCTTGATTGTCTTTTTTGGAATCTATCCGCAGTTTATTTTCAACCTTACAGACGAGTCGGTAAAATACCTGCTTTCAGAAATTACTAAACACCTGGTACCGACCTCCTGATATGTCAACACTGGTACTTCTATCGCTGCTCGGATTCCTGGTTCTTTTTCTGGGAGCCTACGGAATGAAAAAGATCCTGCTTCCTGTGGTGATAACAGGTTTGGCAGCCGCATTTGTTTTAAATGCGATGGACTGGAACACCACAATCACGTGGTTCAATATGATGCTGTATGATAACTATGCAGTGTCCTTTACAGGGCTCATGATTGTTGTGGTGCTGATGATCATGCTATTAGCTACCTATCATTTCAGGAATGAGGATAGCCAAATCGCGGATATTTATGCGCTGATGATCTTCGTACTTACCGGTGCGCTGGTAATGGTAAGCTATTCGAGCCTGGTGATGCTGTTTATCGGAATTGAGATCCTTTCTATTGCGCTCTACATTCTTGCAGGCAGCAGAAGGATGAACCTATCATCGAACGAAGCAGCTCTAAAGTATTTCCTGATGGGAGCTTTCTCATCCGGCTTCCTGCTGTTTGGGATCGCATTGATGTTCGGTGTCACAAACAGCTTCGACCTCGCTGTGATTTCAGATTATGTAAATGATACTGATGAGATTCCGGTGATTTTCCATACTGGAGTGATTCTTATAATGATCGGCCTTTCCTTTAAGATCGGCGTTGTTCCTTTCCATTTCTGGACACCCGACGTTTACCAGGGTTCGCCGGTGCTGATTACTGCCTTTATGGCAACTGTGGTAAAGACGGCAGGTATCGCGGCATTTTACCGGCTCTACGACACTTGCTTCAGTGCGATTGCGGAAAACTCGTGGTACCAGATTCTGTGGGTTATCTGCGCAGCGACAATCTTACTCGGGAACATCTCTGGTGTTCTCCAAAACGAAACAAAAAGAATGTTGGCCTGGTCGAGCGTAGCACATGCCGGCTACCTGTTGCTTCCTATGCTCGCTTTGAATGAGCTGTCTGCTTCGGCCATTTTCTATTACTCCGCAGCCTATTCATTCGCATCTGTTACTTCATTTGCAGTGGTGATGAGCCTTTGCGGGGTTAACAATGAGCTGCCGATAGATCAGTTTAAAGGCCTTTCGAAAAATAATCCGTTGCTCACCTTTGCACTCGTTATTTCAATGTTTTCGCTTGCTGGAATTCCGCCGCTTGCCGGATTTTTCGCCAAGTATTTCATCTTCGTAAATGCCATGCGAGCCAACCTGAACATCATTGTGATCATAGCAATTGTCGGTTCCCTTATCGGTATCTACTATTATTTCAGGCCGGTTGTTTATGCTTTCAACAACGACGTTCCGCCACTTGAAAAGATTAGAACAAACCTGGCTTTTAATATTGTCGTGATTGCGGGGATTATGATAACGCTCATCCTTGGCGTTTTCCCTGACCTGGTTTCCGGATTACCTGGGAATTAGTGTTTCCAAATAATTCAACAGCACCATTTCAGTCGGCCATATCATCCTCACCCGATCCCGCAATTTTCATTATCAGCGAAGTCTCAAAGCCTTTCGCCCTCAAACTGTTTACAATCCTTGCAAATTCGGCCCTGCTTTTCAGGGTTTTTGTCCCTTTCAGCTTCTGAAAAAGCGATCTGATTGTTGATTCATATTCAGCGTCTTTGATCTCTGACATTCCCTGACGAATACAAAACGGAGACACGCCTTTCTGTTTTAAGGCTGCTTCTATTTTTCGTCTTCCCCATTTATTCACCCTGAATTTTCCCCTTGCAAACGCCCTGGCGAATCGCTCTTCGTTCAGGAACCCCTCTGTGATGAGCTCCGAAATCACAAACTCCGCATCTTCGCCCTTAATCCCGTTTTCACCCAGCTTCCGGCGCACCTCGCTCTGACTGCGCTCCTGGTAAGCACAGTACTTCTTTAGCTTCTCTATTGATTCAGTAACAGTGTAGAGCACGCGTGAGTTATCTGTCCTCTAAAATAGGAACACTGGGCGTTGTCTGTATTAAATATACTTCTCATTTACCAACAAGTGTCACTTCATTACAGGTAAGTGTATTGAACGACACAAGAACCATCGACAAGCCGCCAATTAAAAGGAAGCCCTAACGATAAAAACTAAACCATTTTGAAAAATGATCAAAGCGACAGACTAATAATTGCAACGCTGCACCTTTCACCGACAAGACCTGGCAACGATCTACAATCAATTTTTTCCCAATCGAATTCCTTGAAAGCATATCTGCCCAGCCGCAAAAAAGGCATATTAAATATCGCGTTTATCGATTCACAGGTGTGACTTGCAATAGCCGCGAAGCAAAACTAAAAAAACCTCTGTTGCACCAGATGTATCTGTTATGGCGAATTTTAAAAAAACAACGACACACGCAATCCTCACAGGATAAAAACGCCTTGCGTTAAACACTTCGCAGGCTGTATCGCTAACGTACCGAAAACACAATTCAAAACCCATACTACTTTCCTTTCAATATAACCGGAATAGGCCTTCACACTGGAATAATTAAATAAGACCTATCTTCGTTTAAAATAACATAAAATGAGAAAGCAATTTTCAATGTCAATTTTGGTATTAGTTTTTAGTCTTAATGCCTTTGCACAAAAGAACGTGTACCTAACCGTTAAGCACACGTTAGGCGCTAATCCCTTTGCTTTTAATCAAGCATCAACTAACGACTTAGGAAATAATCTGAATGTTTCCCGAATTGATTATTACATGTCAAATTTTGTCATCATACACGATGGTGGACAAATGCTTGCCTTGCCAGACAATGTGATTGTCCTTGCAAAAGGTTCTGCTAATGTCTCCAAAATTTTAGGAAACTATAATGTTACAAACGTGGAAGGAATCACATTCTCCATTGGAGTACCTGCCACTTACAACAATACAGATCCCGCGTTATATGTATCACCAAACCCTCTCGCTCCACAAGCACCATCAATGCATTGGGGCTGGGCATCAGGCTTTAGATTTATAGCAATTGAAGGAAGGGCTGGTGCGTCCCTAAATACCTCTTACGAAATGCATGGTTTATGGAATGCGAATTATTTCTCACAAACAAAAATGGCAGCCGGCGTATCAAATGGAAATGATATATATGTAAATTTAGATGCGGATTACACTCAGGCTTTAAAAGGCATTAATGTAACACTAGGCCCAATTGACCATGGGGCAAACGCCACCGATCTAACGGTTTTACAAAACTTCAGAGACTTCGTCTTTTCGCCAGGGGCCGGCTTATCAACAAGCAGTAAGTCTTTTCCAAATGAGTTTGGTATTTCAATTTATCCTAATCCAAATAATGGAGAACTTTACATTAATAATTCTAATACAAATTACTCATTGTCTTATGCGGAAATAATTGATTTAACCGGAAGGACTATTTCAACATACCCGCTACAAAACACTACACATAATAAAATAAATATCCCGTGCAGTGGAGCGTATTTTTTGCTTTTGAGAACAAACTCGGGTGAAGTTATTTCGCAAAAAATAATTGTTGAATGAAAACAGCATGAAAAACCTCCGGATATTCATATTGTTTCTTTTTGTTCTTGCCATTTCTATATTTAGTTGTAGTAAAGATTTGGTAATAAATATTGAAGAAGAAATTCTATCAATACCTGAAGGTTTTCCGTCAATAAACTTTCCTGCAGGAAATGAATTCACTAAAGAGCGATGGTTGCTTGGTAAAAAATTGTTTTATGAGACGAAGCTGTCAAAAAGCAATACTATAAGCTGTGGATCATGCCACAAACCCGAATTATTTTTCAGCGACAATGTTGCTATGAGCGCTGGCGACAATTTTGAAGAAGGAACAAGTAACGTCCCAACATTAATGAACTTAGCCTACAATCCTTATTATACAAGAGCTGGTGGTGTGCCTACTTTGGAGATGCAGGTATTAGTTCCAATACAGGAACATAATGAGTTTAATCATAATATCGTTGATATCTCTGCGGAACTAAACGCCAATGTTGAATATCATAACGATGCCCTAAAATGTTACGGTCGGGAATTTGATCCTTTTGTGTTAACCCGGGCGATATCAAACTTTGAAAGAAGTTTTTTAAGCGGAAATAGCAGATTTGATAAATACTTTTTTCAAAATAATAATACCGCTTTAACACAAAACGAAAGAAATGGGTTTACCCTTTTTATGAGCAACAAAACAAACTGTTCGCAATGCCACACAGGTTTTAATTTTACAAATTATGCCTTTGAAAACAATGGGTTGTATGAAATCTATGCAGATAGCGGGAGAATGCGTTTAACAAAACTGGAAAGTGATCGAGGTTTATTTAAAGTGCCTACTTTACGCAATATAGAATTTACAGCGCCATACATGCACGACGGTTCTATTCAAACATTGGAGGAAATAATTGAACACTATAACAACGGGGGGCAAAACCATAAAAATAAAAGCGAATTCATAAAACCGCTACATTTAACCAGTCAGGAAAAACAAGATTTAGTTAGCTTCTTCAAGGCATTAACAGACTATACGTTTTTAGATAACGATAAATTCAAACAATGAAAAAAATAGTCTTATCGGGCTTTCTCTTTGTTGCGATGATTTTAATATTGACCACCGAATCATGTAAAAAAGACACAAAAGAGGAAGAGGAAGAGGAAGAAATTAATCATCCATACATTCTAGAATATGGAACATTTCCGCCTCCTCAAATTGCAGCCGATAATCCTTTAACAGAGGAAGGTGTCAAATTAGGAAGAATGTTATTTTATGAAACATTGCTTTCCAGCAACAACCAAATGTCTTGTGCAGGTTGCCACAATCAAAAGACAGCCTTCGCCGACACGAACCAATTTTCGACAGGTGTACTTGGACTGCAGGGTGGAAGACACTCCATGAGTGTTTTTAATATGGCATGGAATTCTAACGGTTTTTTCTGGGATGGAAGAGCAGATTTACTTCGTGATCAATCGTTAATGCCAATCCAGGATGTATTGGAAATGCACGAAACGTTGCCAAATGTAGTTGCTAAGCTTGTCTCAAGTCCAATTTATAGAGCCCAATTTAAAAAGGTGTTTGGCTCTGAGGAAATATCAGACGAAAAAATGTCGAAAGCAATGGAGCAGTTTATGAACTCTATTGTTTCTTATCGCTCAAAATTTGATGGTTATCTGGCAGGTACTGCAACCCTCACGGCCGATGAGGAGCGCGGTCGCTTTTTGTTTTTTACGGAATACAATCCCTCATTTCCCAATGCTTCCGGTGCCGACTGCCAGCATTGCCATGGAGGAGCCAATTTTGAAAATGACAAATACATGAACAATGGTTTGGATAACGATGCAGCTGTTACCGATATCGGAAGACAAAATGTTACCAATAATGTTGCAGATAGAGCAAAGTTTAAAGTAACCTCATTGCGAAATGTTGAATTAACTCACCCATATATGCACGATGGGCGTTTTAGAACACTCGAACAGGTAGTGGATCATTATAATTCGGTTACGAATTCCTCCACATTAGACGCTTCTTTTCAACAGCAATTGCCCAATGGAGGATTGCAATTAAGTGAGAACGATAAGGCCGCTTTGGTCGCCTTTTTGAAAACTTTAACAGATGAAAATTTAATTAATGACTCAAGATATTCGAGTCCTTTTTAATTAGAGTCTGTGGACAGAGTCAGGAGTCTAAACTATAGCGGCTTCTGATTAGGCGCACGAAGGCCGAAAAAGCGCAGTCCCGCTTTTGGGCGGGATGAGCATTTTTCGGACTAGTGAAACGACATCAGGAGACTCTATAGCCGGACTCTATTTAATTTCAAAAGAACGTGCTGGCATATACTGGTCCGCTCAGACTCATTGCAAATACCGCGAATTCTGCAGGCGACTTTATCGGG
>Ga0105047_10011777_pt1 | contig 14154 bp, 14 predicted proteins | sample MAT04_FD_78384 | JGI IMG/M metagenome (GOLD analysis project Ga0105047, IMG submission 78384) | Freshwater microbial communities from Lake Fryxell liftoff mats and glacier meltwater in Antarctica - MAT-04 (megahit assembly) | ecosystem: Environmental > Aquatic > Freshwater > Ice > Liftoff... | reverse complement strand
GTCGCTGGCCATGGCCACGATGGCGCCGGCGCCCACGCAGACCCCGTCGATCGCGGTGATGATCGGCTTGCCGCAGCCGAGCATGGCCTTCACCAGATCGCCGGTCATGCGGGTGAACCGCAGCAGTTGCTTCATGTTCATGCCGACGAGTGGGCCGATGATCTCGTGCACGTCGCCACCCGAGCAGAAGTTGCCGCCGTTGGACCCGAACACCACCACGTCGACGTCGTCGGCGTAGGGCAACTCGCGAAACGTGTCACGGAGTTCGGCGTAGCTCTCGAACGTGAGCGGGTTCTTGCGCTCTGGTCGGTTCAGTCGGATGGTGGCGACACGGTCGTGTACCTCCCACAGGAAATGCTCGGGCCGGTGGTCTGTCATCGAGGTCGTGTTCATCGTGTTGCCTTCTCAGTCGTGCGGGTCTCAGTCGTGTGGTTCTCAGTCGTGTGGTTCTCAGTCGTGTGGTTCTCAGTCGTGTGGTTCTCAGTCGTGTGGTTCTCAGTCGTATGGTTCTCGGTCGTGCGGGTCTCGGTCGTGCGGGTCATGCGATGGAGAAGGCCTTCGAGCGCGGTTAGGTCGGGGCCGGACAGCCCGCCAAACAGTTGGTTCACTCGTGCCTCATGGTCCACGGCCAGCTGCTCGAAGTACGCACGGCCGTTGTCGGTGAGCGAGACGTGGATGATCCGCCGGTCGACCGCCGGCGTGCGCGTGACCAGCCCGTCGAGCTCCAGCCGATCGACGACGGTGGTGGTGTTGCCGTTGGACACCAGGAGTTGGCGGGAGAGTCCACTCATCGTCAGGGGCGTGCGGGCACGGTGTAGCGCAGCCAGTACATCGAAGCGTGGCAGCGTCGATTCGTGCTCCGTGCGCAGGAACTCGCGCAGCTCACCTTCCGCGCTGCGCGTGACGCGCAACAGCCGAATCCACAGCTTCAGCCGGCGCTTGGACAGCGTCTCGCTCACACTTCACCGCCGGCGATCGCAATGGCCTGACCATTGATCGACTCGCTACCCGGCCCGCACAACCAGAGGGCCGCGGCGGTTACTTCTGCGGGTTGAATCAGCCGACCCTGGGGGTTCATACGCGTCAGCGATTGCAATGCTTCCGCATGGCTGCGGCCCGTCTTGGCCACGATGTTCTCCAGTGTGCGGTCGGTCATCTCGGTGTCGAGGTAGCCGGGGCAGAGCGCGTTGACGGTGACGCCGGTGCCGGCCAACTCCTGCGCCGCCGAACGGGTCAGCCCGACCGCTCCATGCTTCGACGCCGAGTACGCGGCCACGTACGGGTAGCCCTTGAGGCCGGTGATGGAGGCGACCGTGATCAGTCGACCCCACTCGCTGCCCTTCAGTTGGCGCGCGGCCTCGCGAAGTGTGAGGAACACGCCGGTGAGGTTGATGCCGATGAGTTCGTTCCACATGTCCAGGCTGGTGCGTGCGAGCGGCGCACTGTCGGCCGTACCTGCGTTGGCGATCACGATGTCGACGTGGCCGGCCTCCGCGAACAGCCGTTCCACGTCGTCCTCGCTGGTCACATCAGCGACGATCGCTGTAATGCCGGAACTCTTGGCTGTCACGGTATCCAGCGGCTCGCGCCTGCGACCCGCAATCACCACTTCTGCACCGTGGGCCGCGAACGTGAGGGCGAGGTGGGCACCCTGGCCAGTCCCACCGCCGGTGATGAGCACGCGTCGTCCCTGCAGCGTCATGCGCGAATCGCTTCCTGTGCGCGCTGGGCGAGACGCACCGCTTGCTCGTGGCCGGGTTGGTAGGGCAGTGGCCATTCGGCCGCTGTATCACCAAGCTCGATGGCCGCGTGCAGGGTCCAGTAGGGGTCGGCCAGGTGCGGTCGTGCCAGACAGACGAGGTCGGCGCGGCCAGCCATCAAGATGCCGTTGGCGTGGTCGTGCTCGTAGATGTTGCCGACGGCCATCGTCGCGATTCCCGCCTCGTTGCGAATGCGATCGCTGAAGGGCGTCTGGAACATGCGGCCGTAGATCGGTCGCGCATCGGACGACGTCTGCCCGGCGGACACGTCGATGATGTCGGCACCCGCTTGCGAGAAGAGGCGAGCGATCTCGACCGCCTCGTCGGGTGTCACGCCGCCCTCGCCCACCCAGTCGTTCGCTGAGATGCGTACCGCCATCGGCTTGGCCTCCGGCCACGCAGCGCGCATTGCGGCGAACACCTCCAGCGGGTAGCGCATGCGGTTGGTCAGCGTTCCGCCGTACTCGTCATTGCGCCGGTTGGAGAGAGGCGAGATGAACGACGAGATCAGGTAGCCGTGCGCGGCGTGCAACTCGATCATGTCGAATCCGGCGCGCTCAGCCATCTCCGCGGCGGCGACGAACTGTGCGGTGACGTCGTCCATGTCGGCACGATCCATCGCCTTTGGTGCGGCGTTGGCTGCCGCCCACGGAATCGCGGAGGCGGACATCGTCGGCCAATTGCCGTCCGCCAGTGGCGCGTCGATGGTGTCCCATCCGAGCTGAGTCGAACCCTTGCGACCGCTGTGGCCGATCTGGCAGCACAGCTTGGCGTGTGTCTCGGCGTGCACGAAGGTAGTCAGGCGCGTCCATGCCGCTTCGTGCTCAGACGCGTAGAGGCCGGTGCAGCCAGGTGTGATGCGACCCTCCGGCGAGACGCAGGTCATCTCCGTGTAGACCAGTCCGGCGCCACCCTTGGCCCGCTCGGCGTAGTGCGCGAAGTGCCAGTCGGTCGGGCAGCCGTCGACGGCCTTGTACTGCGCCATCGGCGAGACGACTACTCGGTTGATCAGCTGCATGCTACGCAGTGCGAACGGAGCGAACATCGGGGTGCGTCCGGGCAGGCCGCCGGCCTGCGCTTGAAACCAGTCCTCAGCCGAACGCAGCCACTGTGGGTCGCGCAGGCGCAGGTTCTCGTGCGAGATCCGCTGCGAGCGGGTGAGCAGTGAGTAGTTGAACTGCACCGGGTCGAGGTCGAGGTAGCGCTCGCACTGCTCGAACCATTCCAGGCTGTTGCGTGCCGCCGATTGCAGGCGCAGCACCTCGATGCGGCGCTCCTCCTGATATCGCTGGAAGGCGCCTTCCATCGTCGGTTCGGTGTGCAGGTACTCGGCGAGTGCAATCGCGCTGTCGAACGCAAGGCGCGTGCCCGAGCCGATGGAGAAGTGTCCTGTCGCCGCGGCGTCGCCCATCAGCACCACGTTCTCGTGGTACCAGCGCTCGCAGATAACGCGCGGGAAGTTCATCCACACGGCCGAGCCGCGCAGGTGGCTGGCGTTCGACATCAGCTCGTTGCCGTCAAGGTGCGCGGCGAAGATCTGCTGGCAGGTCTCGACCGTCTCCTCCTTCGACATCTGCTCGAAGCCCCATGCGTCCCACGTTGCCTGCGTACACTCCACGATCACGGTCGCGGTATCGCTGTCGAATTGGTAGGCGTGCGCCCACATCCAGCCGTGTTTGGTCTGCTCGAAGATGAACGTGAAGGCCCCGTCGAACTTCTGGTGCGTGCCCAGCCAGATGAACTTGCACAGGCGCATGTCCACGTCGGGTTGGAAGACGTTCTCGTACTCCTTGCGCACCAGTGAGTTGATGCCATCGCAGGCGACTACCAGGTCGTAGTGGTGGCGGTACTCCTCGGCTGCGCCGAAGGCGGTTTCGTACTGCAGATCGACGCCCAACTCGCGGGCCCGGTCCTGCAGCAGCAGCAACATGCGCATGCGGCCGATGCCGGCGAACCCGTGCCCGCTCGAGACGGTGCGCACGCCGTTGTGAATGACCGCAATGTCATCCCAGTAGGCGAAGTGGTCGCGGATGGAGGCCGTGCTCTTCGGGTCGTTGCGCTCCATGTTGCCCAGCGCGTCGTCGGAGAGCACGACGCCCCACCCGAACGTGTCGTCGCTGCGATTGCGTTCGAGCAGCGTGACTTCGTGCGCCGGGTCGCGCAGCTTCATCGAAATCGCGAAGTACAACCCGGCTGGGCCACCCCCGAGGCACAGAACTCTCATGCCCGCAGTCTGCGCCCTCCGGCCAATTATTTCAAGCTCAAAATATTACGATTGCGCCAGGTGACGGGTTCCCGGCGCGCCTGGGCAGGAGAACGCGAGGTGGCAGTCGCGTCGACGTTGGTTTTTGGGTCGTGATCCTCGCCTCAGTTCCCACGTTCGTGCTCGTGGGTTCATCCGCCAGCGAGCACCGATGCGGCGGCCCGTGCCCCACTGCGTAGCGCGCCCTCCATGAACCCGGAGAACCCGTCTGCGTGTTCGCCCGCCAACCACATGCGGCCGTGGGGAGCGTGCAGCGCATGCTGGGCAGCGCCCCACTGCCCGGGCCCGAAGCACGAGTACGCGCCCAGGCTGTAGGGCTCGTTCGTCCAGTCGGTGAGCACCCGCTCACCGGCGAGGCCCTTGGCCCCAGGGAACAGCCGCTCGATCTCGGCCACCACGCGGTCGGTCGCCTCGGGCAGGGCAACGAAACCGGCGCCGTCGTACGAGGCAAGCAGGTTGGTGAGCACGCCGGCGTCGCCGCCTTGATCGTCGGAGGTCTCCCACAGGTGGCCCCACGAGCGGTCGGACAGCACAGTGCCGTTGCGGGAGTAGTCGCGCCAGATGCGACGGCTGAACTGCACGCTGATCTTGCCGCCCACGCCATACCCGATGGCACCCAGCTCCGGAGGCAGCCCCGCCCACAGCCGCGACAGCACTGGCAGCGGGACCGCCGCAACGATGGCACCGGCGCGGAGCGTGGACCCATCGGCGAGCGTCACCTCACTGGTGGCAGCCTCCAGCGAGCGCACCACGGTGGACAGCCGCACAACTGGGCCCAACCGCGCAGCGAGGCCGGCGGCGAGCTGGTCGTTGCCGCCCGCGACTCGGTGCCGTTCGCGTAACGCGGGCACCTGGTTGGCCAGCACCTCAGCGGCGAAGCGCTGCCCGACGGCCTCTGGCGGCAGCATGTACTCGGTACGGATCTCGCGGCCGATCACCAGTCGGGACATCACCGACAGGCCCAACGGGCCGAGTAGGTCGGCCAGCGTGCCGGCCTCGAACTCGTCGGTGGGCTGCAACCCGGCCAGCGCGGCATCCCATCGCTGCTGGTCGTGCGCCAGCGACGCGTGCAGGTACATCGGCACGGCTCGCCCGCCGGCGTCGACCAACGTCGCCTGCGGGTCGAGCTCGGCCGATCGTTCGGTCAGCGCCAGCCCGAGCTGGCTCGCCAGTGCCAGCACCTCGGTGTGGTTGCCGTCGATGAACTCGGCACCGCGCTCAGCGGTCTGCCCGTCGGTGAAGCGATGGCTGTACACCCGCCCCCCAACGCGGTCGCGAGCTTCCAGGACCACGACGCTGACTCCCTGCGTCAACAGGTCGGTGGCTGCACGCAGCCCGGCCAGGCCGGCGCCGATGACGATGACATCGAACCGGTCGCCCATGCCCGCCACCGTACCGCTGCCGCAGCCGCAGCGGTGCCCAATCAGCCGCTCAGAAGAGCGTGGGTTGCTCGCGCTGCTCGTCGAACCGCAGCGTGCGCGGCACGCCCGGGTAGGGCACGTAATGATCCATGAACACCCAACTGCGACGATGGATGGCGGAAGGGCCGTAGCCCTGCAGCGCCGCCTTGTGCAGCGGGCAGGGGTAGCCCTTGTTGGTGTCGAAGCTCCACTGCGGGTAACTGGCCGAGGCATCGCGCATGATCCGGTCGCGCGTCACCTTTGCCAGGATGCTGGCCGCGGCAACGGACAGACAGTAACGGTCCGCCTTCACGCGCATTTCGACATGCGCCACGTGCGGCGACACGAAGTCCCACTTGCCGTCCACGACTGCGGCATCGGGCACGACGCCCAGCCCCTCGATCGCCCGGCGCGTCGCCAAGCGCTGGGCGGCGGCCATGCCCAGTTCGTCGCATTCCTCCTGGCTGGCACCGCCCACGGCCCACGCCAGGCACCACGCCGCGATCCGGTCGAACAGGAACTCGCGGTTCTTCTCGGTGAGCACTTTCGAGTCGCGCACACCGTTGACCCGCCGCTCACGCGGCAAGATGGCCGCACCGACCATCAGCGGGCCCGCCCACGCGCCGCGCCCGACTTCGTCGATTCCGACGATCATCTCGTGGCCGGCAGCCCACAGTTCCTTCTCGATCTGGCGAGTAGGCGCGAAGCCGGCCATCAGACCCACACCGTCAGCGCAGTACGAGCGCGGCGGGACCGGCGGCCACCACGCCCACCTGCCACCAGTCGGCACCCAGCGAGGCCACCACCGAAGGGTGCACCGCGGCGAGCAGGCCGCCCGAGGTCTGCGGATCCATGCACAGTGCCACGCCGCCCTCGGAGGCCGTGCTCTGCAGGTGCTCGCTCACATAGTCGCGGTTGCGTGGGTCGCCACCGGTGCGCACGCCACGCTCGGCGGCTTCGCGGGCACCCGGGTAGGTGACGATGCCGTCGGTGTCGATGACCACCTGCACGCCGCTGCGCTCGGCCATCTCCCAGCCATGCCCCGCCAGCCCATAGCCGGTGACATCGGTGACCGCGTGGACGGCCGCGCCCAACGCCTGCAGCGCCTCGGAGGCCACGCGGTTCAGGCGGCGCATACCCAGGATGGCAGCAGCCTTGTCGGCGTCGCTGCCGCCGGCGAGCGCGAGCGCGGTACCGATGGGCTTACTGAGCATCAGCACGTCGCCGGGCTGCGCACCACCCTTGCGGAACACGCGGTCAGGGTGCACCACACCCTGCACTGCCAGCCCGAAGATGGGCTCGGGGTTGCGGATGGTGTGGCCGCCGGCGATGGTGCCGCCGGCCTCGGCAACGACTGCCGCCGCCGCATCGAAGATGGCGACGATGGCCTCGCGCGGGAAGTGCTCGGGGAAGGCGGCGACATTGACCGCAATGACCACGCGCCCGCCCATCGCGAAAACATCGCTACAGGCGTTGGCCGCGGCGATTGCGCCGAAGTCCGACGGGTGGTCGACCAGTGGCGGGAAGAAGTCGGTGGTGCTGACCAACGCGACATCTGGGGCCACCTGGTAGATCGCGGCATCGTCGAACGGGGCGAGACCGACCAGCAGCGACGGGTCGGCGGCGGCCGGCATGTCGCGCACCAGGTCGGTGAGCAGCGAGGCTCCCCACTTGGCGGCACAGCCACCGCAGGAGGTCCACTCGGTGAGCTTCAGGTCGGCAAAATCGTTGGCAGCGGGCGACACGCCGCCAGCCTACGGTGTGCCCATGCAGTCCATCGGCCCGTACACGTTCACCGAGACCGACGCCCGCCGGACTGTCGACAACCTCGATGCCGTCTGGGCGCTGTACGCCGATGGCCGCGACGCAACCGTGCTGGAACCGCTCTACCCCACCCTCACCGGTCACCTCGCCACCGATCTGCCATTGGTGTGGGCGGCATGGACGGCAGCCGGCCCGGCATTGCGCGCGGCCGGGCAGCTACCGGCCCGCTGCGACGGCCTGGTCACCCAGCTCAACGTCTCCGACGGCGGCCTGCCCAAGACACCGGTCGAGCAGGTGCAGGTCGGCTGGCGCGGCGTGACAGGCGACCGTCAGGCCACCCGCGTGCACCATGGGCGGCCATGGCAGGCGTTGTGCCTGTGGAGCAACGAGGTCATTGACACGTTCCGCGGGCACGGCCACCCAATCGCTCCAGGGTTGGCCGGAGAGAACATCACCGTGTCCGGGCTGACGTGGTCCGATGTCCGGCCTGGTGTCCGCCTGCAGTTCGGTGAGGTGCTGTGCGAGATCAGTGCCTATGCACTCCCCTGCTTCCAGAACAAGGCGTGGTTCTTGCAGGGCGAATTCGAGGTCATGCACCACCACTGCGGCCCGGTCAGCAGGGTGTACGCAACGGTGCTGGCGCCCGGCACGATTTCGGTGGGCGCCACCGTCACGCTCGAACCGTGACACCTCCGAACGCACCGCGGCGAACCGGCCCCATACTGAGCGGGTGACCACTCCCACGTTCCGCGCAATCGCGTTCAGTGGCAGCCTGCGAAAGGGCTCCACCAACACTGCGCTCATCCACCTCGCGCAGCGCATTGCGCCGCCGGAGCTCTCAATCGAGATCATCGACTGGGTCGATCAACTGCCGTGGATGAACCCGGATCTGGAGACCGACCCGCCAGAGGTCGTCACTCGTTGGTGGAACGCGCTGCGCGGTGCGGATGCACTGATCATCGGCATGCCCGAGTACAACGCCACGCCGACAGGTTTGGCGAAGAACGCGCTCGACTGGGCCACTCGGCCCCCGACCGACCGGGCCATCAATGGCACCGCTGTCGCGTTCCTCAGCTCGGCCGGGCGCTCCGGCGGCAAGAACTCGCAGGACAGCGTCACGCTGCTGCTCACGTTCATGGGCGCCACCATGGTCGAAGAGCCTCCGGTCCGGCTCAGCTCGGTGGGCGACCGCTTCGATGCCGACGGCAACACCGACGACCCCGAGATCATCGACGCCGTCGCAGCCAAGCTGGCAGCCGTCATCGACGCGCTCACCCTGCAAGCAACAGCCCCCACTGCCTGACCGCCGATTTCCCTCAGCGGGCGGTGGCGCCCAGCGCGAACGTGCGGTACTCCTGCTGGCAGGGGCTACCGGTGAGCGCCCAGACCGTCGGCGGTGCTGCCGGCGGGAGCGCAACGATCATCGAGGCCGTGGTGGCCTCGATGCCGTCGACGTGCATGCACACGCTCCAGCCGGCGTCGCCGCACGAGTCGTGCGAGCGGAGGTGCGCCTGCAGCGAGGCAACGGTCACCGGGCGCTGTGCGAGCACTCGCTGCGACGCCTGCAGGCGCGGATCGACCAGGCGATCCACCGGTTGACGCGGGTGACGGTGCACGGCGTCGAACGCGGGAATCGAAGTGCGGTTGGAGATAGCCCGCACGTCTGCAACCTGCTCGACGGCCCATTCCTGGCCGCTGGTGTCGATCACGAACCCGGTGACGCAATCGGCCACCAGGAACGCATTCCAGTAGGGCCGCCCGTCGGGCACCAGCACCGGGTCGTGGCCGCTACCACCCTGCCCGTACCGCTCGATCAGCGACGTGATGACGTCTACCGCCTCGGCGGCACCGGCGGCACGCTCGAGGGCCAGGCGTACGAGATCCATGCCGGTGAGACCCACCGCCGAGCCGCGCGGGTCGAGCGTCGTGTACACGGTGGCGTTCCCGATGGCGACGCCCGCCTCGTTGACGCCGTGCTCGGCACCCCACGACCAGGCCGGTCGCGACAACACGCACCCCAGCGTGTGCGCACGGTACGGCGCGACTTCGATGTGCGTCGCCCGCAGCGGAGCCGCGTCGAGCCGGCGTGGCGACCAGTGCACCACCTGCTGCTCGGCCGGCGGACGATCGCTGTTCTTGGCGAACAACGTGGCCGCGCCGGTGGCCGACGGCAGCGCGACGAGGCAGTCGCACATCAGCTGAACGAGCCACCTTCGGCCGGCGGCAGATCCGGCGCTGCCGGCCTGGGCGCGGCTGCCGGATCGCTCGCCACGGCGGCGTCGAACGCGGCGTCGGCGGCCGCTCGGAACTGCGGCACGAAGCCTGCCGGTTCCGGCCACAGGGCCTCGCCCTTCACCTCGCGGGTGTGCCACTGCGGGGCCACGACCGGCGCGCTGAGCGCAACTGCGGTGCCGCACTGTTCCCACAGCACCGCCGGGCGCGAGCCGTGCCAGCGCACAGCGAACGACACGCTGCTGGCGCCGCTGGTGGGCAGGCCGTAGACCTCGAAGTTGTTGCCTTCCCACCCAGCGGGCAGGCCGACGGGCAGCAGTCGTGCGGTGCCGTCGTGCACGGCAACTAGGCGGCGCTCGGCCCACGCGACGAACCGGGCCGGGTCGTCGGGCGCAGTATCGGGCAGGGTCAGGTCACAACGCATGGCAATGCGGAACGCTGCCAGATCGCGGCGGGCGCGCTGGTCGCCAGCGGCGGCCAGCACGTGGTCGGCAGCGTCGATGGCGGCGGCGAACGCCCAGTCGTGCGGGGCGCCCTTGGCGGCCGTCTCGAGCGCGTAGGCCACTTCCGGCAGCCACGGCTCGGCCTGCTCGCCCATCCGCACCAGTTCGCCGACGGCGACGAGGAAGCCGACTGGGTCGGTGTCGGGGTGAGCCGGACCGATGAGGGAGAGCTCGCACCGGTCGGCCACGACGCGCTCGGTGAGGGCAGGGTCTGGCAGCAGCAGACGACTGGCCCGCTCGACGGTGGCCGTCCAGCCACGTACGACGCCTGCCACGGTGGGCACAGGGCCGGGCAGCGCGCCGGCACCGGAGCCGTCGTGCGCGATCGCGACCGCGATGGTGGCGTGATGGCCGACAGGGAACGCAACGCTGTCGGCCGGCAGTTCGATGCCCTCAATGGGCGCGGTGGGCGGGCGCACCGACCGCAGTTGCCCGTGCGTGAACGCGATTGCGATTGGCAGCGGCGAAGCGTTCTCGATCTCGATCACCGTCAGACCACCATGGTCCGGCACGGAGTACACGCGCTGGACCGCGTCGCCATCGGGGATGCGCACTCGCGTCTCGACGACCGCGGTGCCCTCGATGCGGTGCTGACGCACCGCTGCTTCACGGGCCGGGCTGTGCCAGCGGTCGTCGGCCGCAATGTGCCAATCGAGGACCGGCTGACCTTCCCCCCACGGCTCGATCGCACCCCATGCGGTGACAGACGCACGCCAGCCGCCACCCGTCACGCCCGTCGTGATGCTCGTCATCGTGGTACTCACTCCATCTCGCTCTTGCGGGTGCGCTGCATCAGCGCACCCAACGCTTCGCGGGCAGGTCGGCCCTGGTGGCACACGGCCACCACTTGCTCGGTGATTGGCATGTCCACGCCGTATCGGCGGGCCAGGTCGAGCACGCTGGGCGAGCTCTTCACGCCCTCGGCCACCATGTTCATCGCGGCCAGCACGTCCTCGATCGACTTGCCCTGCCCCAGCTCGAACCCGACCATGTTGTTGCGGCTCTGCTTCGACGAGCAGGTGGCGATGAGATCGCCCATCCCAGCGAGGCCGGCGAACGTGGCTGCCTGGCCGCCCATCGCGATGCCCAGGCGAGTCATCTCGGCGAGGCCGCGGGTGATCAGCGTGGCGCGGGTGTTGTCGCCGAAGCCCATGCCCTCGGCCATGCCCGAGGCGATGGCGATGACGTTCTTCACCACGCCGCCCACCTCGCAGCCGACCACGTCGCCGTTGGTGTACACCCGCAGCGTCGGCCGGCCGAAGATGCGCTGCAGCTCGGCGGCGATGTCGTTGTCGTCGATGGCCACCACGCTCGCGGCCGGCTGTCCGGACAGGATCTCCTTGGCCAGGTTGGGCCCGGTGAGTACTGCCACCGGGTGACCCGGCATCTCGTCACGGGTGACCTCGCTCATCCGCTTGCGTGAGCTGCGTTCCAGCCCCTTGGTGAGGCTGACGATGGGAACCCACGCGCGCAGGTGCTGCGACGCCTCGGCTGCGACCTCCCGGTAGCCGTGCGAGGGCACGGCCATCACCAGTACGTCGGCGTGTGACACGGCGTCGGCGAGCGACGGTGTGGCCCGCAGCTGATCGGGCAGCGTGAACTGCGGCAGGTAGTCCGTGTTGATGTGGTCACGATTGATGGTGTCGGCCAGTGCCGCCCGACGTGCCCACAGCACGGTGGGGGTGTTGACCGCAGCCAGCGCGGCAACGGTGGTTCCCCACGAACCGGCACCGATGACCGCAACGTTGATGGACATGGCCGACAGCGTAGGCGGCGAACAGCGGACGCACGTTGCCCACGCTTCCGTGTTGCCAGGGCGCGTCGCCAGGGCATGTCGCCGGGCCGGTCGGCGCCTCTACGATGCCCATGTGAACGTCGTGGTCCTGGTGCCGGTGAAGGCATTCGCCGATGCCAAGGCACGGCTGGCGCCCGTGCTGTCGTCGAGCGAACGCCAGGCTCTGTCGCGCTGGACGGCCGAGCGTGTCGTTGCCGCCGCCGGCGAGCTGCCTGTGTTCGTGGCATGCGACGACCAAGCAGTGGCCACGTGGGCCGTCGACCACGGTGCCACTGTGCTGTGGCATCCGGGCGTCGGCCTCAACGCGGCGGTCCACGACAGCGTCGCGGAACTGCGCGAGCGCGGTGTACAGCACGTGATCGTCACCCACGGCGACCTGCCTCGCCCGACCGCGCTCGCCGCGGTTGCCCACCCAGGCACCATCACCCTGGTCCCGGATGCGAGCGACGACGGCACCAACGTTGTTGCGTTGCCCACCAGCGTCCCATTCGCGTTCGCCTACGGCGCCGGCTCGTTCCGCCGGCACCTCGCCCATGCCCTTGCTTGCGGAGTGCCCGTTGCGGTGCGCCGCGATCCGCTGCTGGCCATCGACATCGATTACCCCTCCGATCTCACGCACCCGCTGGTGCAGGGAGTGTTGCCCTCATGGCTGCCAACGAACCGGGTCAGCCCGACCCCTCTGTTCCGCTGATCTCCCACAACCTGCCCACGCCGTCCTCCGCTCTCGCGATCGGCGCGCACCCCGACGATGTCGAGTTCGGCTGCGGCGCCACGCTGGCGAAGTGGGCGGCTGACGGGTGCATCGTGCACCACCTCGTGCTCACCGACGGCTCCAAGGGCACCTGGGACCCGAATGCAGACGTTCCGGCGCTGATCACGGCGCGCCAACGCGAGCAGCGCAGTGCCGCTCGGTGCCTGTCGGGCGAACGTGCGGGCTCGGTCGTCTTCCTGGGCCAGGTCGACGGCGAGCTGGAGCACAGCCTGGCACTGCGCGGCGAGGTCGCTCGAGTGATCCGGCAGCTCCAGCCGCAAGTCGTGTTGGCCCACGATCCGTGGAAGCGGTACCGGCTGCACCCCGACCACCGCGAGGCCGGCATTCTCGCCTGCGACGGCATCGTCGCGGCACGCGATCCGCACTTCTTCCAGGAGCACGATCTTGCCTCGCACCGCCCAGGCACGTTGCTGCTCTGGGAAGCCGACGAGGCGGACCATGTCGAAGATGTCACCGGCTTCGTCGATGTCAAGCTCGCCGCGCTGGAAGCGCACGAGACCCAGTTCGAAAGCACGATGAAGGCGGTCGACCCTGTACAGCTGGCTGCGTTCCGCGCTCGCATCACCGACGGCCTCGCGGCCCTGGGGGCCCCTTACGGGGTGGCATCCGCGGAACTGTTCAAACGCATCGCCGACCTGTAACCGCTCGGCCCCGGATGCGCTGCCGGCGCGTGGTCAGCGATCGAATTGACCGGCCACGCGGCCACCGCCGGGCTCGCCGGCGAAGGCCTGCGCGATGCCCATCCACTCCTGCGCCGCGGCGCCCTCGACGACCAAGCCGGCGTCGGCGAGATGCCGGCGCTGGGTGACGACAAGGCAGAAGTCGAGTGCATTGCCGCGCACGCTGTCGGGTGCCGGCTCGCCCCATTCCCACAGGCTGCCGTCGGGCGCGGTGAGCGCGACGTACACCGCCACCTCGGGCGGCACCATCGCGTTGATCAGGTAGCTGAACGGACGGGCACGTACGCCAATGTGCGCGACGTGCTTGAGCCGCGCCGTCGCCGGCCGAGCGACGCCGAGTACGTCTGCCACGTCTTGCCCGTGCGCCCAGGTCTCCATCAGCCGGGCGGTGATGAAGCTGCGCGCCGCCATCGCCGGGCCGTACCACGGCACCCGCGATGAGGGGTCCACCGTTCGCGCCAGAGCGACGAGGTCATCGCGGTCCGACCGCCAGGCTGCCAGCAGGTCGGTTCCTGACATCGCGCGGCCGGGCATTACCGATGCCGCTGTGCCACCGGCCGCGAACAGCCGCTGCGTGTCGGCCTTGAACTCATCGGGGTCCCGCAACGCCAGCGCTGCCTTCTGGTCGAAGAACCACAAATGACTGATCTGATCACGGATTGCCCAACCCTCGGCTGGCGTGGGCAACGCCCACTGCGGCTCGGTGAGGGCAGCGACCAGTTCGTCGAGCGCGAGGTGTTCGGCGTGCAGGTCGGCGCAGATCTGGTCCATCCGCTCATTGTCGTGCACCACAGCCGAAAACGGCGAACGGGGGGCACTTGGCCCCCCGTCACCGATCGAGCACGAGGCTGATTACTTCTTGGCTGCCTTCTTGGCCGGAACGGCCTTCTTCGCAGGAGCTGCCTTCTTCGCAGGAGCTGCCTTCTTGGCCGGAACGGCCTTCTTCGCAGGAGCTGCCTTCTTCGCAGGAGCTGCCTTCTTGGCC
>Ga0105047_10011776_pt1 | contig 14154 bp, 10 predicted proteins | sample MAT04_FD_78384 | JGI IMG/M metagenome (GOLD analysis project Ga0105047, IMG submission 78384) | Freshwater microbial communities from Lake Fryxell liftoff mats and glacier meltwater in Antarctica - MAT-04 (megahit assembly) | ecosystem: Environmental > Aquatic > Freshwater > Ice > Liftoff... | reverse complement strand
CGATCGCCCGCGTGCTTCTAGGCAAACTGCAGAATTCGTGAGGGCGATCGAAAAAAAGCTTTCAAATTCTGGCATTCAAACTTTTTGGGTGCTGCTAGCTGCTAACAAATCTCTTCTGCAGAGCTGCCTTTCTTGGGCCTGTGTCACGGTTTCCTTATATGATCGGATTTGGAGCAAAAACTCAATCAACCGCCAATCATGCCCAAAACAGTAGCCGATCTGATGAGTCGCGAGCCGATTTTGGCGCGCCCCGAAATGCCCTTAAATGAAGCGATTAAAATTTTAGCCGATCGACGTATTAGCGGTCTTCCCGTCGTAGATGAGAATGACTTGTTGGTAGGAGTCATCTCCGAAACCGACTTGATGTGGCGGGAAACCGGCGTAACTCCGCCCGCTTACATCATGGTACTCGACAGCGTGATTTACCTCGAAAATCCTGGTCGTTACGAGCGAGAGATCCACAAGGCTTTAGGACAAACAGTAGGAGAAGCGATGAGTAAAGATCCAATTACTATCAAGCCCGATGAATCTGTCGCAGAAGCTGCAAAACTAATGCAACATCGCAGCATTCACCGATTGCCGGTAGTCGATACTGCTGGCCAAGTAATCGGTATCCTCACTAGGGGAGATATTATCCGATCGATGGCGGCCGAGTCTTAATTAATTGTTGTAGTTGAAGGATTGTATCAGAAAATAAGTAGATCGCTCGGGAGCATCGAGCGTGAGAGCATTTGAGCGTGCATTCCATATAGCAGTCCTAAATCATTTGCATAAGTCTGTAGGGGCGGTGCCCCCTGGCCCGCCCTGGCGCTGAACCCAGAGGGCAACCACGGGGCCAAGAGCCCCTACAAGATACACAAATGATTTAGGATCGCTATAGATGTTCCCGATCGTTCCTTCAACTTCTCAGCTTTTGGCAATTATCTTTTTCCCAATTACCTTTTTCCCAATTACCTTTTTCCCCAATTAAAAATTCCATGAGCATTACCCCTGAGTCTGTCGAACAATTGTTGAATTCCGAGGATTTTGGCGAAAGGCTGCGAGGTGTCAACCAACTGCGACAATTAGAACCTGCGATCGCCTATAAGTTGATTCAAATTGCGATCGGCGACAAAAACGTCCGCGTTAGATACGCTGGTGTGAGCCAAATGTCAACCCTCGGCACGCAGAATCTGCCGAACGCTTTAGAGGTACTGCTTAACAGCTTGCACAACGACCCCGAACCGGACGTACAAGCAGCAGCAGCCGATGCTTTGGGCGCTTTGAAATTAACCTCTGCTTTAGAAGATTTGGAGCAAGTTTATAGCAGTACGTCTGAATGGTTGGTGCAACTGAGTATCGTCGCAGCTTTGGGAGAAATGGGAGATCCCAAAGCATTTCCCATGTTAGAAAATGCCATAGGTTCTGAAAACGAATTGATCCAAACTATTGCCATCAGTGCATTAGGAGAATTGGGAGATAAACGCGCGGTGCCGCTGCTGCTTCCTTGCGCTTCTAATGCAGATTGGCAAATTCGTTACAGAGTCGCTCAAGCTTTGGGCAGGTTGGGCGGCACCGAAGCTGCTGCAGCTTTGGCAATTCTCGCGAAAGATGAGGTTGAGCAGGTTGCTCAGGAGGCTAAAGTCGGACAGGAAAATAGTTTAAAATTGTGATTTTTGAGTTGGGGATTTTGAATTAGGATCGAAAACTTAATAACTTAAACACCTCCTACAGTTCTCTCTCCTGTAAGTTGCAAGAAAAAAGGAGGCTCTTCCTCGCCTATCTGCATTACCAGGCAGAGCGAAAGTAACGAGCAATCGCTTAAGTATCCTCACCCAAATAATCGAGAAATTGTTGCAGATAAGACCGGGCGGTTTCAACCGCCGTTTACTTCCTTGTGATTCGCAGATTTGGGGAAAAACCCGGTTTCTTTGTCGGAGTGCGTCCAGGACTACTAATCTTATTCCAAACGTTTTAATAACTCTTTAGGTGATAGAATTGGTAAGGTCGCACCGACGAAATCTCCTGCATCGCGGGTGACGATCGCCTCCAGGTTATCTGACAGCGCACAAGCTAACTGTACGGCATCTTCAAAATCGGTTAAATTAGATGCAAATGCTATTTCCAAAACTTCGCGATCGACGGCTGAGACTTTCATTAATGCTAATGTTTCAGAAATAGCTTGCCTAGCGCGATCGAGGCTGCGAGTTTGCCTTCTGACAATGTAGAAGATATTTGTTAAGGTTGTTGCTGTTACATATCCCTCAATTTGCTCATTTTCGATCGCCTCAAATAAAGCATCAGCATCCTCTACAAACGGTTCTCGCTCTAGCAAACTATCGAGGATAATATTGGTGTCTACTAATACCTTCATTTTAGGTACTTCTCCACCAAATGTTCTTCTAACATGGCTGCAACTTCCGCATCTGTCGGAGGTGGCATATCAGTTTTTGCTAGTCCTCTGAGTCGCTTGGCTGCACCTTGGCGATCGGGGCGCAATCTAATTTTAACTTCGGTATTTGTTGGGGGTGGTGCATCAGTTTTTGGTAGCCCCGTCATCGGTTCCACGAAGTTATCTGGTAGCGATTGTGGGGGTTTTAGTTCCCGTCTGATGGACTCAACAATCGCATTGACTAGAGCTAATCTGTCGGTAACTGATAGTTTGTGCGCTTCTCTGCTTAATGGCAGCCAAGGTATTTGGGGTATTTGGGATTCGTTCATATTTTTGATATTTTGATATTTTATGGGTCTATTTTAGCAAATTTAGGATTTACGCGCGGGTGGCCAGAAACCGGGTTTTTTCGAGAATATTTGGTGGTGATTCGCAGATTTGGGGAAAAACCCGGTTTCTTTGTCGGAGTGGGTAAGTTTGGCGCGGGTGGCCAGAAACCGGGTTTTTATGACAATATTGGTGGTGATTCGCAGATTTGGGAAAAAACCCGGTTTCTATGTCGGAGTGCGTCCAGGACTGCGCGGGTGGCCAGAAACCGGGTTTTTATGACAATATTGGTGGTGATTCGCAGATTTGGGAAAAAACCCGGTTTCTTTGTCGGAGTGGGTAAGTTTTGTATCCGTTAAATCCGTGACATCCGTGAAATCCGTTAATCTTGTACATTGCCCGTTGCCTAAGTGCCTTCGGGTGAGGTTATCTTAGACTAGACGCGATCGCAAGCACAGTTATGGCATCTCCAAACAATCCAAATTCGGCGGATTCATCTCTGAAACAGTCTCTAGAGGCTGGGTTGGCTGCTTTGAAACAAAAAGATTACCAAAGCGCGATCGCCCTTTTAGAATCCGTTACCCAAAGCGCTGCAAATCAACCGCCCGGAATCCGCGCGCAAATGGGCTTAGTGGCGGCGTACAAAGCCACCGGTAATCTCAAAAGCGCGATCGCCCTTTGCACCTCCCTCAGCAAAAATCCTAACCCTCAAGTTAAAGCTTGGGCCGATCGCACTTTAAAAGAATTAACCCCGCCCCGCCCTCCAAAACCACCGGAAACTCCCCCCAAAACAGGCTTTGTCGCCTTTGATAGCGGCACAAAATCGGCTAAAACAACGCTTGAGGGCGATGGCATTAGCCCCGCTTCGCTACGACCAACCGCAGACAAAAAAACCGGATTTTTACCCTTAGAAGCGACTGCCGCGCCAAAAAACACCAACTCCACACATATTTCACCGCCACCTCCACCCCCCAAACCTGCGATTCGCCCGACCTCAGAAGAGATTCGCCCGATATCAGAAGAGGGCGGGCACGCACCATCCACCGCCCCTACAGAAACCGCAACCGATGCAGAAACTAGCGGCGAAAACAGTTCCGGTTCCGCAACAAATATCGGACTCCCTAGCGCAGATACTTACCAACTGACTTGGCGCGAAGCAGGGCGCACGAAAAACCCGCAGCGACTGAAACCGCTAAAATTGCTGAATTTTCGGATTGGGGCTGCTGTAAGCGCGATCGGCCTATTTTTCCTAGCCCGATTAGTCCTGCAATTCCTGCTGACAAACGCTAATGTTCTCTTACTTCAGTTTTACATATTTACTAGGCTGCCTATTTTCGCGCCGATCCAAATTTTTTACCGCGATCCAACTCCGTTTGTGCAGTTTGTTTTCGGATTACTTTTAGCCTCGTCTCCCTGGCTGACAGACGCGCTGCTGAAACTGTTTTGCGGTATCGAAAACCTGCGCGCCTCAGTTTTACCCAAGCACAGCAAGGAAGCTAGTCGGGTACTCCGCAGTTTTTGTACCAAGCAAAATATGCCGGTACCGGTGCTGAAACTCTTGCCGCTAAATGTTCCTGTGGCTTTCAGTTACGGCTGTTTGCCCCGTTTTGCTCGGATTGCTGTGAGTAAGGGGCTGTTGGAACAGTTGACGGATGATGAAATTGCGACTATTTTTGCGCGGGAATTGGCCCACATTTCTCACTGGGATTTTGCGCCGATGTCGCTGGCGTTGTTGGTGATTCAGATTCCTTACTTGATTTATTGGCAAGCGGCATACTGGAGTGAGAGGTTGTGCGATTTAATGACGATCGAGTTTTTGCGTTTTGCTGTGAGAAATTTGGCCGCTGCAATTTCTGCTATTAGTTACGGGATTTATAAGTTGTTGCGCTGGCCGATGTTGTGGCTGTCGCGCCGCCGGGTGTATTTTAGCGATCGCACTGCTGCAGAAATTACGGGCAATCCTAACGGTTTGACGCGGGCGCTTGGTAAAATGGCGATCGGCATTGCGGCAAATATCGAACAGCAAAAACAAACTAGCTTTTTTCTTGAAGGTTTCGATTTGTTGTTACCCGTGGGAGTTGGACAAGCTGCTACCATTGGTTCTGCAGCGTTGCGCGCGCCGCTGTCACAGATTTTGCTGTGGGATGTCACCAATCCCGATCGCGTTTGGCTGACGGTTAACAGCACGCATCCTTTGCTGGGAGAGCGTTTGAAGCTATTGGAACTTTACGCGCAATTCTGGAAAATCGAGACTGAGTTAGATTTGGCGAGTCTGTCGCTGGAATCACCCAAGCCAGGAAAATTGTCTCTGTTTAAATCAATACTCGAATTTAAAGACTCAAAACTATTTTTACAGGGCGCGCCGTTTTTTGGGATTCCGATGAGTTTGGGCCTGGTGGTTTTGCTTTGGCTGATTGGCTGGATTTTCTCGCAGACGAGTATTTGGCGGCTGGATTGGCTTTTGGGCGATCGATCGATCTTTTGGGGTTGTTTGCCGATCGGATTTAGCATCGGTACTTTGATGCGGATCAATTATTTTTTCCCCGACATTACGCCACAAGAAACCACTTCACCTAGTTTACCCGAACTTTTATCAAATCCCGATGTTTTGCCCGTCGATGCTCAACCAGTGCAGCTTTCGGGGCAGCTTTTGGGTAGGACTGGTATTGAAAATTGGCTGGGACAGGATTTGATTTTGCAAACGGCGACGGGTTTGGTGAGGTTGCACTATGTTTCGAGGTTTGGGCCCTGTGGTTCTTTGTTGCCGCAACCTACTCGCCCCAGCGATTTGATCGGAAAACCAGTTGTGGCGACTGGTTGGCTGCGTCGGGGTGCTACTGTGGCGATCGACCTCGAAACCCTCCGCAGTCAAGGCGGCCTAGTCAGTAACAGCGGACATCCGATTTGGTCTGCGATTTTGGCTTTTGCTGCTGCTTGTTGGGGCGCATACATTATTATGCAGGGCGGAAGATGAGGCGATTTTCGATTGGGGATTTGGGATTTTATTTATTGTAGGGTGCCCCGGGCCGGAAGGTCGCGACCACAGACTCAGAATTTTCTCCCTGACGCACCCTACGGTCTAGCTTCCGTCAACTGTCAACTGTCAACTGTCAACTGTCAACTGTCAACTCTTCCTTCGTAAAGAAAAGTTGCTTTTTAACCGACATCCTGTTACATTTGTTTATATAAATTGGATAAAACCAAAATCGCAATAACTTCAGTTGGCTAAAACCGCTAAGGTATTGCGTAAAAATTGTCAACCTCCCAACACAGAAAGTTCAGCCAGCCGCTTGTCGGCTGTTTTTTTAGACCGGCAATTTTGCAGTGGGCGATGAATTCAGAAAAATGATTCAGATTGTCGTTTTCATTAAATTCGCCTGAAATATACCTAAATAACTAGCTCTGTCACCCAGGTTGTGATACCTTTAAATAATGGTCGGACGCTGCCGGGCCCGATTTAAGGGAGACCGGGTAAGCGAGTAGTTCTCAGCATTAGGAGCGAGATCAGGAGCGAGGTAAGATTACTGGGCCAAAAAATGTTAGCAATTTTATCCATCACTGTATTAAACTGAATACTGGCATTCCGATCGCTTGAAATGACATCCTTGGACATAAATTTCTACACGGCTCTGGCTAGAAACATTCTGAATCAAAACCGCAAGCAAGAAATACAGAATAGCCAATAGCCTCAACATTTGAGTGATGACTAAAAGTTTACACAACAACCTGAAATTTCAAGGCTCTCTGCATCGGCGGTTAAGTTCCGGCCTGATCAGAGTAAATCACCTTTTTTTTCTAAAAGGTGGGAGAATCTGTCAAGGTGGGTGGGAGGAATGTGCAAATTATGCGGTTATGCGGTTTTTCCCTGAAGTCAACATTCAGTTGACAGCAGGTAATTCGGTTCGAGCAAATTAATTAGAATCCTATTCTGGAGGAATTTTTCATGTCTATTCGTCTTTATGTTGGTAATCTACCCAAGGAACTCGATCGCCTAGAATTGCAAGAAGTTTTTGCACCAGAGGGCGAATCTGTTACCACAAAGGTAATTACAGATCGCAAAACAGGTAAATGCAGAGGATTTGGTTTTGTGACGGTGCTAACCGACGAACAAGCCGACCAAGTTATTGAGAAATATAACGGCTTGATGTTCAAAGAAAACCCGCTAAAAATAGAGAAGGCACTGCCGCGCTCTAAGGGTAAATCTGAGAAGGGCGAAGAAGATCAGCAGCAGTCACCGTCGCCTGCTTCACCGCAGTTGTCCGCGTCAACATCGATGCCGGTGCCTGCGCCGCAGCAACAGCAGCGCTCTGCTCCCCCAACTCAAGGTGGAGGCGGTTCTAGTAAAAGCAATCGCCGTCGGAGTGACAACAACAAGTCTCGCCGCAATCAGTCAACAACCACAGTGTCGAACGCTGATTCTGGCTCGGTGCAGCCAGATCCGCGCTGGGCGAGCGCTCTGGAAGAACTCAAGCAACGATTGGTGGAAGCTCAAACTACTAATTAGTCGAAAATGGCGGCGAATTGCTGCTGTCTTTCGACTGGGGTTGACTGACTCTGGAAGTGCGATCGAGAACCGACTCAAAAGCCTGTTCTCGATCGCACAATTTTATTCCAAAAACCTCTAATATCTAGCACTCCGCTAAAATAATCGTCACCGTATCATAGTGCTGTTAACTGGTTTAATATCATGTCCGGTCAATTGACAACTATAAGACAATACGGTTCACTTAAGATTGTCCGAAGAGAGGAACGAAGCAATCGCAGTATCTATTGTTCATAGTTTTTTACCGCCTGGATCGTATTAAGTAAACCGTATTGAACTATAAGATTGGATCGCGCGTGCGGACTAAAGTCTGCAGCCCGAAAGCGGACTAAAGTCCGCACTACGAACGAAGCGTTTTTGTGCGATCGCAGAAAGTAAAAGTAGTGTTTATTGCTCCCCAGAGAATTGGATCGTCTGAATAAAATCAAAAATCTTATTCATCATGCCCTCAACCTCCGACTCAATAGAACCCAATTCCTCCTGCTTTTCATAAATTCGCTGACAACTCACCGTGTAGCAAAAATCGTCAACGATCAAAGCCATAAATCCCCGGTAAGCATCCATCAGAGTAAGTTTTTCGTCGTTTTGTGGTACGCTGACATTAGCACTCCCAGGCAAATCTGTCACGACAAAATAAGCGTTTTCATCTTCTAAATATTCACTGTAGAGTAACTGAGAATTAGCAAATTTAGCCAGAATCGTGTCATCAATAAACTTGTTAAGAAACAAAGTAAGATAAGCCCATTCCCCCGCTGATTCGATTAATTTTTTCACATCCCCAGAAATCGGGAAATAATCAATTTTCAGCAAAACACCAAAATCGTCAGAAAAAGCAACAAAGCCTTTGTCATCCTCAATTTTACCGCCTCGTTGCTTCTCAACTGGAATCGAAACCACAAAATTGCCTAGAGCAGAGAAATACAACGCCTCATCTGTCTCGACATCGTACTCTTCGAGTTTTAGTTCCGAGTATCCAGCAATTACATCCTCAATAATTTCCTTAGCTTCCTTATCGCCTACACCTAATACTTCTTGAAATTCCTTGAGAAAAGCCCGGTGCTTCTGAGACACTTCGCCCTCTGCGACAAACATTGCTGCGGTAATAGTAAAAGTATCCAACACCAACTCATCTGGGAGTGATTCAGAAGCCGTATTAAATAATCCTCCTAAACCGTCTTTGGCAAGAATACCCGCGAGTTTTTCAAGAGTTGCTGACATATCATCTTCCGAGTATTCAGCAAATATTTCTGAATCCCAAATTCTGCTGATCAAGATATCGGCACTCACATCAGGGTAATTTGCCTCCGCTGCGACAAGTGCTACCGCCGCGACGGATTCCTCTACAGACAACTGCATTGAGGATTTATCTTTGGACTTGAATATTTTAGTAAAATTGCTCACAGGTTTTGCTCCATTACAGTATTTGGGAAAGAAAAGTTTATAACTTAAACATCTTCTATATAGCAATCCTAAATGATTTGTAGGACTACTCGTTACAAGTTCGAGCGAAAGTACGCTTATGGGGCGAGGAAAAGGTTCGTAGTGCGGACTTTAGTCCGCAATTTGGAGCGGACTAAAGTCCGCACGCTCGATCCAATTTTATCGTTTTCTGCGATCGCCCGCAACGGCCCAATCATGGTTTTTTGAAATAGCATTGTTAAAATTAGATGCGCGCCAGTTTATTACCAAGGACTGCCAACCATTGTAAATCCTGCCCAAAATTTTGGGTGAGATAAATCTGAATTTGCTACTTTTTCGACTTTGCGAAGATCGATCGCCCTTTGAGTTCCCACCAACTTACCATCTTTAAATACTACCTGTTTGCGAATCATCGCCAGTTGAGCTTGTCTCAGGGCTTCAGCCTTAATCGGAGCCGATCGCAAATTAGCATAAAACTCGGTCATCAGCCCTAAAGTCGTGACATCCTTAACCTTCCACAAACTCGCCAAAGCTGATTTTACACCGCTGCCGACTGCCAGCCCAGCAAAACCCATTTCCGCTGTCGGATCGCCGATCGCAGTTTCGCACGCACTCAGCACCAATAACTGTACCTGTCGGCGATCGTACCACTTCGCCAACCGAAATTGATCCAAGGCCAAAGAGCGCTTCCAAAAATCAATCTCAGCTTCCCTGCGCCCGTATTGATTTTGCGGAAAACTGGCGTGAGTAGCCAAGTGAATAATATCAAATGGCTGTTGCTCGCGCTGTTTTCTGAGATTTTCTAGGGTAAAATCTTGATTGAGAAAAAAGCGGCCAGGCCACAAAGGCCCTTGGGCAGGATTTTGCCCCTTGCCGATTGTACCGGCGATCGCAGATAATTCGATCGGCACAGCAGGCAAAGCAGGTTTATAGGTGTGAGGAAATTCCGAAGCACCCATTGCCAAAACTTGCGCGTTTTTCAAACTTTGATAACTCGTGCTAGTCAAGCTAACACTGGGAATTGAGCCAAGGCTGTACTTTTCTACTAAAAATTGCTGGCCGTCGTGCAAAGCTGCGATCGGCAACTGGCGCAAACCCGCATCAAAAGAAAACACTAACGTATCGACATTTAACGCTTCTATATCTGAACTTATCGGCGCAATTAACCACTGGTAAATTTTCTGAGCAATTGGCAAATATCTTGTATCTGCTGCATCATTTGGCTTAGCCAAAAAGCGGTGAAAATCTTTCACTGTTTTTAGCAAAATTTCGCTCTTGACAGGAATGTTTTTGATAATCGGAGGGCCGTCGGGAACTACTAATACTAGCCACAATGCTTCAAAACGGACGAGCGCGTAAACAATGACCGCTTGCTTTCCGGTTTCCTCCTTAATTGTTTTGAGAGTTTCTCTGAGATATTCAACCGTTACTTGTTGGTCGGTTAAATCTTCGCCATAATAATTTTCATAATCTTGTTCAAACAGTTTATCGATTAGGGGAACAGCATCATTAGCATTGCCTTGGTCTAATGTTTGTTCGACGCTCAACCTACTAATTTCTAAGGGAAAAAGATTGGGGATGGCTGCGGGTGCGGGAGTTGGTGCGGGTGCGGGAGTTTGGGCGGCTGCAGGAGTTGGTGCGGGAGTTGGTGCGGGGGCTGGAGTTGGTGCGGGGGCTGGAGTTGGAGTTGGAGTTGGCGGGAGAGTGATTTGGGGAATGTTGGCCAACCAATCAGGATCTATTTGAGCAACTGGCGGCTCAATAGCAGGCGCAGGATTAGGAGTTGAGACTATCCATCCGTCCGGTTTTTCTGTAGCAGAAGAACCAAGTTCTGGCGGGTTTTCTGGTGGCTTTTCCGAAGGCGGTATAAAAGTAAGATTGGGTGCTTTCTCAGGGGGCGGTGGTGTTAGCGAAAAGTTGTTCTTTGAATCGGAAAATGCCCATTCAAAAGTGTTGCCTCCGGTTTCAGGATTTGGGGTGACAGAGGTTTTTGCTGCTAATAAATCGCCGATTAAAAAAGCTAATTGTTGTTGCGGATTTTGAGCTTGGGCGGGCGCGGCTGCGGCTGCGGGAACGGCTGAGATGGAGGGTGCGGGTACAGGTTGAATTTGTCCTACAGGCGGGTTGTAAGGGGCTTGAATGGGTGCGGAGGCTGGATTTTGCCCGATCGCGCTGGGAGGAGCGACGGGGGCGGTGAGTTGGGCGATCGAGGGAATTGTCGGCGCAACCTGTATTCGGGCGGCTGCGCCCGGTGTGGTTGGTGTAGAAGGCTGGGTGGGAAGCCTGCGGGGCGGCAGTGTAAAGAAATTGGTGTTTAGCAATTCTTGGAGTTCGGGAAAATCATCCAATACGGGCGCGGGTGCGGGTGTTGGTGCGGGTGTTGGAGATGGAGTTTGGTCGTGAGGGCGATCGGGTATTGGGGATGCAGTCGCCGTCGGTGAGGCTGTTTCAGTTGCCGGTGACGGCGACGGAACAGCCGTCGGTGCGGCTGTTGTAGCTAGGGTTATTGGCGACGGAACAGCCCTCGGCGCGGGTGTTGGTGCGGGTGTTGGAGATCAAGTCGCCGTCGGTGCGGCTGTTGTGGTGGGTGTTGGAGATCAAGTCGCCGTCGGCGCGGCGGTTGGTACGGGCGAAATGGGTGAGGGAACCGAGTTAATTTGAATGCGATCGCGATTTGATGCGAGACTGAGGTCTTGTCTGTGAGTATAGAGATAACTGCGATCGGGCAAAATCGTTTGTATGGGATTGCTATTTCCTCTAGTAATTGCACCAGCAGTTCCATTTTTCTCGGAATTGCCGACAATAAAAGGCGTGATTCCCCCGCCCCCGTGGTTGATAATTATCAAACCGCCGCGATCGTCTCCTGGACTTGTAGCCGTAGAGATGCTAGCATTGATGCCGTTTCTGTCTAAGAACGAATTGGGCGATCGAAAAAACCTTTGAGTCACAATCAAAACATCTCCGCCCCTACCGCTTTCCATACTTTCAGCATTAATTAGACTGAGAACAATGTCGCCCGCACTGCTGCGGTTAATCGCGCTGACATTGCCCGCATTTCCCTTAGCAGAAGAATCAACTTCTCCAGCATTAATATTACCATTAGCATCTAAAAATATATTGCCGCCATTACCAGCCGCAGAAGTGTTGATATCGCCAGCAGTGATATTAGTTCCCGCATTCAAATCAATATTGTTACCATTATTTTTGGAAGTCGAGTCAAGATTTTCTGTTTTAATTTCTCCCTGCTCGCTGTACAAAGAAATCCCGGCTTCCGAGGTAATATTTTGAGCGGTAATGTTATTAGTTGCAGTAATTGAGATAAAATTGGCAGTTTGTCCTTGAGTTAAACCAAATTGTTGGAAACTGTGAAACAAATTAGTGCCATCGCCGGATTGTTGGCCGCCTTGGATGTTGAATTGATTGCCATTCGGGGTGATTTGAGTATTTGTGCCGTCAGCAGCGGGAGTAATTTGGGCCGTGGCTGTTTGGGATGGGGTGAAAAGTCCGATTTCCCAAGTTGCTAAGCTGGTAAAGGAGAGGAATGTTAGGAGAAATATATTTTTTTTATCGGCTGATTTCATGGTTTTTGTTAGTAGATGATAAATTTATTAACAATACATAATATCACAATCCTGTAGGGGCGGGTTCACCGAAATATATGACACGCAGCGATGAATTTTATAAACCCGCCCCCACCCCACCGAAGAATTAATAATTAATTTAATTTAACCGTCAGTGAGGATGTTTATTGGGGTTATTGGTGGGGTGGGGGCGGGTTTATTCAGATTGTTTATGGGGTGGGGGCGGGTTTATTCAGATTGTTTGTTGGTGACAGAATCAACGGTGAACCCGCCCCTACAAATTCTGGGTGATCGCAAATTCAGTAATACTATTGCCGATCTTTCCTCCTTTGGGCATCTTGCAATTGCTTCCCTATCTTTTCCACCATCGGCAAATCTCCCAAACTTTGATATCCCTCTTTTGCTAACTTCAAATACTCTATCGCTTCGGGATAATTCCGCATGGATGAATAAACTTGTGCTAAACCTTAACGAGCCTCGGTTAGCTCCTCAGTCTCATCGGGTTTAGCTGTCTCGATCGCCTTTTTATAGTATATTTCAGCCTGCGGCATCAATTGCGATCGCTCCCGATACAGTTCCCCCAACTTGCGGTAAATTGGCGCTGTTTCAACTCCGGCTTTTGGTAAAGTTTCTAAAATTTCTATTGCTTCTGCATTCAAATTTGTGCTAAGATCTATCTGTGATGTTGCTAATTTTTGAGCCGCTGGATTCGACACTTGTTTGTCGATCGCCCCCACCGCATCTTTAACACCCTGAACTTCCCGATCATCCAACAACCCAAACTCTGCATCTCCCTCTAACAGCGGACTTTCCGAAGAAACCCCCGTATTCGTTTCCACAATCAACCTGTACTTAACACCCGGTTTCAGCGCCGGTTCCCCCGGATACACAGCCTCAGTACCGCTAACCGTCATTTCCCAATTTAACTTGGCTCTATTTTCGAGAATGCTCAACTTATAGCTAGTCGCACCCGCAACCGGATTCCAACGCAAAATCGGCTTGCTGTCGAGCAATTGCGTCCGCCTCGGACTGATTATATAAGAAATTGGCGCGTTATTCCAAGCAATTTTATCATCACCGCGATCGGGACATCTAATTAAGTTTTTATTGCATTCAGACTTCGACTTGTCGCTAACCAACAAACAGCTATTTAATTGATTTTCGTCGGCTTTAATTGACTTAATTCCTAAATCCGCACATTGGATCGTAATTTGTCCGTTTTGTGAAGTTTGCAGTTTGTCGCCCGGATAAATTGGCGTACCGATTGTCGGGCGAATATTTCTGCCATCTTGACGCTGTAACTGCACTTCCCCGCTAATATTCAGGATTTGTCCGTTGGGTATTCTTTGCGTTGCTGCGATTGCTGGGGAAATTATCAGGTTGTTAGCGGATATTTTGGATGAATTGGTGTCACTTCCGAAGTGGGGATGAGGTAGAATATTAACTGAAATCAACGTAAATGCGATCGCGCTTGCACCCATAACAACAGTCGTCCGTTTTTTCATTTACTTTTACTTTTTTTTGTAAACGTTCCTTTGCCATTTGGATACATTCATCTTGTTCTGGTATGCTGGAATTGGCAGATTTAAGTGTTTCTTGCCAATGTGTGAGTGCTTCTTGTGGTTTTCCTTTAGCTTCCAGTACCTGCGCTAAAAGGCATTGAGCTTCTGGAGTTTTACTGTTGAGAGATATTGCTGTTTTTAAATCTGCTTCTGCTGCGTCGTATCGCTTTTGATTGAATCGCACCCAGCCGCGATTCTTGAAACAAGCTGATTTGACTCCATCCTGTTTAGCATTTTGAAAGCAAAGTGCGATCGCCTTTAAAGCATCTTCAGGTTCATTTTCCTGCAGAAACAATTTAGATATTTGAGCGTGAGCTTCAGGAATTCCCAGCCAGACTGCACTTTGCATTG
>Ga0105047_10011774_pt1 | contig 14155 bp, 13 predicted proteins | sample MAT04_FD_78384 | JGI IMG/M metagenome (GOLD analysis project Ga0105047, IMG submission 78384) | Freshwater microbial communities from Lake Fryxell liftoff mats and glacier meltwater in Antarctica - MAT-04 (megahit assembly) | ecosystem: Environmental > Aquatic > Freshwater > Ice > Liftoff... | reverse complement strand
TCGAGGCCTATTTCCCCGAGATGGACCAAGCGCTGCTCGCCGCCTGCATCGCCCGCTATCAGGGCCTCGGCATCTGGACGGAAATGCCGCATTTCCCGGCCGAGCCGTTCTACCGACTGGAGGCGGCGATGCTGAGCGGCGGCGCGATCTCGCGCGCGCCGGGTTATGCAAATTGCGTGGACGAGGCCATTACCGTCGCCGCGCTCAACGAGAAGAACTGACCCGCATGGCCACCACGATGTTCGACCGCATCTGGGACCGGCATACCATCGCCGATCTCGGCGAGGGGTGGTCGCTGCTGTATCTCGACCGAATTCTTGTACATGACCTGAGCGGCGGCCGGGCGATGGCGGAATTGTCCGAGAAGGGCCGTCGCGTGGCCGAGCCCAACAAGGTCTTCGCCACGCCCGATCACGCCGTCTCCACCCTGCCAGGCCGCACCGCCGCGACCTACGCGAAGGGTGAGCGGCTGCTGAAGTCCCTGCGCGACAACTGCGCGGCGCATGGCGTGCGGCTGTTTGACCTCGGCCAGAGGGACAACGGCATCGTTCATGTCATCGCGCCCGAACTTGCCATCGTGCTGCCTGGCCTGACGCTCGCCTGCGGCGACAGCCATACCTGCACGAATGGCGGCGTGGGGGCGATGGCCTTCGGCATCGGGTCGAGCGAGTTGGGGCACGCGCTCGCCACGCAGACCCTGCCGCAGCGCCGCCCCGGCACCTTCCGCATCCGCTTCGAGGGCGCGCGGCCCGCGGGTGTCACGGCGAAGGACATGATCCTGGCGGCCATCGGCCGCTTCGGCGCGGCGGCTGGCACCGGCATGGCCATGGAGTATGCCGGCAGCGCCGTGCGCGCCATGACGGTCGAGGAACGGCTGACACTGTGCAACCTGTCCATCGAGATGGGCGCCAAGGTCGGCATGGTGGCGCCCGACGACACCACCTTCGAGTACCTCGCCGGCCGACGCTTCGCGCCCCAGGGGGCCGCCTGGGACTCCGCACTGGCCGATTGGCGCGGCGTGCCCTCCGACGCAGGCGCGCGTTTCACCCGCGACGAAGTGATCGACATGTCCACCCTCGCGCCGCAGATCACCTGGGGCACGAGCCCGGAGCACGTTGCCGACGTGACGGGACACGTGCCGCGCCTCGAAGACGCGCCCGACCACGCCAGGCGCGACGCCTGGGCCGCAGCCCTCCAGTACATGGGCCTGACGCCGGGCCAGAAGCTGGCAGGCACCAGGGTCGATTGGGTGTTCATCGGCAGTTGCACCAACTCGCGCATCTCCGACCTGCGCGCCGCCGCCGAGGTGATCAAGGGACGCCGCAAGGCCGAGCACGTCACCGCCTGGGTGGTGCCGGGCAGTGAGCAGGTGAAGGCCGAGGCCGAGGCCGAAGGGCTGCATCTGCGCTTCCAGGCTGCAGGCTTCGAGTGGCGCGAGCCGGGCTGCGCGCTCTGCGTGGCCGCCAATGGCGAGGCGGTGCCGGAGGGCTCGCGTTGCGTCTCCACCTCCAACCGCAACTTCGTCGGCCGCCAGGGCACGGGCGCGCGGACGCACCTGGCCTCGCCCGCCATGGCCGCGGCTGCCGCACTCGCCGGCGCGATCGTTGACCCGCGAGGCTACTGAAATGCAGGGATTCCGCAGCGTCACCGGCATCGCCATCCCCCTCATGGAGGCGAATGTCGACACCGACGTCATCATCCCGATCCAGCGCCTGGTCGGCACCGGCCGCGAGGGCCTGGGCGTCCATGCCTTCGAGCGCCGGCGCTACCTGAGCGAGGGCGTGGACGACCCCGATTTCATCCCCAATCGCGAGCCCTACCGCGGCAGCCCCATCCTGCTCGCCGCCGAGAATTTCGGCTGCGGTTCCTCGCGCGAGGGCGCGGTCTGGGCGCTGATGGGCATGGGCGTGCGCTGCGTCATCGCGCCCAGCTTCGGCGATATCTTTTTCTCGAATTGCTTCCAGAACGGGCTGTTGCCCGTCCAGCTTCCCATCGAGCTGGTGCGCCGCATCGCCGAGGAGACCGCGGCGAGCCCCGGCAACGCCCGCACCACCGTGGACCTCGAGCGCGGCGTGGTCGTCACCCCCTGGGGCGAGGCGGTGCCCTTCGCCGTGGACCAGCGCAAGCGCGCCGCCATGCTGGAGGGCCTCGACGACATCGACCTCACCTTGCAGCACGCCGACGCCATCGCCGCCTGGAGGCAGCGCGACCGCGCGGACCGCCCCTGGGCCTGGGAGAGCGTGGCATGAGGGTCCTCGTCCTGCCGGGCGACGGCATCGGCCCCGAGGTCACGGCCGAGGCGGTGCGCATGCTGCATTGGTTCGCGCAGCATCGCGGCCTCGACGTCGAGATCGCCGAGCGCGGTTTCGGCATGGTGAACTGGGTGCAGCACGGCACAATGATGCCCGACGAGACCTGGGCGCGGATCGAGGAGGCGGACGCCATCCTCTTCGGCGCCACCGGCTCACTCGACCAGGCGGGCGTGGTCCCCCCCGAGGAGCGCCGCAAGGGATCGCTGCTGCGAATGCGCAAGGCGCTCGACCTCTTCGCCAACCTCCGGCCCGTGCGGATGCAGCCGGCGCTGAGCGAGGCGAGCCCCTACAAGCCGCGCATCACGGCGGGCGTGGACCTCGTCTTCGTGCGCGAACTCACGGCCGGGATGTACTTCGGCACGCCGCGGGGGATCGAGACGCTGGCGGATGGCACGCGCCGGGGCGTGAACACCCACACCTACACCGAGGCCGAGATCGCCCGCGCCGCGCGCTTCGCCTTCACGCTCGCCCGCACCCGCCGCAACCACGTGACCAGCGTGGACAAGGCCAACGTGATGGAGGCCGGCGCCCTGTGGCGCGAAGTGGTTGGCGCCATCCACCAGGCCGAGTTCCCGGATGTCGGCTTCGAGAACATGCTGGCCGACAATTGCGCCATCCAGCTCGCCAAAAACCCGACCCGCTTCGACGTGCTGGTGACGGACAACCTCTTCGGCGACCTGTTGAGCGATGCGGCGGGGGCGATCATTGGCTCGCTCGGGATGCTGCCCTCGGCCTCGCTCTCGGCACCCGATGCTTCAGGGCGGCGGCGCGCGCTGTATGAGCCCATCCATGGCTCGGCGCCCGACATCGCGGGAAAGGGAATCGCCAATCCCCTCGGCGCCATTCTCTCCGTGGCGCTGCTGCTGCGCTGGAGTGCGGAGCGCGCGGAGGACGCGTCGCGGCTGGAGGCGGCCGTGCGAACCGCCCTCGCCAGCGGCGCGCGCACGGCGGACATCGCCGCCCCGGGCGAGGCCGTGATCTCGACGCGCGCCATGGGCGATGCGGTGCTGGCGGCGCTTCAGGACTGAAGCGGGAAGCGCAGCTCCCAGACCAGGCCCTGCGGCCGGAACTCCAGCAGGACACGCCCCTGGACAGCGCGCGCCACGGCCCATTCGATCACCTCGCGGCCAAAGCCGCGCCGCTGCGGTTCGCGCACGGCCGGGCCGCCGCTCTCGTGCCAGCGCAGATGCGCCTCCTCGCCCACGACCTCCCATGAGACTTCCACAGTGCCGCCTGGAACCGAAAGGGCACCATATTTCGACGCATTGGTGGCGAGTTCATGCAGCGCCATGCCGATATGCATGATACTCGACGTATCGAGCTCGACGTGTGGACCCTCCATGCGGATGGTGCTGCCGGCCTCGTCGGAATGGGCGGCGAGTTGGGATCGGACCACGTCGTCCAGCGTGGCTCCGCTCGCCTCGGCCGGCCGCAGCAGCAGGCGTTGCGACGTCGCGAGCGCGCGAAGCCGCTCGCCGAGGCGCTCGCTCAGATCCTCCACCGTAGCGCTGCCGGCTGCCGTCTGGCGCAGCATTGCCTGAGACACGGCCAGCAGGTTGCCGACACGATGCGTCGTCTCGTTGAGGAGGAAGTGAATGCGCGCCTCGTCGCGCTTGCTGCGCGTAATGTCGATGGCGCCGCAAATGATGCCGGCTCCGGCGGGCAGCGGCTCGGCCGTGAGCTGGAACCATTGCCCGCCAACATCGAACTCGCCGCGCGCCGCCTCTCCGGTGTCGAGGACGCCGCGCTTCAGCGCGTGCAGCGCCGCGTTGGGTCGATCGGGCATGACCTCGGCATCCGTGCGGCCGATGAACTGCTCCGTCGTCAGGCCGAGTTCGCCCTTGCTGATATAGGTGTAGGCGAGGTGCTCATCCTGGGTGAACACGGTGACACCGGATGCGGCCAGCGCCGTCTCGAAGCGGCGCTTGGCGGCATCCAGGCTCGCCGTGCGCTCGGCGATGCGGTGCTCCAGCGTTGTCATCACTTCGGTCAGTTCGATCTCCCGTTGCTCCAGCTTGGAGACAAGGACATTGCGCTCGGCAATGCGGCCTTCGAGTGCCACGTTCGCCTCACTCAACGCGCTGGGCGAGGGGAGGGCGAGCGCCCTCGGGATCATCGGCCACAAGGCAACTGCCGTCGCCAGCGACACGACCGCAGTGACCAACTTCACGCCGCCCTCCAGCCAGTAGAACGGCTGCCAAAGGGTCAGGATGGAGAGCGTGTGCGTGGTGCCGCAGGCCAGGATGAAGGCGGCGAAAAGCCAGGCGACCCAGCGGTGCTGCATGTCCGTCCGCCGCCGGACAAAGACCATGATGGCGATGGGGATGGAGAAATAGGCCAGCGCGATCGCCGCATCGGAAACGGCGTGCAGCCAGATCAGTCCTGGTTCCCAGAGGAGACAGAATCCGTGCGGGGTAAAAGCGGAGGGTTCGAACCATCGAAGGAATTCAGCCAGCATCACGGCCCCCGGCCCATCATTGCTGCCGTAGCGGAACGACAACCCGACCAAAAGGTCAAGCTTGGGTCAGGCAGCGCCGAGCACGACCGAGACGTTCTGTCCGCCAAAGCCGAAGCTGTTGGAAAGCGCCGCGCGGAAAAAGTGCGGGCGTGAGACGGGTACAGTGTCGAGCCCAAGCTCGGGGTCCACATCATCCTGGTTGATTGTGGGCGGCAGGGCCTGGTGGCGCAGGGCAAGCAGGCAGATGGCGGCCTCGATCGCACCGGCCGCCGAGAGCGTGTGCCCGATCATGGATTTCGTCGAACTGACCGGGGGCGGCGCGTCTCCAAAGAGCGCGCGCGTGGCCATCGCCTCCATCTTGTCGTTCTCGGGCGTCGAGGTGCCGTGCGCGTTGACGTAGCCGATGTCGGCGGGTGTCAGGCCCGCATCCTCGATCGCGCGCGCCATGCAGCGGATGATGGCCGCACCGTCGGGCGAGGAGCGGGTGCGGTGGAATGTGTCCGCCGCCTCGCCCGCGCCCAGCACATAGCCGAGGATGGTCGCGCCCCGCGCGCGCGCGTGGTGCTCGTCCTCGAGGATGAGGGCGCCGGCGCCATCGGCCATCACGAAGCCGTCGCGCGTCAGGCTGAACGGGCGCGATGCGGCCTCGGGCGCGTCGTTGCGGGTGGAGAGCGCCTGGAGCAGGCCGAAGCGGATCAGCGTCTCGGGCTGCAGGCTTGCCTCGCTGCCGGCGGCGATGGCCATTTTCGTCTCGCCGCGACGGATGGCTTCAAGCGCCAACTGGATCGCGGAGGCGCCGGAAGCACAGGCGGTGGTGACGGTCTGCGGCACGCCTTTGGTGCCGAAGCGCTCCGCCAGGTGGGTGGCGGCGCCACCGAACAAATATTCCTCGTAGAGGGCATGGTTGCCCGTGGCTGCCTCGATGAGGTCGGGGTAGCGGCTCGCGCCGAAGCTGCCGCGGTGCGGCCACTCGATCTCGACCGGGGGCATGCCGATGCACAGCGGGCCATCGAAGGGTGCGGCGAGTCCAGCCTGGGCCAACGCCTCGGCGATGGCGGCCTCCCCCAGGCGCTCGGCGCGCAAGGAGACGGAGAGCGGGATGCCCGGTTCGTCGCCCGGCAGGTCCACGCAGCCGGCGATGGTGGCGCGCATGCCCGTCACGTCGAAGCGGGTGATCTGGCGGATGCCGGATTTGCCGGCAGCCAGCGCTGCCCAGTTCGCCTCGGCGCCGAAGCCGAGGGCCGTGACCATGCCGATGCCGGTGACGGCGATCCGCTGGTTCATGCGGGTTTCTCCAGAAGGGCCACCGCCTCGCCGCGCCATTGGCCGGTGCCGGTGACGAGCACCTGCTCTGCGCGCCCCTCGGCGATGGCCAGTGCGGCGAAGGCCAACCCCACCGGAAACGCCGCTTCGACCGAATGGCCGAGCAGGTCGGCAGTGAAGAGATCGGGCGTGGCGCCGATGGCCGCGAGTTCGTCGCGCGTCGCGTCCCGGACGCCGCTGGCGGTCGATATGACCATGCAGCCGGCCCGGCGCGGCGGTGTCGCGGCGATGAGTGCGGCGAGGCGCGCGGGGCGGCCGGCGGGCGGGCCCTGGTCGGTGCCGACGTGGCGCAGGATGGCAAGCGGATTGTTCGTGCCCGATGCCGGTTCGAGCGTGAGGAAGGCGGCCGCACTGCCGAAGACGATGCCCTGGCGCGCGGGAAGCGGAAGCCAGGCGCCGCGATGGAGCACGCCGCCCATGGCATAAAGCAGCAGCAGTTCCGGCCGTTCGGCCACGAAGGCGCTGCCCACGAGGCTGAGGCCGGAGGAGCCGGTCGCGATGCGCGCCGCGGCAATCCGAACCGCTTCCGCGCCCGCAATCTCCTCACCCAGCAGCGTGCGCGACGATCCGCCGACACTGTGGACGATCGAGATCGAACCGGCGAGAAGGTTGGAAAGCTGCGCGAGGAACAGCGTGGGACGCAGCCCGTCCATCAGCATCCGGTGGCGCTGCGCCTCATCGGGGTTGGCCGCCATGATCTGCTCGTCCAGCGCCCAGTCGCGCTCGCCGCCGCCGGCGGAGACGATGAGGTCCATCTCGCCCACGCGCGCGCGCAGGCCGCCATCCTCGATGGCGAGGCCGGCGCCGTAGACCCCCAGGCGTTGCCAATTCTCCATCTGGCGCATCTCGCGCCGGGGAATGGCCTTGTCGAAGGGCAGGGGAGGCAGCGGATGGAAGGGGTAGGGGGCGAAGCGCGCCTCATCCAGGATGGGCGCCGCCCCGCCGAGAAGTGCCGCATGGACCGCGCGGCCCTCACCATGGGAAGAAGCCATGCCGAGGCCGGTGATGGCAACGGGCTTCAGGGCGGCTTGCATCAGGCGAGGCCGATGACGAGGGCGCGCGCGCGGACGGCGGCTTCAAGTTCAGGGGCGGGAAAGGCCATGGTTCGCAGCGTCAGTTCCGCCTCGGCCGCGCGGCTGCTGCCTTCGGCCAGCGTGCCGCGCAGCACGGCATAGCCCGAACCGTCATGGATCAGTTCGGCGGTGACGGTCAGCGCCGCACCGGGTTTGACCATGCCGCGCAGCTTCGCCTCGCCCACCTTTGCCAGCAGCGCCATGCGGGAGAAGTCGCTCCGCGCGACCATGAGCCAGCCGCAGGCCTGCGCCATCGCCTCGATCATCAGCACGCCGGGCAGCAGCGGGAAGCCGGGGAAGTGCCCCTCGAAGACGGGGCTGGCCTCAGGCACATGGGCGTCGGCCACCAGCCGCGTCGCGTCGTGGTGGCGCACCCGGTCGATCATCTCGAAGTATTCGAGGCGCAATCGTTCAGGCCTGCTTGGCGGCCACGAGCTCGTCGATGCGTTGGGCCAGGCTGCCCATGACGAAGAACTGCTCGGCCGGGGCCTTGCCGCTGTTGACCTGCTCGGTCCAGGCCTCGACGGGCACCTTCACGCCGAAGCGCTTGTCGATCTCGAAGACAATGTCGAGAAAGTCGAGGCTGTCGATCCCGAGGTCGTTGATCACATGCGCCGTCGGCGTGATCCTCGCACGATCGACGCTGGCGGTTTCCGCGATGATGTCGGCGATGGTCTGCAAGGTCTGTTCAGGCGCGCCCGAGGACATGGCGGCGGACTCCGTGGAATGTCGAATGGCGCGGTTTGACGCGGATAGGGCCGGCTGTCCAGCCGGGCACCCGGACGGGGTGAGTGGTGCGGGCGGTCGGAATCGAACCGACACTCCTCTCGGAACCGGATTTTGAGTCCGGCGCGTCTACCAGTTCCACCACGCCCGCAACGCTGCCCGTCTACACGGGCGCGCGGGCTGCTTCAACACCCGCGGGCCAAAAGGCTTTACCCGTGGCCATTGCGCGGGCAGCATCCTGGAAGGGATGGAGAGGGATCGAGGCATGGCGGCCGTGCGCGGCAGCGCCGGTGTCCCGCTGCTGTTCCGAGCCATCTGCCAAGAACTTGGAGCTTCCGCATGAACCGCCGCCCCCTCCTGCTCGCCGCCCTTGCCACGCCGCTCCTCGCGACGCGTGCCTTCGCCTGGCCCGATCGCGCGGTGCGCGTGGTGATTCCCTATCCGCCGGGCGGTGCGGCCGACACCACGGCCCGCCTGATAGGCGAGACGATGACGCGCTCGCTCGGCCAGAACTGGGTGGTGGACAACCGGCCGGGCGCCAATGGCGCCATCGCGACCGAGCATGTGGCGAACAGCCCGGCCGATGGTTACACGCTGCTCATGGCCAACCTCGGCCCCAACGCGATCAACCCGGTGATGCGGACGAACCTGCCCTTCGATGCGGTGCGATCCTTCGCGCCCATCATCCTGGCGAACAAGGTGCCGCTGGCGCTGATGGTCCGCGCCGACCATCCGGCGACGACCCTCGCCCGCCTGGTCGCCATGGCGCGCGAGGCGCCGGGGCGGATCGGCTATGGCTCGGCCGGCAACGGATCGGCCTCGCATCTGGGCGGCGAGATGCTGAAGGTTTCGCTCAATATGGACCTGCTGCACGTGCCCTACAGGGGCGACGCGCCCGGCATCACCGACCTGCTTTCCGGCGCGCTGGCGACCATGCTGACCACCACCGTCTCGGCGCTGCCCCAGCTTCGCGCGGGGCGCGTCCGCATCCTGGGCGTCGCCTCGGCCGAGCGGCTATCCACCATGCCCGACGTGCCGACCTTCCTGGAGCAGGGGGTGGCCGGCTATGAGGTTTCGTCCTGGAACGGCCTGATGGCGCCCGCCGCCACGCCGCGCCCGGTGATCGAGCGCCTCAACCTGGAGGCCGGCCGGGCGCTACGCATGCCCGAGGTGACGCGGCGGCTGGAGGGGCTGGGGGCCGCGCCGGCCATGGGCACGCCCGAGGATTTCGTGACCTTCCTGCGCGCCGAACTCGACCGTTGGGCCGAGGTGGTGCGGGTCTCGGGCGCCAAGGCCGAAGACTGAGGGTCTGTTACATTCGGGAACGGACGGCGCCGCGGAAACCCAATATCTTGCCGATATGGACCCTATTCCGCACATCCTGATTCTCGACGACGACCGCGAGATCCGTGAGCTTCTCGGCAAGTTCCTCGAGAAGCACGGGTTGCGCGTCACCCTCGCCCGCGACGCCCGTGAGGCGCGCAAGCTTTGGCCGCTCGCGCGGTACAGCCTCGTCGTGCTGGACCTGATGCTGCCTGGCGAATCGGGCCTCGACGTGGCGCGCTGGCTGCGGAGCCAATCCAACATCCCGATCGTGATGCTGACCGCGATGGGCGAGGAGACCGATCGCATCGTCGGCCTCGAACTCGGCGCGGACGACTACGTGGCCAAGCCCTTCAACCCGCGCGAATTGCTGGCCCGCATCCGCGCCGTCCTGCGCCGCGCCCAGGGTACCGACAACCCAGGCGGCTCGGGCGAGGACCCGGGCGCGGTGCTGCGCTTCGCGGGCTGGGTGCTCGAGCCCTCGCGCCGGCGGCTGCTCAACCCGCAAGGCGCGGAAGTGCCGCTGACCGGTGGCGAATACGAACTCCTGACCATCCTGCTGGAGCGCCCGAACCGCGTGCTGACGCGCGACATGCTGATGGACCTCCTGCACAACCGCCAGCCCGGGCCTTTCGACCGCGCGATCGACGTCGCCGTCTCGCGGCTGCGTCGCAAGCTGGAGGATAACGGCCGCAACCCCTCGGTCATCAAGACCGTGCGCGGCGGCGGCTACGTGCTCTCCACCACCGTCGAACGTGCCACGGGCGCGCCAGCCGAGCAGGGCTGAATGCGACGCTTCTGGCCGTCGAGCCTTGCGGGGCGCACGGCGCTCGTTCTCATCCTGGGGCTGATGGCGGTTCAGGCGCTCGGCCTGACCATTCACGCCTTCGATCGCCTGGAACTCCAACGCGCCGCCGAAGCGCGCGAGATCTCGATGCGCAGCTTCGTGCTTTGGCGCGCCCTCGTCCTCGCCCCGCCCGCACGGCGTCCCGCCATACTCGCCGAAGCCGAACTGCCGGCGAGCGTCGTGGCGAGCGTCGACCCGGTCTCAACGCTGCCGCCGAACCTGCCGAGGGTGCCGGGGGCGATGGCCCGTGCCTTCCGGCTCGACGGGCCCGGCCCGCCACCAGGGCCGCGCCGCTTGCGCCCGGCGGAGGTTCAGTCGGGCTGGCTCGGCCGCGGCAATTTCCACGTCTCGCTGCGGTTCCCGGACCAGGATTGGCTGAACCTCGCCATCCGCATGCCGACGCCGCGGCCCTGGCACTCCGACAATTTTCTGGTCGCCTTCATCGCCATGTCGCTCGCGGCGGGGCTCATGATCTGGTGGGGTGTGCGTCGCCTCACGCGGCCCGTGGCGGCGCTGGCGGCCGCCGCCGAGCGCCTGGGGAGGGACGTGAACGCGCCCGCCCTGCCGACCTCCGGCCCGCGCGAAGTCGCGACCGCGGCCGCCGCCTTCAACACCATGGCCAGCAACATCCGCCGCTTCGTGGCCGACCGCACGCAGATGCTGGCGGCGATCAGCCATGACCTTCGCACGCCCATCACGCGGTTGCGCCTGCGCGCTGAATTTCTCGAAGACGACGAACAGCGCCGCAAGATGCTGGCCGATCTCGACGAGATGGAGGCCATGATCGCCTCGACCCTCGCCTTTGCCCGCGACGACGCGGCGCATGAGCCCGCCTCGCCCGTCGATCTCGCGAGCCTGCTGCGGACCGTGCTGGACGAGGCGGCCGACGCCAATCCCGAACGCGCCGCCGACATCACCTTCGACGGCCCCGAGCACCTGGTGCTCGAACTCCGGCCTGTGGCGCTGAAGCGCGCCCTCAGCAACCTCGTTGGCAACGCGCTGAAGTACGGCGAGGCGGCGCGGATGACGCTGGAGCGGCGGCCAGAGCAGGTGGTGATCACGCTGGAGGATGACGGCCCCGGTATCCCCGACACCGAACAGGAGGCTGTGTTCCAGCCGTTCCACCGCGTCGAGGGCAGCCGCAACCGCGAGACGGGCGGCACCGGCCTCGGCCTCACCATCGCGCGCAGCATCCTGCGCGCCCACGGCGGCGAGGTGGCACTGCACAACCGCACGGAGCAGGGGCTGAGGGTGGTCGTCCGGCTGCCCGGGTGATACTTCCGCCTCGCCATTTGCAGGAGATGTCCCATGGGCCTGAAGGCCACCGTGATCCCCGTGACGCCCTTCCAGCAAAACTGCCTCCTCGTCTGGGACGAGGCGACGCTGGAAGCCACCGTGATCGACCCGGGCGGCGACGTCCCTGTGATCGAGGCGGCGCTGGCACGACACGGGCTGAAGCTCACGCAGATCCTGCTCACGCATGGCCACATCGACCACGCAGGCGGCGCCGACGAACTGCGCGAGAGGACGGGCATCGCGGTCATGGGCCCACACCGGGACGACCAGATGCTGCTGGACCACCTGCAGGACCAGGGCCGCGCCTATGGCCTGGACGGCGCGCGCAACCTCGCCCCCGACCAATGGCTGGATGAGGGCGGGACGGTCACCATCGCCGGTGAGGAATTCGCCATCCTGCACTGCCCGGGCCATTCGCCCGGCAGCCTCGTCTATGTCAGCGAGAAGCTCCGCATCGCCTTCGTGGGGGATGTGCTGTTCCAGGGCTCCATCGGCCGGACGGATTTCCCCTATGGCGACCACGCCGCGCTGATCCACGCGATCACGACCAAACTGCTGCCGCTCGGCGATGACATCGCCTTCGTGTGTGGCCACGGCCCCGGCTCGAATTTCGGAACGGAGCGGCAGAGCAACCCCTTCCTCCAGGGCGACGGCTGAACAGGCGACGTCGATCGCGCGCGTGCCATCAAGCGGCGGCGCAGTGTCGCCCGCGTGACGCGCTCCTCTGTGGGTGTCACCGAGGTGTGGCAGCCGCAGCCCCGCCGGTCCTTGCACGGGATCAAGATGGCACGCCATGCTGCCTTATGAGCGAAGGATGAACTTCATGGCGGAATTCGACCTGGTGGTGCGCGGCGGCGAGGTGGCGACAGGCGTGGGCACCACGCGCTGCGACATCGGCGTGCGCGGCGGGCGCATCGTGGCGCTGGCGGAACGGCTCGATGGCGCCGGCCCCAGCGTCGCCGCCGAGGGCATGCTGGTGCTGCCAGGCGGCGTGGACAGCCACTGCCACATCGAGGAGCCATCGTCGGGCGGCGTGAACGAGGAAACCTTCGAGAGCGGCAGCCGCGCTGCCTTCGCGGGCGGCACCACCTCCGTCGTTTGCTTCGTGCCGCAATGGAAGGGCGGCGGCGTGCTCGAGCGCTTCGCGGACAGTTCGGCGCGCGCGGCGAAGGGCATGGTGGACTACGCTTTCCACCAGATCATCAGCGACCCGACCGCGGCGGTGCTGGAGCGCGAAATCCCCGAACTCGTCGCGCGCGGCGTGCGCAGCCTGAAGGTGTTCCTCACCTATGAGCCGCTGCACCTCAACGACAGTGACTACCTCAAAGTGCTGGCAGTGGCGCGCAAGCACGGCTGCCTCGTCACCGTGCATTGCGAGAACTACGCGGCCATCAACTGGCGCACCGAGGCGCTGCTGGCCGCGGGCCTCACTGCGCCGAAGTACCACGCCTGGTCGCGCCCGCCCGTGGTGGAGCGCGAGGCGACGCATCGCGCCATCGCGCTTGCCGAACTCGTGGACCAGCCCATCCAGGTCTTCCACGTGAGCTGCGCGGAAGCGGCCGAGGAGATCGCTCGCGCGCAGGCCCGCGGCGTCAAGGTCTGGGGCGAGACCTGCCCGCAATACATCACGCTGACCGCGGACCACATGGATCAGCCCGGCTTCGAGGGTGCCAAGTTCATGTGCAGCCCGGCACCGCGCGGCGCGGACGAGCATGCGCGTGTGTGGGACATGATCCGCCGCGGCGTGCTGGATATCGTCTCGTCCGACCATTGCGCCTTCAGCTTTGCGGGTGACAGGGGCAAGGGGCAGAACGGGCGCGACGCGAATTTCCGCGACATCCCGAACGGCATCCCGGGACTGGCCGCGCGGCTGCCGATCCTGTTCAGCGAAGGCGTGGTGAAGGGGCGCATCACGCTCGACGAATTCGTGCGGCTGACATCCACCAACCCCGCGCGCCTGATGGGACTCGCGCCGCGCAAGGGCAGCATCGCGGTGGGCGCCGACGCCGACCTCGCGCTGTGGGACCCGAAGGCGAAACGCACCATCACCAACGCGATGATGCAGCATGCGACCGACTACACGCCCTATGAGGGGATGGAGGTCACGGGCTGGCCGATGATGACGATCCGGCGGGGCGAGGTCGTGATGCGCGACGGCGTGGTGCAGGCCGAGCCGGGAACGGGCCAATACCTGCCGCGCGGACCCTACGACATGGTCAAGCCGCGTGGCGTGCTGGCCAACGGCTTCGGGGCCTGATCAGGCGCGGTTGAAGTCCAGCCGGGCCGTTAGTTCGCCAAGGCGCTCGGCCTCGGCATTGGCGAAGGCGAGGCGCAGGTGGCGCTCCTGCCCCGGCCCGAAGAAGGGGCCGGGCAGCACCATCAGGCCGCGCTCGGCCGCCAGGAATTCTGCGGCTTCCATGGCGTCCGGCGCGTCGTCGGGCAGGCGCAGGTAGGCGAAGTAGTTGCCCATCGCGTCGATCCGGTTGCTGTGCAGCGCCGTGCGGCAGGCGCTGGCGCGGCCCTCCATGATCCGGCGATTGTCCGCGCGCCAGTCGCGCAACGCAGGGATCGCCCAGGCCACCGCCTGTTGCGCCGGGCGGGCGGGGCAGATTTGCAAGGTGTCGAGCGCCTTGGCGAGTTGACGCTGGAAGGCCTCGCCCGCGATGACGGCACCGAGGCGGTGGCCCGGAATGCAATACGCCTTGCTGAAGCTGTAGAGGTGCACGAGCACGTCGCCCCAATCCGGGTCGCTGAACAGCGCATGCGGGATGCGATTCGGCAGGAAATCGCGGTAGGT
>Ga0105047_10011773_pt1 | contig 14156 bp, 7 predicted proteins | sample MAT04_FD_78384 | JGI IMG/M metagenome (GOLD analysis project Ga0105047, IMG submission 78384) | Freshwater microbial communities from Lake Fryxell liftoff mats and glacier meltwater in Antarctica - MAT-04 (megahit assembly) | ecosystem: Environmental > Aquatic > Freshwater > Ice > Liftoff... | reverse complement strand
CAAAGCATCTTCAGTGTTGTCGCGCTGGCAAGCATGATTATTACCCTCGGCACACTGTTGGCCCTTAGCCGCATCCGTTTCACACTCCGCGGGCTACTCGGTTTTCTCTTTGTGTCCTTCCTGCTGCAGTCTGTTTTTTCATTTGATATATGGCTAGGCCGGGCAATGACCTGTGCTGCATTATTCCTGTGGTGGCGTTGGGGCAAGGAATACCTGTCTTTCCCGCCAGTTTTTTGGGGAGTTGTCATTGTGTTGGCAGTTTGCCTTTTGGGATGGAAACAGCAATGGCTGCCTGATCTTGGAATGTCCATTATTTTTGGCGGGGTAACCGCACTGCTGCTATTATGGGAATTTAAATTTACCTTGTTACCTCACCGCTCTTCTTGATACTTCAGCATGGTTCAGGAATCCCAGGAATTAGATTAGCTTTTGGGAACTTACTCCAAAAAGCTCGTGATTCGCACGCCAACTATTCCTTCCAAGAGATGGGAAGTTATCATTTAATTGGATTGATAAATGGAAGAAAGTGATATCAAGATGGCATATATACATCAAAGGGGATTAAGGGGGTTTGATAGTTTTTTTATAGTTGTTCATGAAGCATGATTGTTCCTACTCAGTAGAGTAGGCAAAAGCAGTTTGTTGCTTCGTATGTCCAGGTCAAGAGATCATGTAAGTTGATATTTTTTACTTCATCGTAGGAATTGTCAAAACAAATTTGACAGAATTACAAACGATCGAAAACACTTCTGCTTTGATTGGCTTAATTTCTGTCAATCGATAATGAAAATATATATGTTCGCCTTCTCAACCCAAATCTCCTTCAAGAATGGCAAGTGATAGGCTTTCGATCAATAGCACTTTTCTTTCTGACAACTTGATCATGTCGGAAGGGCGGATGCTTGGGGAAACAAAGCAGTGCACCTGATCAGGTCACATAATTGGTCTCTGAGATTAATGATCTTGCAAGTTTTCGTGACTTATGTCACTTGATATTCCATCCCGTTTTCTCTTATATTTATACGACACAAGAAAAATTTGATCCTGAGGAAATGACCGCCCAGCTCTCATGTGTCATCTTTCAAGCCCCTTGTACAAACAATCGCGCAACTCATTTTGCATAAATAACTGGGAAAATCAGTGATGAAAGAAAACCCTGAACAAAAGGAAAAAACAGACCTGCTATCAGATGCAAGTGAGCTGCCCGCACTTAAAGGCGCGGAGATATTTAAGTTCGGTCAATTGGAAAACGAAAACCTGGAGAAAATTTCAGGTATTGAATTACCCCAAAGCCGGACCACCGACTTTATCGATTCAAAAGATCGGCCGATTACTGTCAAGGAATGGAACACAGGCAAATTTACCTGGATCCGCGCTTATGATACCAACCAGGCTCAAGTACCAGAAACGCCTAACCTTGGGCAGGCCGGCCTGACCAACCTGGCTTTGGAAACAGGTAATTCCGGCGAGAAAAAGATGCGGCTCGGCGATATTATGATCCCGGATGCTTATCGCGGTTCTGGTATTGCAAAAAAAATGCTGGATCAATCCATCTCCGTGGCAAAAGAGAGGAATGCCAACCAGATCTATGGGGTGATCGAGGATGAAAAGGCCCGTGGATTCTGGGAGCATATGCAACAATATGGATGGAAGATTGATGATCAAGGCTCTGAAAAAGGCGCCTATGGCCATGTATATTTTGATATTACAAAAGCTGGCAGACTCGAAAAAGAGCATGTTCCTGCGTTTGCACAAAGCGACGGAAAAGAGATTGCCCCCACATTGAACAAATTGGACATATCAGCCCTGGAGTTGCAGAATTCAACGATCGGATCCCCAATCGAAAAGAAACCGGAAAACGATGAATCATTGCCCTTTCTTTCCGATCGGGTGAAAAAGGTTCTCGTTGGGATTTCAATCCTTGCAACGCTTACATCCAGTGGGATATCGCTAGAGGAGTACCAGAGAACCCATACAAATGTTCCCGAGATCCACAATGAAATAGTGATCGAAAACCCCAAACAGGACTCGGCCTTTGGCACTTTGATTGAAGACAAATCAGCCCAATACCACATCGCCGAGCCCCCCACTCTGAAAGTATCTCCTTCCGCTGTTCTTGAAAAAACCGCCACTCCTGCAGCCGAGATCATCGAAAAACAGCCGGTCAAAGAAGCCCAGGATGTCAATGCAAAACCAGAAAACGCTACGTACTGGTACGATGTGCCGGAATACCGCCAGCCTGATGGCAGATCCTGCACGCCGACCAGCGTCAGCATGGTGATGGGTTACTGGCATCAAGTCGATTCCAAATATGACGTTGCCTCCCCCAAAGATCTTTTGAACGAAAATATCAAGGAAGGTGTGGTTTCACCTGCAGGCATGTCGCTCACCAACTTGGATGACGAAATCAAGGCTTTGAACTACCAAAGCAACACGGTAGTCGACGGCACGCGCGAAGAGCTGGAGGCCGCTCTCGCGAAAGGCCCCGTAATCGCCCTGGTTAAATATTCCGGAAAAGAGTTGGCACCACACGGAGTAAATCATGCCGTAGTCGTATCCGGCATGACCGAAAACGATCAAGTCCGCGTTACCGATCCGATGGTTGGGAAATCACGGCTCTACACTTGGGCTCAATTTGATGCAGCCTGGGGAGCCAATTGGGGAACGAATGACACCCGTTATTTTTCGTCCATCCGGCCCGCGGAACTCGGCACAGAATAAGCTTGACGAATCGAAATTTGGGAGGATGATGCATGTCGATAAAATGCAATAACTGTGATCATATTAATCCAACTGCAAAACCTGGCGATTTGTGCGCAGCTTGCAGCCAGGTTCTGGGCTCATCCTCTTCTGCTGCTCAAAATCTGAACTGGATCTGGAAAATCAGAACGATTGGGCTGAAATCCTGCGAAGGGACTATTATTCATATTGAGCAGCCGCCCGATAAAGAAGATCCAGACCCGGATATGCCAGGTGCTTTGTTAAAAGTGCTCCTATTTCTGGATGTCTTCCTGGTTTTGGGCAGCCTGGGTTTGGTCATTTTGGGTACCGGTTTGATTTGCATTGTCTTCGGTTTGATCTTTAGTATTGGATGTATTTTGCCTGTTTTCGCCGTTGTTGGCCAGGTATTTCTTTATTCATTTATAAAAACCCTTTTGTCGATTGGCGGTAAAAAACCAGACCCAGTCAGCGTAACCAAGTATGAAGTTCAGACTCCCAGTGGAAATAGTACATGGGTAAAGCTTAAGGGGAATATTCGTGGAGCATCACTCAAGCAAAATGACAGAGTCATTTTTTGGGGTATTGAAAAGGACAAGACCTTACTTTTCAGGTGCGCAATCAATTCTGCATCGGGTGTGCCATATTTGCCCCTTGGAGGTAATAGCGTTTTATGGTTGGGGCTGCTGGTATTATTGAACCTGGTCTTTATTGTTTGGATTTTAATCAGTATGGCATTCAATCCCGGCGGCTCACAAACCTTCCTGCCAATGATTTATGCTGTTTTACAGGATCCGATATGGATCTGATCAGTTTTTTACAAAAATTTAAACCAGAAAACGACGCAGTCGACGGCATCCGCGGGTTGGAAGGAATCCGCCCCGAAAAGATCGCCAGACCGGGGCTGCCTGGGTTTGTGGCGAACCTACAATTTATAAAGGTCGATGGTATTGGCAGCTTTTGGGACGAATCCCATCCTGAAAAAACCTTTGGAGAATTGTTGCAGAGGATAACTGGTTTTTTGGTTGGCATGGCTTCCACGGGAAGTCCGCTGATTTATGTATTACAGACCGGTGAACACGAGCTGTCGCTTTATTTCGGCGCAGCCAGACTCGATTTACTTAAACAGTTGATCACCGCTCAAATACCGGGATGCCAGTGTAAAGAAGTTTCTTCAACGCTGATTTTAATGAATAAACAGGCTGTGCCAACCTGTTTTGCGCTTGTGGGAAATCCCGCGCCATCATCATCTCAGCATGAAAAAGCCGATCCGCCCTTTGAGAAGATTGACCAGTTGATTCGAGGCTTGGGTTGCCAAAAAAAATGGAGTCTGGTTGTGGTTGCCCAGCCATTTGCTATCAGTGATAGTCGGCTCATGGTTCAGAAATGGGGCACATTAAGTCTGCAAGCGCGCCAAAAGTTCAAGCCATCCGAATCATCGAAAGCGGCTGATCGCCTGGGTGAACATTATGTAGACCTGCTGGAAAACCAATTTCAAAGGGCTCTGGAAGGACAGGGCATTGGAAACTGGCAGACACAGATTTATATGAGCGATGAAAATGGGGATGCTGCCGCCATCGCGGCCAGTGTCTTTTGCGAGACACGCGCTCAACCTGAGATAGTACGGAGTCTCAGTACTTCAGATAACGATGCTACCGGTTGGTCCTGGGATTCGTCAACCTGGCTTAACTCCCGTGAACTAGCTTATTGGATGCAGCTTCCAATTTCTGAATACCCCGGGTACCAGGTTCAGGCTTATGCCAGGTTTGATGTGGCCGTCCCGAACGATTACCCTCATTCCGGCATCAGCCTTGGCATGATCCAGGATGTCAGTAATCCTTCTGGTCAGACGCTCTATGCTGACCCGGATGAATTAACCGGTCATATTCTGGTTTCCGGCACCACCAATAGCGGAAAAACGAATACCACTTTTCACCTTTTGGACGAGTTAGCCGCAAAAGGTTGTTCCTTTTTGGTGATTGAGCCTACGAAGGGTGAATATCGGTTTTTGAAGAATAAATTTCCTGGTCTTCGCTTATATACAATGGGAAGTCCAGAAGCGCCGTTGAAGATCAACCCTTTTTATGTCCCCAAGGGTGTCCCGGTCCAGATGCACCTGGATTATCTCTTGTCGCTTTTTTCTGCCAGCTTTGTGTTATATGCTCCCATGCCTTATGTGCTCGAATCTGCCCTGCATGAAGTTTACGCCGACCGCGGCTGGGATTTGATCAATGATGTCTGTATTCGCGATCTTGCCGCACAAGATGGAAGTGAAAGAAACCCGCGCTCATTCCCAACTTTGACCGATTTGCTCTTCAAGGTTGAAGAAGTGACGGAAAAGTTGGGATACGATGACAAGATTAGCGCGGATGTAAAAGCCGCCTTGCATGCCAGAATCAACAGTTTGCGGGTTGGCAATAAGGGAACGATGCTTGATACCCAGAACCCTTTCGATTTCAAAGAGTTGATGAGCACCCCCACCATTATCGAAATGGGAAATATTGGAGATGATGAGCAAAAGGCTTTTTTGATCGGGCTGTTGCTAACACGCTTGTTCGAGCAAAATATTGGATCTGGAATACAGGTAGGTAAATCAAAACTTCGTCACGTGACCGTGATTGAGGAAGCCCATCGTCTGTTGCAAAATGCCCAATCAGGCGGGGGCGGCGATTTTGCCAATCCTCGCGGTAAAGCGGTGGAAACGTTCTGCAACCTTATTACGGAGATTCGCGCTTATGGCGAAGGTTTTATCATCGTGGAGCAAAGCCCGGTCAAATTGGCCCCCGACGTAGTAAAGAACACCAACTTTAAGGTCATTCACCGGATCATTTCTGCAGATGACCGGCAGGCCCTTGCACAGGTGATGAATCTTGATGAAAAAATGCAGCAATCCCTGGTGGGGATGACCAGGGGCAACGCCATTGTCTTTGCCGGCGGTATGGATCATCCGATGCGTGTAAAGTTTGTTGATAAAAAGAAGGAACTCAACCAGATCGCGCCCGCGGGAACTGGTGCCACTCCTGTTCCGGCAGCGACACACTTGATCCCGTCCGCGGCAAGGCTGGCGGAAGAATATGGCATTCGCTTAGAGTTTGCCCGCTGGTTTCTGACGGTGCTGAGCATGGGAAACCTGGCCAAAGATGAAAACTGGGCACGCCTGCGCGGTGTTCTGGCATCCGCCTTTCCCCTGGCGCTCAAGGACCGCAGTATCGAGCAGAAGGTTGTCGATAGCGTCATTCCTACCCTGGCAACCTGGTTGGCAACCGGCCTGGGGCGCATGTACCTCTGGTCTTTTGAGACCGAAGAACAAATGGAGAAAAACATCCTGGATTTGTGGAATCATAAAACCAGGTTCCGCGAGCTGCAGGCGGAATTCACAAGGGAGACCGCCGTGGGCTTCGCGCCCTACCAGGGCTGCCGGTCATGTTCCGAACAATGCACCTACCGTTTTTTTGTCAACCTGGCATTTTTGGACAAGGATGAACGCGAGGATGTGCTCCAGTCAGCCAGAAAATACATTCGGCAGCCAGTGTTGGAAACAAGGCAGGATTTGATGGATGGCCTGAAATACCAAAGTGATCGCTTGCTGGATGTTGATTCACCAGCGCTTCAAAATCTCAAAATTTGCTTTTTCGCTCAAACCTGTGATCGCATCGGTCTTCATGGGCCCGCCCTGGAGAAAATGGCAAAAACTTTGGATCAATAACTTTTGTCCTCGTGTTTTTCCATACATGACAAATGTCCTATTGATTGATTACAAATATGTAAGTTGACTTCCGGACTTTAGTAAGGTATCCTGTAAATCATCATAAACATACAATAACCTGCATAAAAAGCTGAATAACCGTGTAGCTCGTCGCGTCTTGAATTTAATGGGGGCGTAAATGGCGAATATCTCTAATTTTCAGAACCAAACCGACCACGAAGACCAAACCGGAACTTCAAAAACCACAACTGAAACCCTGCTAACAGCGGATGAAGTTGGCGAAATTTTGCGTTTAACTTCTGCGACTGTCTGCAAGAAAGCTCGGGAACTCAAGATCCCCCACATCAAAATTGGCAGGACATACCGGTTCCGCAGCGAGGCTATCCACGCCTGGCTGGAATCGCAAGCCACAGTTGAGCCTTTGGCAGAGTCGTAACGCTCAAATTTTCTTGGAGTCGATGGAATAATATGCAAAACTTACCCACCAAGATCAAACCATCCCGCAATCTTTTTTTTGTTTCCATCGGAGTAATTCTCTTTTTCGTGGGTACGGGTGCGATATTTCACACTACGCTTCTTGCCATAATTTCCAATGGTGGTTTTGAAACTGGCAATCTGGATGGGTGGAATACGAATGGACAGGCCGCGGTGGCAACCGCAGGCACAGATCCAATTACTGATAATTCATTGGAAAAAGTGGCCGAAGGAAAATATTCAGCTGTGATTGGGGATGAAGTCCCCTGGATGGGCGCAGGGCCTCAGCAAAGCAGCATTGATCAAACCATCCAGTTACCGCAATCTCTCCCTGCTGATACCGCCTTGCAGTTCGCCTATGCCGTGGTTGCCAACGACCCTCCTGATCATCCCGAGACTGACAAGCCAAGATTCAGGGTGTTGGTTGAAGATCTGACCTCAAACAAAAAACTCTTGGACACAGAATATTTATACACCAGCCAGTCCAGCAAGGAGTGGTACCTGGGCAATGGCTCATCCAACCCGGCCTGGAACCAACCTTATTACATGCTGGCCAGTGATCGCTGGATCTTTCGCCCATGGAAACAGGAGACTGTTCCCTTGAAAGGGTTGGGCGGGCATCAGATAAAAGTTCATTTCGAAGTGCGTGATTGTAACTATGGTGCTCATGCAATTTATGGATATCTGGATGATGTGCGTGTTGGATCTCTTGAAAATAAGACGATGCCGGTGCTGCACGGGAATCCTGTGCAGGCGGTGTTTATTGAGCCACCTTTCTGGGCGCCTATATTATTTTGGTTTGAGCGCTGGGGGCTAACTTGGCTGTGCTGTTTGCTGCCGTTGTTAATTCTCTTATGGTTATTATGGTCATTGATCAAGCGAAAACCTAGACCGACATATTCTCCAGAAATAGTTGTCAGGCCACTCGTAGAAGATGAACCGAAACAAGTAATAAAAGGTGGCATTCGCAGGAAGATGGATGATGATAAGTAGATAGTTATTTTACGAATTAATATTTATTTGAGTTCAGAAACTAATTACGGAGTTGGTCATGCCAAATCTAACAAGAATATTAAAAAATATTGATCGTCTCAACCTATCTACAGGCTGGATCATTTTGATGGTCTTAGCTTTGTTGGGGTCTCTAATTTCATATCTTTCTTACAAGTGGATTGACATGGCAACGAGCCAGACTGTCGATTTACACGCAACATCTCCCGCGCATCAACAAAATACTGCCAATATCAAATCGATAAGTGATCGTATCGATGTTGATGTTGTTCTGGCAGTCGACTTTTCAGGAAGTATGGAAGGGGATCACGGCAGCGATCCTGATAATTTGAGGCTGCGGGCCGCTGAAATTATGGCATCAACCCTGGCTGCTGATATTTTTCCTAGAAACACCAGCATGGGTTTCGTTGAATTTGGTTCGACTGCACTTCCTTCTAGTGAGTTAATCAGTGTAGAAAAAGAAGAAGATAGACAAATACTCATCCAGAAGATTTATGAGCGTTCTGATAAAGCCGAAAATGAAGACTGGACGAAGCTTACGAATATTAGCGGCGCGTTAGATGAATCTACAAAACTATTGGATAACATGAAGGCAAGCAGGGAGAAAAAAGGTGTAAATGTAAAAAACGTCCCTGCAATTATTCTATTGACAGATGGAGTTCCAACGATAGGGAAAGTTAATGTAAATGGATCACCGGTAGATGGTACATCTATGATAGGTGTAAAAAAACAATTAGACCAGCTAACCAGTCAAGGGATTTTGATCTTTGTGGTTGTTTTACGAAATCCGGAAAAAGAAAAACTGACTGATGGGGCGAACAAGGAACTGAATGAAGAATTTGCCAAATGGCGTGCATTCTGGTTTGAAACAACTAACGAAAAACCGGATCAAATTAAATATTTTGAAGCCCAATCGGATGAACAACTGGAAGGGATGTATAACGTAATTCGTTCTCGGCTTGTTAAAGAAGGTACTCACCCCACTGATCGGGTTGAATATAATCCCCTTGATTCTAATTCAAGTATTGATATCCCCTCAGACATTTTGCAGGCACAATTAGTAGTGAGTAAGCCATCTGGCGTTCAATCGATTGATTTGGTTGCTCCAGATGGTTGGAAATTCCAAGATACAGCACTAGCCGACCCCAGAAATAAATTATTGCAGGGGAATTCGTTTTATAGATTTTCATTATATAAGCCAATTCCTGGTAAGTGGAAATTAGTAACGGATGCTAAAAAACCACTATATTACTTATTAATATCTGAAAGTATTTACACTGCGCAACCTTATGCAGTTGTTGGAAAACCTTATGTTTTGCCTGATCGGACATCAGAACTGTCATTTGTAATTGTCGATGATCAAAATAAAATAGTAGATGGTATGTTTGGAATTAATGCTTCGATTTTGAGTAATGTTAAAAAAGATGACGGTTCATATGTTGAAGAAGTGAGCCCAATCGCTACTCTGAAGCAAATTAATCGGGATGGAATTTCACAATACATTCTGACTGTAACACCGGAAATGATAAAAGGAAAAACCGAATTTGAAGTGCAAATTGATGGAAAGTCTGAAAGTGGGACTCCTATTAATGTATCCATGATAACTGTACCTGTCATCAATTCGCCCACTGAACTTACGATAAACTTGTTGTCACCGATTCATTGTGACAACGAAAAACTTATATTTTGGCCACCAGAAATTCGATGCGGAAATACGATTGCGATAGATGCAAATATCCCAGAAGGCGATTTATTGGAAACAGGAAGTCTTTACGGAAATATATATTCCCCTATTGGAAGAGACAAAATTGAAATGGATTCACTTAGCGGAACAATGCTGCAGGCAAATGTTGGCCCGCTTCCTAGCATGGGAGCCTATGAATTTGCAGCCGTAGTCGGTGGAAAAATTAAGAATAAGGGCGGAGACTATGAATGGCAGCAACAAGGGATAAAAGATGTGGTTGTAATCCCACCCGTTTGGGTGGAGATAATGAAACACCGGCTATGGTATTTGTGTTTTCTTCTATTGCTGGTGGCCTTGTGGAAACCTGTGATAGTGACCATCTTGCTCCCCATATTTGCTCTACTTAAGATTGCACCATCTGGTTATTACAATAATTCTGATGATGGTGGTTCCTCTCGAATTTATGATCTTGCGATGCAACGTAGAAAATTATTTACGCTTACGGTTGGGAAGAATAAGAAATACGCGGATATCCCGTTATATTCCGAAGATGTTGAACCGGCAGAAATAGAAGATTATCCCCATAATTTTATTGGCAGGATGCTACGTTCACTTAAAATATGGTTAAAAAATCAGCCACGCGCCCGGCTAGTTGCAGTTCCTTGGAGCGGGATATGGTGTGAAAAGCCATCCGGCGAAATTGTTCGAGCGCCGAGAGGGCATAGTTACATGACAGTCTCTTTTGATGGTGTTCAAATGCAAGTCAGCCAAGATGATTGGCATCAGGATTAAATTTCATTTCATAAGGATAAGGAGAATATTATGCCATCACCAACTTTAGTAATCGGCGTTGGAGGAACAGGTTTGCGTGTGCTTTTACGCACCAAGGAAAGATTCGTCGAAGCTTACGATGAGATGCCGGGCGATGTTATCCTCCTGGAACTAGATACAGATCCATATCAAGGCCCAGATCGAGATAATTTCAATGGGGTTACTCTTACTGCCAGAGGTGATAAGGTTGATGGCAGGGAAGTTCTTGATGATGCTGCCGAGTTTTATTGGGTTTACACTCAAAATAATGATGAAAAGATAAGTACCATCCTTGATAAAAAAGAAGAAGAATGGCAGTGGGTCGATAAGAGACGGATGAATAGAACGATAACCGCTCCAGGAGCGGAGTCGATTAATTCCGGAGCGCGCACGGTCCGTCCTATCGGAAAAGCTGCCCTTTACATGGACTATCGGCGCGTTTATGAGGTTATTCAAAAGCGTATTAACCTTCTTGTCTCCTTGATCAATAGAACCTCATCCGAAGAAGGCGCGGGTGAGTTGGTTGCGGACAGGCATGGTCAAATTAAGAATACTGGCCAAATATTTGTCACTGCAAGTGTAGCCGGTGGATCTGGCGCAGGATTGGTATTGGATGTGTTGCGTATGATTGAGCATATCCGCAAGTCTACGACAGATTTACCAGTAACGGTCAGTTGTTTGCTAGTAGGTGGCAGTTGTTTTGTCAAGACAAATGACGGTCAGCGCACATTGAGCAATACTTATGCAGCCTTACGCGAGCTCGATCGCTTTGGTGCTATTGCCGGCAAAATGATTACCAAGGCAGTGCCTTCTGTGATTATTGCGCCTGCGCCTGTTGGTAGAATGCAGAGCGCGATTGGTCCTGCGGATAATATCTACTTGTTTGACCGCCCAGACCGTTTTGGCAGAACGCGCAAACTTGATCAGTATGGTGAAGTGTTCTTGAACCAGGTTATTACTCCATCGATCGCTGATTATATTGTTGCGATGACAGACAAAAAATTCACGCCAAAATTCAAGTCCCTAGATGCCGATCTAGGTGAGAACTGCAAAAAAGGACCCAATGGAGAAAAGGGTCACTTCCCGTATATGAGCGCCGGCATTCACACCCTTATCTATCCGGAACGGGATGTGCGTTGGAGTGCTGGATTTAAGCTGTTGAACCAGATATGGGACGATTATATGGTTCGCTCAAAGGTGACCGAACAGCATCATAACCAAGGAAATGATCTTCAGCCAATCACAGCTAATTTGTGGGGCAAAAGTGAAGCCGGGGTCAATCTTGCCGATCTGACGCCTTACAACTTTTCGGCGATTGGGTTTCAACGCGAGACAGTATGTGGGAAGACTGCCAACAATGGGTTTATTCAAAATGTTGTAGCCTCGGCAGAAAAAGGCGAGATTTCCTTACCATCCAAATATCCCAACTTCTTGTCCTTCTTTACCGGCGGGCGCACTATGTTGGCACGGGTTTGGGCTTTGGTAGGTATTCCTTCAACGAGCCGTGAATCTTTCGAACAATTTCAGGCAAGGGCGATCAAAGTAGAAGAATGGTTTAACAAACAAATTGAGGATCTGGACAAAGCTAACAACCGAAATGGCACAGAAGATTGGCGCAAAAAAAACTGGGGCACAGGAGCGCTTGGCGCAGAAAATTTGGCTGAAGGAACCTGGCTCCGGTATTTGGAGAATGAGCCGATGGTTCGAGGTCATAAGGGTGATTTTTCAAGTGTATTGATTTCTGTTGTGGAAGAAATTCTGAATGACAAGGACGAGAATGGTCGTATTCTCCCGTATCGATTGGAATATGCACATCGCGTCTTAGATAAACTGGATAAAGAGATAGGTATTTGGTTATATGCCAAGGAAAAAAATGCCCGGTCTTTGTTGGAGAGATATTTTGATACAGAGACTGATAAGGCTAACGACAAGCGTGAAAAATTAAAGGGGCTTGACGCTGGCAAGAATTTTGATGCTTTCAAACGAGCCTTGATCGAATATGCCAAGGCTCGACGTGAGCTATTCGCATTAGAGTTGTTAAAGTTGCTGTGCAATGATTTGAAAAATACTATCAAACTGCTGTCTAAAGATCTCAGCGACTGGCGTGAATGGTTCCGAGGCGCTGGCGTGAAAATAAAACAGCGCCAATCAGAGCATGAAGAAAACCGAATAATGAAGCAAGGAAAAGAAGATGATGACGCACAGAATGGAATAAGAGTTCGTACTTATGTGACAAAGAAGAAATTGGAAGAAGATTTATTCAAGTTGTATCAAGAACCAGCCTGTGATATGTTTCGAAAGGTTATTTTCTGGTCGAGAAACGGAGAAGGCGGCTTTTTCCTGCGCGAGGCGGTCTTCTCGAAAATAATGCCTGATTTGTCTGATGAGCCAACAGCCGATGAATTGGATGAGCTCCGGAAAAAAATCACGCTCTCTCCATCTGATGCTGCAGAAAGGGCTATCATGTGGGCTTGCACGAAATTAGGTAATCCAGACAGACAAGATGATGCAGCGCAGCCTCCGCTTCGGAAGTTGGCAAGCCCGGGCGAAGTCGAGATGTCAGTGCAAATTGCCAAGTATTTTGGCCAGAGAAATCCGCAAACCGCTATCACCATATTGACAAATGAATCGAATATTGCTTCTTTGTGTCCTATCAAGGAATGGCCAGCGAAAAAGTTATACTTTTTGTCTTGTGTCCCCAGAATTTCATCAAAGCCTGAAATAACCGAAGAATTCTATGCCAATTTATTTACAGGAATTCATAACGCTGCAAGTCCTACCCGTTTCACCGACCGATCTATCATTCATGACAAAGCAGAAAATCCCCGCCATGCTTTTGCCATTGAATTGGCGGTAGGGTTCCGTTTACAGGATCGCAATGACTATGATACTTATCTGGAGACCTACCTTGCAGATAATGCCGCAATGAATGCTTTACATTGTTTCTCAGAAGAAGCTAATGCAGTAAGTTCCTACGAATTACAGATCAATACGGAGAAACAACCAGGCGAAACTCGGACACTGTATCAAAACCAAGTATTTAATGGAAAAATCCAGTTGGACCCCGTTGTTGTGGACGTCTTAGGTAATCAAAAACGTTTGGAGCAATTTGTCAAAGCGCGTGTTCTTGGCCTGATTGATACCGGTGTCAATGGCGATTTGTATCTTTATCCTGGATTGCCGAACGGCAATTATCGCTTGAGCAAAATGAGCGACACCGAGGATCGCCTAAATATTCTAAGCGATCTGGTTTACGATGACGGCAGGCTGGCGACTATCAGCGCGGACAAACAAATCCCCAACCGTATGCGACTATTCTATGCGCTAAGAACTTTTACCTTATTTGAAAGATGTCTGGATGATTCGAATCGCATAATCAACTATAAAATTGTAGATGAAAAAATCGAAGAAGAATTAAAAAATTGGTCACCTGATGAACTAAAACTGGCCTACGAGGGTTTGATTAATAACTACCTTAGTTTCTATGATGACTATGGAAATAATACCCGGGACAACCTGACCATTTTGGCTCATTTGGGACTTGTTCTTGCCCAAGTTTCGCACTCTCAACTTAACAATCATTGATGACCATTAAGAGGTGTAACCATGAATGGAAGTCTTGAAGTATTTGCAAAAATGCTGGTGGAATTACGTGAATTATCTCAAAAAGGCGCAGATGCGGATCCCAAGAAATTTAATGCTCTGGCCAAGTCGCTTTCTTGGGATGTAAAAAGCAGCTTTGCGCTGCCGCTT
>Ga0105047_10011771_pt1 | contig 14157 bp, 7 predicted proteins | sample MAT04_FD_78384 | JGI IMG/M metagenome (GOLD analysis project Ga0105047, IMG submission 78384) | Freshwater microbial communities from Lake Fryxell liftoff mats and glacier meltwater in Antarctica - MAT-04 (megahit assembly) | ecosystem: Environmental > Aquatic > Freshwater > Ice > Liftoff... | reverse complement strand
TTAATCAACATTAGTTTTTGTTTTGGTTTTACATTTTCATAAATCGAAAAAAGGGGCAGTTCAAATTTGTTTGACTGCCTCTTTTTATTTACCACCGAAGTATAAATGAAATTTAGCGCTAGCCTCTTATTTGTCGGCATAATTACATCTCAGATTTATAAGCACAGCTTCCTTCTATTTTGAAAATCAAGATGGTATTGCTATCTTCAAATACTATAAAAACCAAATGATTTTTACCAGATATATTTACTGCCTTGCTATAGTTTTTTCATTATTAATTGCTTTGTCCTGCAAACAGAATACCAATGCTCCCACCCTTTTTCAATTGCAGGATTCTTCGAAAACAGGTATTCGTTTCATCAACAAAGTTCAAAACACCTCAGACTTCAATATTTTTAGTTATCGCAATTTTTACAATGGCGGCGGTGTAGGTATAGGAGATATAAATAATGATGGCAAGCCGGATGTTTTTTTTACTTCCAACCAGGGCAGCAACAAATTGTACCTAAATAAGGGTAATTTTTCTTTTGAAGATATCAGTAGTAAAGCGGGTATTGAAGAAGCCGGCAAATGGAATACCGGTGTGGTAATGGTAGATGTAAATGGAGATGGCTGGTTAGATATTTATGTATGCAACGCAGGTTATGATAAATGGAAAACAAAAGAGTACAACAAGCTTTTTATAAACAACCATGATGATACATTTACAGAAAAAGCAAAAGAATTTGGGCTGGATGAAACCGGTTATACAACTCACGCTGCGTTTTTTGATTATGATTTAGACGGTGATTTGGATTGTTATATATTGAACAATAGTTTTATTCCCGTAAATACACTTAACTATAGTAACAAGCGTGACCTTCGTGCCGTAAACTGGCCCATTGAAGATTTTGCAAAAGGTGGCGGTGATAAATTATTACGCAATGATAATGGCCATTTTACTGATGTAAGTACTGCTGCAAATATTTATGGCAGCCTTATTGGCTTTGGCTTAGGGGTTACCATCACCGACGTTAATGGAGATCATTACCCGGATATCTACATCAGCAACGATTTTTTTGAGAGAGATTATTTATACATCAACCAAACAAACGGTACGTTTAAGGAAGACCTTCAAAACGAAATAGGTCATACAAGTACAGCTTCCATGGGAGCAGATGCTGGAGATGTAAACAATGATGGGCATCCTGATATTTTTACAACAGATATGCTACCCGGAGATGATAAACGTTTAAAAACTACTTCATCATTTGATAATTTCGATACCTACCAGTTTAAAAAGAAACAGGGTTTCTACGAACAGATACAACAAAACGCCTTACAGATAAATAACGGAAGTGGCAGGTTTGCAGAAACTGCACATTACAGTGGTGTAGCGGCTTCTGACTGGAGCTGGGGTGCTTTAATGTTTGACGCAAACAACGATGGTTACTCAGATATTTATGTGTGTAATGGCATTTATAAAGATGTTACTGATCAGGATTTTATAGATTTCTTTGCCAACGATGTCATTCAAAAAATGGCTGCCAGCGGCGAAAAACAAAGCATGCAAAGTATAGTTGATAGTATGCCCTCCACGCCTATTTTAAATAAATTTTTTGAAAATAATGGAAGTTTAAAGTTTGCTGATGCAGGAGTTGCCAGTGGTTTTAAGCAACCTTCATTTTCCAACGGCGCAGCTTATGGTGATTTAGACGGGGATGGTGATCTTGAGCTCGTAGTGAATAACGTAAACATGCCTTGCTTCGTTTACAAAAATATGAGTAGAGAAAACGACACAACCAATTTTATAAGCATAAGGTTGAAAGGAAATGGAATGAACACTTTTGCTGTAGGAAGCACCATTCAATTATTCTCCGGCAACGAAATAATAAGCAGAGAAGTTTACCCTGCACGTGGCTTTCAAAGCAGTGTAGATTATGAAAATATTATAGGAATAGGAAACAAAAAAATTGATTCATTAAAAGTTTTATGGCCTGATAGAACATCTACCGTAATAAAAGAAGTACAAGTAAATAAAAAAATGTTGATTGAATACAACAGATCGGTAAAAATTCCATTTGTATTTGTAACTAAAAGCATTGCCCTCACGCTCTTTGAAAGTGTTTCACAAAATGATTTTGACAAGCATACAGAAAATGATTTTGTAGATTTTTATCAGGAAAGAAACGTTCCATTAATGCAGAGTAAAGAAGGTTCCAAAGCTACTCATGCAGATGTTAATGGCGATGGGTTGGAAGATATATTTATTGGTGGGGCAAAAAACCAGTCCGGCCAATTGTATTTACAAAATGCAAATGGATTTGTAAAAAAACATCAAAAGGTTTTTGAAATAGATTCAGCCTATGAAGATATCGCAGTATTATTTTTTGATGCAGATGGAGATGCTGACAATGATTTATTTGTTGGCTCCGGCGGCAATGATGAACCACCAAGAAGTATAAAGTTGCAACACCGCTTATACATTAATGACGGCAAGGGCACTTTCACCAAATCAATGAATAATTTTTCGGAAAACAGTTCTAATATTTCTGTTGCAATTGCCAACGATTTTGATGACGATGGCGATATGGATTTGTTTGTTGGCGGAAGATGCTTAAGCTATAACTATGGAATAGCACCGTCAAGTTATATTTTTGAAAACAATGGCAAAGGAAATTTTACAGACGTTACAAAAGCCAAAGCCACGACTATCGAAAAAATTGGAATGGTTACAGATGCTGTATGGGCAGACGTTACAGGCGATGTAAAAAATGAATTGGTAATAGTGGGCGAATGGATGAACCCTAAAATATTTTCATACACAAATAATAAATTTGAAGAAGTTAAGGGTAATTTAGTTAGTATGAATGGCTGGTGGCAAACTGTAAAAGCTGCAGATTTAGATGGTGATGGAAAGCAAGATTTAATATTAGGCAATATTGGTGAAAACTTTTATTTGCAGCCAGATACTTTAAGCCCTGTGAAACTGTGGATAAATGATTATGACCAAAACGGTTTAGTAGATAAAGTTTTATCATATACTATTGATGGAAAAGATATGCCGGTATTTCTGAAAAAAGATTTTACAGAAGCGCTTCCTTCTTTAAAAAAAGAAAATCTGCGCCACCATGCTTATGCAGAAAAAACAATTCAAAACTTATTTAAACAAGAACAAATAAAAACAAGTACAGTAAAATTATTCAATTATAGTAGCAGTTGTATTGCTTACAATAAGGGTAACGGAAATTTCGATATTCAAAAGCTACCCATTACTGCACAGTTAAGTTGCGTCAATTCCATTTTATGTGAAGATGTAAATAAAGATGGCAAAATTGATATCATTTTTGGCGGCAACCTTCCTGATTGTTTGCCGCAGTTTGGTAGGTTAGATGCAAACTTTGGAACGGTTTTAATTAACAACGGAAAACGAAATTTTTCTGAAGTAGCATCCTTAAAAACCGGATTAAATGTAACAGGGGTTGTAAGAGATATTCAAGCATTCAAATTAAAGAATGGCGACGCAATTCTATTTTTAAGAAACAATGACTTTCCACTGTTATATAAAATAAAATAATTACTAATAGTATTTTGGTGTATTTTTTAATGTACTCATTTATTGCTAAAGCAAACAAAACAAAAAAATTGTCTAAAAAAAATATTATAAAATATATTCTGCTGCTGTTTACAGGTATTCAAATTTTTTCTTGCAAAAATAAATCTGATGACAAACCTTTTCTATTTGAAGCACTGGAAAGTAGCAGAACTGAACTTTATTTTTCCAATAAACTTACCGCACGTGCTGATTTTAATATGTTTAAGTACATGTATTTTTATAACGGAGCAGGCGTAGGCGCAGGCGATTACAATAACGATGGGCTAATAGACTTATTTTTTACCAGTAACCAAGGGCAGAATAAATTGTTTTTAAACAAAGGAAATTTACAATTTAAAGATGTAACTATTGAGGCAAAAATACCAACCGAATCTGCATGGAGTACAGGCGTTTCTGTGATAGATATAAACAACGATGGGCTGCTGGATTTATATATTTGCCGAGTAGGAAATTTTGAAAGCCTGCAAAGCCGTAACCAGTTTTTAATTTGTAAAGGCATAAATAAAAACGGCATTCCTTTTTATGAGGATGAAGCCCAAAAAATGGGTTTAGCAAAATCTGCATTTTGCACACAGGCTGCTTTTTTAGATTACGATAGCGATGGAGATTTGGATATGTATCTAATGAACCATTCCCTTCGCTACAATGGCACATTTAATAACAAAGAATCATACGAAAATACAACCGACTCATTAGCGGGAGATGTGTTATTTAAAAATGATAATGGAAACTTTACAGACGTATCAAAACAAGCCGGTATCAGTGGCACCATCATAAGTTATGGATTGGGTATTTGTGTAGCAGATATAAACATGGATGGATGGCCTGATATTTACATTGGAAACGATTTCCATGAGAATGATTACCTATACATCAACCAAAAAAACGGAACATTTAAAGAAACCCTGCAGCAGCAAACCATGCACACCAGCCAGTTTAGTATGGGTGTAGATGTAGCTGATATAAACAATGATGCTGCACCGGAAATAATTTCAATGGATATGTTGCCGTACGATCCTAAAATATTAAAACGATCACTCGAAGATGATGATTACAATTTATTTAATTACAAAGTAAATGCAGGGTACCACCCACAATTTAGCAGAAATGCATTGCAACTAAACCGGGGAAACGGTATGTTTAGCGATGCAGCTATGTATGCCGGTATAGAAGCTACAGACTGGAGTTGGGCTGCTTTGTTTACAGATTTTGATAACGATGGCTGGAAAGATTTATTTGTAAGCAATGGAATACCCAAACGTTTAAATGATATGGATTATGTGAATTATGTAACCAACACAGAAATCCAGGATAAGATAAGGAGTAATAAAATGGATGAGAAGGAAATGGCACTCATCAAAAAATTTCCAGAAATAAAATTACCAAATCAATTTTTTCTCAATAAGCATAATGCGAAATTTGATAATATAGAAAATCAAATAGCAAATAACAAAACTACCTTTAGCAACGGTGCGGTATATGCCGATTTTGATAATGACGGAGATGTGGATGTAGTGGTGAATAATATTGAAGACCCAATATTATTATACGAGAATAAAACGGCAAAACTTTCTCCAAATAAATGGACAGTGTTAAAGTTAAAAGGAGATTCTCAAAACATAAATGCTGTTGGTACAAAAGTTATTACGTTTGTAAAAAATGAAGTTCGAACATATGAAAAATATCCAGTAAGAGGGTTCCAAAGTAGCATGGAAGTACCGTTGCATATAGGTTTAGGTACCACCCCACCCGATTCTGCTTTTATTGTATGGCCAGATAATAGTTACGAAAGAATTAATCTAAGCCCTGACACAATTCAAACAATAACTTTTAAAAAAAGCTTGCCAACATTTGACTATAAAACTGTAACATCATTTAATGAACGCAACTTTAATCGGGGTCAAGATATCACCTCACAAACTGGTTTACTTTTTAAGCACGAAGAAAATAATTTTAATGAATTTGACAGGGAGCAATTGATACCTCATATGATATCGAGAGAGGGCCCTGCATTAGCAGTAGCAGATGTAAATGGCGATGGATTGGAGGATGTTTATATTGGGTCAGCAAAATTTATAAAACCTGTTTTGTATTTTCAACAGGCTGATGGAAAATTTAATTTATCTACACAACCTGCGTTAGATAATGACAGCACTTATGAAGATGTAGATGCAAATTTTGCAGATGTAAATAACGATGGTTTTAAAGATTTACTGGTGGCCAGTGGTGGAAATGAATTTTATGGCAACAGTACAATATTGTTGTCCAGGGTTTATCTAAATGATGGCAAAGGAAACTTTACCAGAAAACTTGATGCTTTTGATAACAGGGTTCAACTTACAGCATCCTGCATAAAGCCTTACGATTTTAATGGAGATGGATTTATAGATTTATTTATTGGGGGCAGGTGTGTGCCGTGGGAATATGGAAAAATACCAACCTCCTATTTATTACAAAATGATGGTACAGGAAAATTTACAAATGTTACCGGTAAATACAATGCTGATCTTTCTAACATTGGTTTAGTTACTAATGCAACATGGGCAGATCTGGATAAAGATGGAGTTAAAGATCTTGTAATTAGTTTAGAATGGGGCGGTATCATTGCATTTAAGAACAATAAAAAAACATTTGATAAAAAAATAATTACTGATAAATCTGGATGGTGGAATTTTGTGTATGCAGCAGATATTAATGGTGATGGTATGGAAGATTTAATAGCCGGTAACCTAGGAGAAAACAATCGTTATAAGGCAACGGAACAAAACCCGCTTACACTTTATTACAATGATTTTGACGACAATGAAAAAAAAGAACAGTTTCTTACTTATCATTTAATGAAGAGAGAAATACCTTTTGCTGATAAAGATGAATTAACCAAACAAATGCCTTTCTTAAAAAAGAAATTTTTGTATGCAGAAGATTTTACAAACAGCTCATTACAGAATATTTTTGGTGCCGACAAATTAGCAAAGGCGGAAAAACTAACTGCCAATTATTTTTCCAACGCTTTCTTAATTAATAATGGTAGCTGGAATTTTACAGTGCAACCTTTTCCATGGCTGGCGCAGCTTTCGTGTTACAGAGACGCCGCAGTTATTGGTTACACAAAAGATAACGTACCCAATATTTTGCTTGCAGGAAATTTTTACCCGAGCAATATTAGAATAGGAAAATATGATGCAGATTATGGAACAGTGCTGGCAAACTTTGGTAAAAATAATTTCGCTGCACAAAATGTAAACGACTTAATTATTAAAGGAGAAGTAAGGCATATTTTGCCAATAAATATTAAAGGAGAAAAAGCTTTTATTCTTGTAAAAAACAACGACAGCGTTAGGGTAATAAAATTTTAAAACACCGGGTAATACAATTTAGTAATCCATTTGCTTGTATCACTTTCTTTGGACCTGTCAGTAATTAAAGATTGATATGGTATAGCCGGAGAAATAGATGTATTATCTGCTCTAAAATTTTCGAGTTCTTTTAAAAATTTGTTGATGGTATAAATGCCACCTTTAAACTCACCTGTTTCAAGAATATTACCGCCAGCAAGCATACGTTTACCGCTAATTTTTCCTGTACCATCAATCCATTTATTTACTGGTAGTGCAACCATGTACAAATAAGAGGTATCATTATTTACATAGATATTAAGCATAGGCGGATTTGTAGCTTTTGCTCCGTTTTGAGTTGCATACATTTTAAGGGTGTCAATTGCTTTGTAAATTTCATTCATTGTTGGATATTGTTTGCTGCTGCCTTTTATAGCAATCAACGTACTGTCTTTTAATAATGATTTTTGCATTTTAACCCCATAAATATTTTCATTTATTTCTGTAAACAGACGCAAAGCATTTAATATTTGTTGCGTAGTTTTTTTTATTTTATTATTATCGAAGTAGCTTTTTATTCTTTCAAAAAAGGAATTACTTGGAGGAAAAGTAAATTGATATTGCACAATACTTTTATCCCCATCGGCAATTACCCTCAAAAAACTGGAAGCTTTATTGTTTTTGTACAGTACAGTGATATTGCTGTTTAGCGCCATGTCAGATGAAAAACTATATGAACAACCGTTCAATACATATTCGTTAGTGGCAATAAATTCCCCTTGGTTTGGCAACCATTTTTTGCGGTAACTTTCTACAGCTGCTATACGTTCCACCGCAACTGTAGAAGCATCACATCTAACTACAGCAGATACTTTATTCTCTGTAGGTAAATAAAAATAAAAAAACGTCCATACTACAATACCCACCAATATTATCACCGCAATCGTTTGTTTCATTTTTTTTTTAAATATTTGAACAAATATCTGTGTAAAAAAATTAAATTACGATACCAAAATAATTTACCTCTGAAACCTTTTTCATTTTCTAAAAAACTATTTTATGCTACACCGAATAATTGCGTTTGCTATTTTAGCAACGTTTTTTAGTTGCAAAGGCAAAGCAACAAAAGACACTGCTGAAGTAAAAAATGATTCTACAAAAAAATGGTGGAAAGAAGCTACTGTTTACCAAATTTATCCACGGAGTTTTAAAGACAGCGACGGCGATGGAATTGGTGATCTTAAAGGGCTTACCGGCAAACTGGATTACGTAAAGAGTTTAGGGATAGACATTGTTTGGCTAAACCCAATTTACGGCAGTCCTAATGCCGACAATGGGTATGACATAAGCAACTACGATGATATAATGAAGGAGTTTGGTACTATGACAGACTTTGATACAATGCTTGCAGAAATGCACAAACGTGGGTTGAAGTTAGTGATGGATCTTGTAGTAAATCATTGCAGCGATGAACACGAATGGTTTAAACAGTCACGGAGCAGCCGCACCAATAAATACAGAAATTATTTTCATTGGTGGCCGGCTGAAAGAGGCAAACCTGCTTTTCGTCCAGGCTCTTTTGAAGTAGATGGAAGCGGCTGGAGATTCGATACCCTTACTAACAGCTACTACCTACATTATTTTAGTTACAAACAACCCGACCTTAATTGGGAAAACCCCGAGTTGCGCAAAGAAATTTATGCTATGATGAACAGGTGGTTTAAAAAAGGTGTGGATGGTTTTAGGATGGATGTAATTCCAGTGATTGCAAAGGATACTGCTTTTCCTGTAATTACACAAAAAGACTTAGATGAAAAATATGGCGGTGGCTGGTTTACTTATTTTGCAAGTACACCCGCTGTACATACTTACCTGCAGGAGATGAACAAAGAGGTGTTGAGTAAATATGATATCATGACGTTGGCAGAAGGTGCCGGCACTACAAAAGCCACTGCAATGAATTTTGTTGACCCTGACCGGCATGAGCTGGATATGAGTTACCATTTTGAAGGCGTTGATATTGGGTACGAAAAAGGTGCTTATAAAAAAATGAATCCTAACTGGAGTTTGCTGGAATTTAAAAATGTCTATTCGGCATGGGACAGTGTTTTTGCAAATAAGGGTTGGGGCACTATTTACCTTGGCAACCACGACCAGCCACGAATGGTTACCCGTTGGGGTAATGATGCGCCTGAATTTAGAGAAGCATCATCAAAAATGCTGACCACTTTTTTACTGAGCATGCGTGGCACACCTTATTATTATTATGGCGATGAGTTGGGCATGACCAATATTAAATTTGATAAAATTGAAGACTACAGAGATATTGAAATGATGGCTGAATATGGCAAAGTAAAAAATGCAGGTGGTGATTTGAAAGCATTTTTAGAAACACAAAAAAATGGTGGCGCAAGGGATAACGGGCGCACGCCTATGCAGTGGGACAGTGCTGCCAATGCAGGCTTTACGACAGGAATACCATGGTTAAAAGTAAATGAAAATAAAAGCGAAATTAACGTTGCTGCCGCAGAAGTTAATCCTAATTCTACCCTTAGTTATTTTAAAAAAATGATTAAACTCCGCAAGGAGCATAAAGATATTTTGGTGTATGGAAAATATACCTTGCTTGACAGAGATAACCCAAATGTATATGCTTACACAAGAGAAGCAGATGGCAAAAAAGTATTGGTTCTTTTAAACTTTAAAAAAACTATCAGTGCGTTTAAATTAAACGGTTTAACAATTGCCGATGAATGGATAAATAATTTGCAGCCCTTAAAAACGGTTGATGGAACAGTAAACCTACAACCTTATCAGGCATGTATTGTAAACTTAAAATAATTTTATTCCTTATTTAAAAAATTTTATCCATCAATGAATTCACTAACCAAAACCAACAGAATTGAATTAGTAGATGCGCTTAGAGGGTTTGCCATATTGTGTATTGTAGTGTTACATAATATGGAACGTTTCGAATTTAATTATTCATTGCAGGAGCTTCCGTTATGGGTAAAGGAGTTAGATAAAAAAGTAATGTTCTTCGCTTATTTTTTATTGGGAGGTAAGGCCTATGCTATTTTTGCTTTGCTTTTCGGATTTAGCTTTTATGTTCAAAATAATAACCAGCAAATACAAGGTAAAGATTATCGCCTCCGTTTTTTTTGGAGAATGATTTTGTTATTAATTTTTGGCTTTATAAACACGGCATTTTACCAGGGCGATATACTTACATTATATGCCATATTTGGCTTAATATTAATACCGACTTGTAACCTGAGTAATAGAACAGTTTTTATTATTGCTATCTTTTTAATGGCGCAGCCGATTGAAATTGGTCGCAGCTTATATGCGTTGGCTAACCCGGCTTTTGTTCCCTCACCTAACCTTTCAGATGGTTATTATAAAGAAATTGCCGCTTATATGAACAATGGTGATTTTGTAGATTATGTTGTTGGCAACGTAACCTTAGGCAAAACCGCATCACTTTTATGGTCGTGGGAAAATGGAAGATTTATGCAGGCTCCTGCACTGTTTTTATTGGGGTTTTTAGCAGGCAGAAAAAAACTTTTTGTAATTAATGAAACAACCATTATGTTTTGGAAAGATATTTTAAAATATGCGGTGATTATTTTTGTACCCCTTTATTTAATGAACATGTATTTACCTGACATGGTAAAGAGACCTGCATTGTTAAATCCATTAAAAGTAATATTTGCATCATGGGCAAACCTCGCTTTCATGTTTTTTTTAGTTGCAGGTTTTATTTTGCTTTTCCAAAAAAGTACCTACAATAAAATTTTAAGTCACTTAGTACCTTTTGGTAAAATGGGCTTAACAAATTATATTTTACAATCCATGGCAGGTTCTACATTGTATTATAAATATGGTTTTGGACTATACAAATACACGGGTGCTTTTTATGGTATTTTTATTGGCATTGCGCTTTTTTTCATAAACCTGGCATTTTGTAAATGGTGGCTTAAAACACACAAGCAAGGGCCATTGGAGTATTTATGGTATAAAGCAACTTGGTTTAATTACGGCAAAAATATCACTTCCTCTTCTAACAATGTTGCTTCACCAATGAGTAATAACGATGCCATTAAAACTATCTAGGGTAAAAATAAATATGGCGGACACTTTAATTGCAATGCTTTTTAATTTTTTACTTTTTTGATAGAAATCAACTTAACAAAACAAGTTAAACCTTACATTTATAAATACTGAATAGTAGAAAAATCACTTACAGCCTTGCATCATTAAACTAAAATAATATTAAACTTCTTTAAACATTTATTATGAAATTAATTTTTGGAATGGTCTTAACTGTGCTCACAATAAAAAATTTTGCACAAACAAAATTTCCTTATCAGAATGCCTCTCTTGGTATTGACAAACGAGTGGCTGATTTGCTTGCAGCCTCTTTTTTTTCCGTTTACAAATAAAAAATATTTACAGCAAACGTTTGCAAAACATTTAAAGTATCTATTCAAAGCTATTAAGCATTTTAAAATGCTACATTGTCACACCATCGTTATTTACAAGATAGTCAGAATGTTTATGTGTAAATCTTGGATGGCATTATGCCGAGAATGAAAAAATTGCACTCAATAATATTCAATTCGGTATAACTACCAAACTTCAATTTATTTATATGAAAAAATGGTCTCTTGTTCCAATGTTGTTCTTTACATCTTTTAGTTTTTGTCAATCAATAAACCCATGGAAAATAACTGCCACTAAAATAGACCCTAATAACTATTATGGCGTAACAGTAGCAAACGGAATGCTGGGCGTAGTAAGCAGTGCAGAACCATTTAAAGTAAAAGATGTGGTGCTTGCAGGTGCGTATGATTTGTATGGTCGTGGGAGGGTGGGAAACTTTTTAAAGAGTTTTAATCTGCTAAATATGTACATGGAAATAGATGGCAGAAGACTCGGTGCCGCTGATGCTACAAATATGGAGCAATCATTGGATATGCAAAACGCATCGTTTACCACTACGTTTGATTACGGCGATAAAGCTACCGTTACTTATACTTATTATTCCTTGCGGCAGTTACCATACACCGTATTGATGAATGTAACAGTTACTGCAAAAAAGGACATTAATATAAATGCAGCAAGTGTAATGGAAGCACCCGATGCTTTAAAGAATGTAGAGAATTATTACAATGAAATTGACAGGCCTCACGTAGTAATCAGTTTACTTACAAGTCAGGCAAAAAGCCCAACAGGAAAATTAACCATGTGTGCAAGTAATAGCTTTTTATTTACAGAACCGCATGGTAACGAACCAAGAGTGATACACGAAATGTGGGACAATAATATGCATTTAATGAAGTTTGGTAAAAAAATAAATGCAGGTACGAGTTATACATTTTCTATTGCTGGCAGTAGCATTACTTCCGCTCATCATGCCGACCCATTAAACGAAGCGGAGCGTTTAACTATTTATGCAAAACTGGAAGGCGCAAAAAGATTGGTTGAGTTTCACCAGAAAGCATGGGCAGGTTTATGGACAAGTGATATAATAATTGAAGGCGATGAACAGGCGCAACAAGATGTACACAGCATGTTGTATCATTTATATTCTTTTACAAGAGAAGGTACGGCATTAAGTCCTTCGCCAATGGGTTTAAGCGGCTTAGGTTATAACGGTCATGTGTTTTGGGATACAGAATTATGGATGTACCCTGGCTTGCTGGTGTTGCATCCTGAAATTGCAAAGAGCATGGTGGAGTATCGTTTTCAACGATTGGAAGCGGCGAAAAGAAATGCATTTAGCGTAGGTTATAAAGGTGCAAAATTTCCTTGGGAAAGTGCAGAAACAGGCGTAGAAGAAACACCTGTTTGGGCATTGAGTGGCCCGTTTGAAATTCATATTACAGCATGTGTTGGAATAGCTGCGTGGAATTATTATTGCGTAACGCAGGATAAAGATTGGCTTAAAGAAAAAGGATGGCCAATATTAAAAGAAACAGCAAACTTTTGGGCAAGCAGGGTTGAAAGAAATGGCGTAAATAAATTTGAAATAAAAAATGTGGTGGCTGCAGATGAGTGGGCCGAAAATGTAGATAATAATGCGTTTACCAATGCGGCTGCAAAAACAAATTTGCAATACGCAAACATGGCGGCACAAATTTTAGGTATTGCAAAAGATGCAGATTGGGAATTGGTAGCAAACAATCTTCCTTTTACAAAAATGGCAAATGGTGTAACTGCTGAGCATGACACTTACAAAGGTGAAGGGATAAAACAAGCAGATGTAAATTTATTGGCTTACCCATTAAAACAAATTACTGATCCGGCACAAATAAAAAAAGACCTGGATTTTTATTCAACTAAAATTCCGAATGAAGGCACACCTGCAATGACACAGGCAATCTTTGCATTATTGTATTCCCGCTTGGGAGATGCACAAAAAGCAGACTATTGGTTTAAGGATGCTTATCGTCCCAACTTAAACCCTCCTTTTAGAGTAATTGCAGAAACGAAAGGCGGAACTAACCCATATTTCGCAACGGGTGCCGGTGGTGTTATACAAGCGATATTAATGGGCTTTGGAGGTTTAGATATTACCCCTACAGGTTTGCAACAAATAAAATCTACCTTACCAACAGGTTGGAAAAGCCTTACAATAAAAGGGGTTGGAAAAGATAAAAAGACGTACACAGTAAAATAAAAATATAACGGGTGCATCTCATTTTCACAAATAATAAAATTGCAAACGTTTGCAATTAAAAAGTCTATCATCTATTCATCTAAACCTTTTTTTCTTCTACTAAATTTCTTACATTCATGTATTGTATTACCAACAATTACTGATCGCTTTTTGAAAAAAGTAATTACCATATTTTTTTTATTTATCATGCTGTTTAACACAGTGGGCTATCGTTTTGTTTTTGCTTATTTAGAGAAAAAAACTACCGAAAAATTAGATCTGGCTATTGATCAGGGAAATTACGACCACCAAAATCTTATCGAAATAAAAATACCGCTTAACATGCCTTATGTGTCTGATAAGGATTATGAAGATGCCTACGGTGAAACAGAAATAAACGGAACGAATTACCAGTATGTAAAAAGAAAAATTAGTCAAAACATTTTGTACCTATTATGCCTTCCAAATTATGAGAAAAATATGCTGGTTGCAGCAAAACATACTATCGAAAAAAACGCCGTTCAGTTGGATAATAAAAAATCTAATCAAAAAAACCCTGTTAC
>Ga0105047_10011770_pt1 | contig 14157 bp, 8 predicted proteins | sample MAT04_FD_78384 | JGI IMG/M metagenome (GOLD analysis project Ga0105047, IMG submission 78384) | Freshwater microbial communities from Lake Fryxell liftoff mats and glacier meltwater in Antarctica - MAT-04 (megahit assembly) | ecosystem: Environmental > Aquatic > Freshwater > Ice > Liftoff... | reverse complement strand
GCGTCGCGCATGCAGGCGTGGCAGAAACCCGCGTACGTCAGGATGTTCATCCCGCCGAGGAATCCGGCTGTGAAGACGGTCTCGGGTTCCTCGAAGACTTCCCGGGCCGTGCCGCTTTGGTCCACGCGGCCGCGGTGCATGACCACGAGCTGGTCGGCGAGCTCGAGGGCTTCCTGCTGGTCGTGGGTGACCATGATGCTGGTCAGGGCGTGTTCGCGTTGAACGTCGCGGAGCGTCTGCCGCAGTTGCTGTCGCACCTCGGCGTCGAGCGCCCCGAGCGGCTCGTCGAGCAGGAGGATGCGCGGCCGCTGGGCGATCGCCCTGGCGAGGGCGACCCGCTGCTGCTGCCCGCCCGACATCTGCGACGGGTACTTCGCGGCGTGGGGCAAGAGGCCCACGCGATCGAGGAGGGACTCGGCTTGCCGGCGGCGCTGGACGCGGGGAACGTCCCGCGGCACGGCGAATTTCACGTTGTCCAGCGTCGACAGGTTGGGAAACAGCGCGTAGGACTGGAACACAATCCCGCACCCCCGACTCGCCGGGGGGTCGCCGGACACGTCCTCGCCGTCCATCAGCACGCGGCCCGAGTCCTGCTTCTCCAGCCCCGCGATGATCCGCAGCAGCGTCGTCTTCCCGCAGCCGCTGGGCCCGAGCAGCACCACGAACTCCCCCCTGCCGAACTCCAGCGAGATATCCGACAGCACCCGCTGCGCTCCGAACGATTTGCCCACCCCCCGTACCGACACGAATTCACCGCGTCCAGCCCCCCCCCGGCCCGCCGCGCGCACCTCCCCCGCCGCGGCAGCCGCCACGACCGAACTACTTCCCTGCGCCAAAACGCCTGTTCCACTCATCGAGAATCCGCTGCCGGTTGTTCGCCGCCCACACGAGGTCGTTCTTGATCATCTGCTTCGACACGTCGGCCGGGTAGCCATCGCGCTCGGTCTCCACGTCTTTCCGAGACACCACCCCGTACGACGTCCCGTACAACGCCACCGCCGTCTTACCCGACGCCCAGTCCAGAAACGTCCGCGCAGCCGGCGAGATCTTCGCCTTCCGCACGAGCGCCGACGCCTCCATCTCCCAACCGCTCCCCTCGGCTGGGAACACCACCTCCAGCGGCGCACCCTTCCTCTTCAGCGCCAGCGACGCATAGCAGAAGCTCACCCCGATCACCGATTCGCCCGAAGCCGCCATCTTCGCCGGCTTGCTGCCGGAGTGCTCGTACGACGCCACGTTCTTGTGCAGCGCCCCAAGGTAGGCCCACCCCTTTTCCTCGCCCATGAGCTGCAGAATCCCGGAGACGGTTAGGAACCCCGTGCCTGAGCTGGCGGGGTTGGAGATGGAGATCAGGCCTTTGTACTTGGGGTCCAGAAGGTCGGCGTAGCTTTTGGGCGCGGGTAGGCCGCGTTTTTCCAGCTCGATTGTGTTGCAGGCGAAAGCGGTCATCCAGGCGTTGCCCGCGACCCACGCGGGAGGGCTGGCTGGGTCGCGGAAGGCGGGGTCGATCAACGACAGCTCACGGGGTGCGTAGGGCTCGAGGAGTTTCCGCTGGTCAGCCGAGATGAGGCTCGTCGCGGCGATTTGCCAGAGCACATCGGCGCGGGGGTTCTCGGCTTCGGCCATGAAACGGGCCGTGATGATCCCGGTCGAGTCGCGGACGATCGCGACGTCAATGCCGGGGTTCTTGGCTGAGAAGTCCGCCAGCAATTTGCGGATCAGCTCGTTCTCCATCGACGTGTAAACGATGATCTTCGACCTCTCGACGGCGCCCGCCCCCGCGCAACACACCGCCATCCCCACCGCCAACACCGCCATAAGCCAAATTCGAACGCTCATCGTATCTCCGCCAATCCGGCCGCCGCCACAGCCGCCTGCAAAGCTTCCCCTAACTCGGCTGGGCTGAATCCCATCTCCTCGGCCACCTCGTCAAACGCCGCGAGCAACCGCCCGATGTCCGACACGGTGAGGTCGCCGATGTGGCCCACCCGGAAGCAGTCGACCTTGCTCAACTTGCCCGGGTAGATCACGAACCCCCGCCGGTGCAGGCACTCGTAAAACGCCGGGAAGTTGAAGCCGGTGGCCGCCGGGTACTTCACGGTTGTGATGATCCCCGAGCGATGTTGGGGTTCGATGAGCACCACATAACCCCGCGCCTCCAGCCCCTCCACCAGCGCCCGGTGCATCGCTTCGTACCGCCCCCGCCGCGCCGCGACGCCGCCTTGCTCGCAATGCTCCATCAGCGCCCGCTGGAACGCCAGCAGCACGTGCGTCGGCGGGGTAAACCTGAATCGCCCGTGCGTCTCCAAACCGCGCCACTGGTCGTGCACGTCCAACGACAGGCTCCTCGCCCGCCCGTATGACGCCTCCAACCGCGACCGCCGCCCCAGCACGCACCCGATTCCCGGCACGCCCTGCAAACACTTGTTGCTGCTCGCCACCACCCAGTCGATCCCGCCCCCGTCCACATCAATGCCATACGCCCCGAAGCTACTCATCGCGTCGACCACAAGCTCGACATCCCGCCCATTCCGCGCCATTCGAACCGCCCTGCCGATCCCCACCACATCGTTCATGATCCCGGTCGTCGTCTCGCAGTGCACCACCGCCACCGTCGTGATCTCCGGCGCCGCCGCCACCCGCGCCGCAACCACTTCGGCACGTACCGGCTCGTCCTCGGCGAAGCGCACCTCCTCCACCGCGATCCCCGCCGCCCGCGCGATCTTCACCATCCGATCGCCATACGCCCCGTTGCTCGCCACCAGCAGCCGCCCCGGCAGCCCGTCGTCCGTCAGTACCGGCACGGCCGCCCCGATCGCGGCTTCGACAGCGAACGTTCCGCTCCCCTGAAACAGCACGCAGTCCCACTCGGCGACGTCCAACGCGCCCACCGCCAGCACGCGATTCCGCACGTCTGCCGCCACCTCGATGAGCTCCCGGTCCCACGCCCCGATGTCGCGCGACATCGCCGCCCGCACCGCTTCCGACGTGTTGGCCGGGCCGGGCGTGTGCAGCTGCATTCCCGGCCGGGGCGACCGCGCCAGCGCCTCCGGCAGGAACGAAACGTCCTCAATCAAATCCGTGTGCGGACACGCCGCCAGTTGCCCCCGCGTGTGCGACCCACGACACACACCCACCACCCGCCCGCACCCCGCGTTGGTCCCCTCCCAAAGGTCGCTGGGCGTATCCCCCACCTTCACCACCCGCCCGCACGACACCACGCCCGTCAGCGCCATCGCACGGTGAATCATAAACGGCGCCGGACGGCCCGCCACCACCTCATCGCTCGTCACGCTCGCGTCAATCAGCCCCGCCCGATCCCAGCCGAGGCGCTCGATGATCGCCGTCGTGATGTCCCGCGAGAATCCTGTGTTCAGCCCGATCTTCATCCCCGCCCGTCGCATCCGCTCGAAGGCTTCCGACGTCCCCACGATCTCCGCCACCGACGGATCGCCGCGGTAATACTCGATCATGCTCTCGACAAACCCGCGGTGAATCCGCGACACCACATCCGGCTCGGCGACGCCCAGCCCCTCTTCGAGCAGCGCCGCGATCGCCTTTGGCTTGGGGATGCCCATCACCCGCACCGCGCTCGCCAGCGGCACTTCCAAGCCAATCATCTCCCTGATCGTCCGCAGCAAACACGCCGCCACCGGATCGCCCACGTCTCGAACAGTCGTACCGGCGAGGTCCAGAATCACAAGGTCATAGCGTGCTGTCATGGTCGGTTGCCTCCAAGTCCAGCACTATCCCCCCCCGCCCCGCCCGCCAACACGCCCTGCAGCGCAAATCCCCACCAACGTCGCGCACCGCCACCACGCCCTCAGCCGGCATCTGACCGCCGCTCCATTTAGAGTGCGCTAAATTCCGCCCGCTCAGCCCCGCCTTGACACGATCTTTACACAAATTGCGCTAATAACAGGTCACTCATGCCCTTACTCCCGTCCGAAAAACCGAAGGTCCGCCGCATCGCGGTGCTCGTTGAAACCAGCACTTCGTGGGGCAGCGTCATCGTCGCGGGAATCAGCGACTTCGCCCGAAAGCTGCAACTCGAAACCGGCGAACGCTGGACCCTGTACGTCGACTCCCGCGGATACTTCGAGCGGCAGGAGCTGCCGACGTGGTGGAAGGGCGACGGCGTCATCGCCCGCGTCAACACCCCCCTGCTCGTCCAGCAGGTCCGGCTGGCGTCGATCCCCTGCGTCAACGTTTCGCAGATCCGGATTCCGGGCGCGGACATCCAGCAGGTCACCAGCAACCAGGCGCAGATCGGTCGCCTCGCAGCCGAAACCCTCATCCGCACCGGCGTCAAACACTTCGGCTATTACGCTCCGCCCAAACGCGATTTTTACCGCGACGAAATCATCACCTCGTTCATGCAGACCCTCCTGGAAGCCGACCTCCCCGCCCCCGCCGTCTTCGACCCCGACCGCACGCTGCGCAGCGACTCCAACCCCCACGACACCCTCGAGCCCCTCGTGCAATGGCTGGCCTCCATCCCCCGCCCGACGGGAATCCTCTCTTGGAACTTCCACGGCGGGCACAGGGTCTGCGAGGCGTGCTGTTTCGCGGGAATCGAAGTTCCCTCGCAGGTTTCAGTACTTTCGGCTGACTACGACCAGCTGATTTCCGACATCTGCGACCCCCCTCTGACCTGCATCGACCAGTCTGCCAGGCAGGTCGGCTACGTCGCAGCTGCCGAGCTTTACCGACTCCTCCAAGCCAGCCAGGTCGAGGAACCCAAGATCATCAACTCCGCCGGCGTCGTCTGGAAAAAATCCGTTGTCACCGAACACGTCAACGATGAACTCGTCAGCACCGTCATCCGACACATCGCAGCCAACATCTTCCGCGAAATCACCGTCGACGAACTCTGCGACCTCGTCGCCGTCTCACGCCGCAAACTCGAGCAACACTTCCAACGCACCGTCGGCCACGGCCCCGTGGCACACATCCAACGTCTCCGCCTTCGCGAGGGCTGCCGACTCCTCGCCGAGTCAGACCTGCTGATCAAACAAATCGCGACCAAGTTCGCCTTCCGCAATTCCGAGCAATTTCAGCGGCTGTTGAAATCTGAAACCGGGATGACCCCCGTGCAGTACCGCGAGTTTCACCGCCGGCCGAAAAGGGGGGCCCTCCCTCCGGCAGTACTGCCATTGCTGACCACCCCCCCGAACGTGGGGTCTCTTACATTGCAGCGTGAGTCCGCCCCCACAGTCGATGACAGATACCTGCTCACTGGGAACCCCTGACCCCACCTTTGCGGTGCGCCCCATTCGACCGGAACTGCGCCCAGTTGCCCTTTCACCTCAATCCACCCACACACCGGCAACTTATTTTAGTGGTTGTTGTGATCGCACGACCGCCGCAGAGTTTCCGCCGCAAAGGAGTTTGCATGACCGCGATTTCCACGACCGCCGCACCGTCCGCCGGGTTCCGATCCCGGGGGTTTACCCTGGTGGAGCTTCTGGTGGTGATCGGAATCATCGCCCTGCTGATCGGCATTTTGCTGCCGTCACTGGGGGCGGCTCGCGAGCAAGCCCGCAAGCTTCAGTGCGCTTCCAATCTTCGCCAGATCGGAATCGCCATGAACATGTACGCCAACGAAAACAAAGACATGTACTACCAGAACCCCACGAACAAGGGGAACTGGATCGGCGGGTTCAGCTTGGGCAACAGGTCGTTCGTGTGGGTCTTCCGCCCGACGGACGCGGACGCGTACTGGGGCGTCGCGTACATCAAATACTTCACAAAATTTCCTTTCGAGCGGTACTACCCGGCCCCGGTGGGCACGCCGGCTGAGTTCTTCACAGTCTCCTCGGCGATCAACCCGGCCCGGTCGCTGTTCAACTGCCCGTCAAACAAAACGATGGACACCGAAGCCACCTTCACCGACAACGGCGACGACATCAAAGCCTCATACGGCTTGAACAGCCTCGTCACCACTCCGCGCGCTTGGCGCAACACCGACCGGCCCCGGGTGACCAACGTGGTCAAGCGCAACAATTTCCGCAACCACTCCACGGTGATCGTGGCCCAGGACCACGTCGAGCATCTCTTGGAGATCGGCTACTCCGATGGCGGGCTGACCGACTCGCTGGCGAAGTTTTCCTCGCCGAAGAACCTTGCCCAGTGGCGGCGCGAATTCAACTCGGCGTACTGGGTGTTCCCCGACGCGATCAACGAGGTCTTCCGTCACCGCCGACAGACCAACGTCCTTTGGATGGACGGCCACGTGGACTCGGTGGCCCGCGGATCCAACGAAGGCATGGGGTACTTCAAGGAATCGATGTACACCGGCAAGCCGTTCCCCTGAGGTCGTCACCAAGGCAATTGCCGCAACGCGGAAAACAACGGACGCCGCCCCGACCACGGGCGGCGTCCGCTTCATTAAACCTCTCGCAATCCTCAGCCGGCTGAGATAGCAGTTAACAAGGTCTGCTCCGCGAAGTCCATATCGGCTTGCGGAAGGTTGATCGGCGCGACGAGGGTGAGCACTCGGCCCGACGACACCTTGAAGCTCAGCCCGACACGCAGGCAGCGGTACATCACCCGCTCGGCTTGGCTTTCGTCCGCCAGTTCGACGGCGAACATCATGCCCAGTCCGCGCACATCGACCACACCGGCGAGTGTGCCGAGCGAGCGGCGCAGGCGAGACAGCGTGGCCTCACCGAAGTTGCGGGCACGTTCGAGAAGCCCCTCATCTTCGATCACCGCCATCGCGGCCAGCGACGCAGCCGCCGCGAGCGGGTTCTTCTCGTGCGTGTAGTGACCGAGGGCGATGTCGCCGGTGAGCTCGGGCGGCACCCACTTGGACCGAATGGCCACAGCCGCCAGCGGAATCACCCCCGCGCCGATCGCCTTGCCCATCGCCACCGCATCGGGCACGACGCCGAACCGCTCGAAGGCGAACCAGTCGCCCGACCGGCCCATGCAGGTTCCGATCTCGTCGAAGATGAGCATCGCCCCGTGCTCGTCGCAGAGCTTTCGCACGCCGCGCCAGTATTCCGCGGGTGGCACGGTGATCGTCGACCACCGCACGGCTTCAGCCACCACCGCACCGATCTCCCCCTCGACGCGGAACAGCCGCTCCATCTCGCCCAGCGCCTCGTCCACCGCCCGCCCCGGCGTCCAAGGGTGCACATGCAGAGTGCCCGGAAGGAGCGGGCCCATGCGGTCGCGGAACATCCGCTCGCCGCCGATGCTGATGGTGTCCAGCGAGGATCCGTGGAACGACCCCCACATGCCGACAGCTTTGTACCTCCCGGTGGCGAGTCGGGCCGTCTTTAGCGCCGTACCGACCGCCAGCGACCCCGCCGGCGCGAATAGCACGCGCCAGTCGCCACCCCCTCCGCCTCCCGGCAGTTGCCCGGCGATCTTCTCGGCGAGGCGAATGGCTGGCTCGTTGGTGTAGCGCCGCGTCGAGAAGGGGAGCTTGGCGAGCTGTTCCGCGACGGCTGCGATCACCTTCGGGTGTGCAAAGCCCAGCACATGCACGCCGTTGCCGTGGAAGTCGAGAATCCGCCGGCCCTCGCCGTCGATCAGATACGGCCCATCGCACCCGGCCAGCGCGTTCATGCACGGCGTCGAAAGCGACTGGTGCACGAAGATCGCCTCATCCCGGTCGAGCAGGGCACGGGTCGAGGCGTTGTGGTGCCCCGCGCGAAATTCGGCACGGGCGGTCGACTTGTTGCTGTCCCCCTCCTCCACACGTGCGATCCGATCGACCTTCCCGCCGCCCGACGCATTGTCGTGACTCATATCTGCTCCGAAACTACTTGCTCATCTCGAACGAATCGAACAGCCGGTTGTCCAAGTCGAACACCTTGAACGACAACTGCCTCCCGATCACCGTCACATAGCTGTAGTGGTGCGTGATCCGCCCCTGCGCCATGAACCAAGTCCGGCTCGGCGCGAACGCCTCCAGCCCGCCACCCGAACCGCCCGTCGTGATGTACCGCACCCCCGTCGGGTCGACCTTGCCGCCGCGGATCGGGTGTGTCCGCTCGTAGAGGTGGATGTGCCCGTTAAACACGAAGTCGACATTGTGCTTCTCGTACAGCGCAGCCAGCGGCCGGTGCTGCATCCCGCCCCACGTCGACGGCCCGCGGTAGGTGTCACCGTGGTCATCGTTGTCGCTGGAGTAGATCGGGTGGTGGTGGCAGACAAACTTCCACAACGCCTTGGACTCGCCCAGCGCCTTCTCAAGCCACTGATACTGCGGCGTGCCGGGGAGAATCGGCTTGTTCGTGTCCACCATGAACACCTCCGCGTCGCCATACTTAAACGCGTAATAGTTTTCCGGGTTGGGCAGGGCGAAATAGTCGTAGAACCAGTGGGTGTCTTCCTCGTGGTTGCCGATCGCGGGGTACACGCAGATGCGACTCATGAGTGTGTGGCTGGGCTTGAAAAACTCCTCTGTCCACTCTCGCTTGTCCGAGCCTTTCCCGACGATGTCGCCGACGTGGATCTGGAAATCGGGGCGGAGCGCGTAGACATGTTCTGCGATCTTGGCTGTAACTCCGGGGTTGTTCTGCGTGTCGCCGATGATGGTGAAGGCGATCGCCTCGCCCGGGCCGGCGGCTGTGCGGAAGGTGTATACCTCGCTGCGGGAGATCACTTCTTCCCCCCGCCGGGAGGTCACGCGGTAGAAGTACTGCTGGGACGGCTTTAGCCCGGTCAGCTCGACGTGGTGGAGCGTTTTCGACTCAGCCGACTCCTTCGCCTCGGTCATCGGCAGCGACGTGCCGTACTCGACGTAGCTGCCGGCGTCCTCCGCCGTTTCCCAGGCGATGGTGATTGAGTTCATCGTCGCATAGTTCAGAAATGGCGCGACCACGAACGGGGTCTTCGGCGGCGGGAGCGGGTCCCAGTTTACGGCGTCCGCGTGCGGCTTGAACGCGGTGGCCACCTGCTCCGCCGTCATTGCTTCGTGCGTCATGCTGATTTCTCCGAGCAATCCTGTCATGGGGTAGGTTTCGGTCGCGTCGAGGTAGCACCCGAGCGCGACGGTGGCCGGGCTGGGCGGGTAGTTCACGTCGCCGGACTGTTCCGCGCTCTCGGCGACCTGTTTCCCGTTGACGTAAAGGCGCATCGTCGCCCCGTCATAGGTTCCGGTGACGAGGTACCACCGCCCCGGAGCAAACGCGGCGGGAGCCTTGAGGTACGTCAACTTCCCGTCGCCATCATCAGCGCCCTTCGTGCTCAGGGCGAACGAAAACTTGTCCTTGATGAACCCGAGAATGATTCCGTACTCCGTATTCCCGTCGTCTTGCATGCACGAGAAAAACGCCCCCCAGTCCTGCGCCGCGTCGGGCAAGACCCACGCCGACACCGAGAACGCCCGCTTGGGCAAATCGCCCAAGATCGTGTTGTGGTCCTTCGCCACCACCAGCCAGTCGTCCCTTCCGTTGAGCATCACCCCCGACGACGGGCCGCGCTTCTTCAGCTCGAGCTTCCGCTGTCCCATCGCCACCAGCTTGCCGTCGGCGGCGGTTACACCCTTTCCATCAGCCGAGACCTTGCCCGCGACGGAAAACTTAAACCCCCCGCCCTCCGGACCGACCCGCGTCGCCGACCACGACGGTAAGATTGCCATCCCGAAGAGAAGCCCCAACAACGCCAAGCATGCTGTCCGTCCGCGAACCATTGCGTACCTCCTCGTTTCGACACCGCCCAATCGGGCCAACGGATTAAGCGTAATCCCCTCAAGTCAGCGTCCGTTAAAGCTCCACCCCGCCGCAGCGCAAGGCACACCCCAAACCGCGCAATCCGCCACCTCGTCGCACTGCTAACACCATGTCAGCGCATGGACGCCACCCCCTCCGTCGGGGTAGCACCGGTGCACAATGTTCCAACTTCTCGTCTCTGTCGGGTTTCTGCTCGCCCCCTCCACCCAACCGGCTGGGCCGGATCTCGCCGGGCTGCGGTTAAACCAGATTCAGGTCATCGGGTCCCACAACAGCTACAAGCAGCCGATCGAACCCGGCTTGCTCGAACTCGCCAAATCCGCCGGGCGCGACCTCACCTCGCTGGATTACGCCCATCCGTCACTGACGGACCAGCTCAATCTTGGGCTGCGGAATCTGGAGATCGACATTTACAACGACCCCTCCGGCGGCTTGTTCGCGTCGCCATTGGCGCTCAAGCTCCTCGCATCCGCCGGGAAAACGCCCCGCCCGTTCGACCCCGAGCACGAAATGCTGCAGCCCGGATTCAAGGTGTTGCACATACACGACATCGACTTCAGATCTCACAACCTTACCTTGACCGGAACCTTGAAGGAATTGCGAAGCTGGTCCGAGCAGAACCCCGCACACGTCCCAGTGTTCGTACTCATGAACCTCAAGAGCGGCGCAGCCGGCTTCCCCGGCGAAACCAAGCCAATTCCCTTCGACGCCGCCGCCCTCTCCGCCCTCGACGCCGACATCCGAACCCACCTGGGCAGCCAGCGCCTCCTCACGCCCGACGACATCCGCGGGGACGACGATTCCCTCCGCCACGCCGTTGTCACACGCGGCTGGCCATCGCTCGACGCCGCCCGGGGCCGATTCATTTTCATCCTCGACGAAGGCGACCCCGTCCGCGGGCTGTACCTGCGCGACAACCCCACGCTCGCCGGTCGGGTGCTCTTTCCGACCGTTAACATCGATCACCCGGCTGCGGCGATTCTGGTGATCAACGACCCGCTCGGGAAAGCAACCGAGATCCGCGCCGCCGTCGACGCGGGATTCATCGTCCGCACCCGGGCCGACGCGGGCACGACCGAGATGCGGACGGGCGACCTTGGCCGGTTCGCAGCCGCAGCCGCCTCCGGCGCGCAGGTCATCTCCACCGACTACTACCTCCCCGACTGGCGGATCAACCCCGACTTCGTGGTGAGGTTTGCGGGTGCACCGTTCTCTCGCCGCAATGCCGTGACGGCACCCAACCCCTGACCGCCCAGCGCAGCCGCCCCCGCACGCAGCGCACTGCCAGAGGCTGAAAACCCGCCCAGCACCGCGATTTACGGCGGCTCCGCTCAATCTCCCTTAATCCCCGTCCTTTAACGTTGCAGCCATCGACATTCCTCCAACCCACGGACGACACATGACGCTTCGCGCCCTTGCCGCCTCGGCTGCCCTGCTGCTCTGCACCGCCCTTGCTCTCGCCGCCCAGCCACTACCCGGGGTGAAACACGTCGTCGTCATCGGTGTTGACGGGCTTAGCCCGGCCGGGATCGACTTCGCCCACACGCCTGTGCTCAACGACCTCATCCGCGACGGCTCGTACACGTTCAAAGCACGCGCCGTGTTTCCGACAAGTAGCTCGAGCAACTGGATGTCGATGATCTCCGGCGCCGGCCCGGAGCTCCACGGCGTCACCGGAAACGACTGGCAGCGCGACGACGGCAGCGTCGTCCCCGTCGAAACCGGAATCGAGGGGATGTACCCCACGATCTTCAGCCGGCTCCGCGCCGCCCGACCCGACGCCAAGATCGTCGTCGTCCACGATTGGGACGGCTTCGCCCGCCTTTTCGAACACTCCGCCTGCGACGTCGCCCTCCAACGAGACTCCGCAGCCGCCACCACCTCGACCGCGATCGAACATATCAAAACCCTCAAACCGACTCTCACCTTCATCCACCTCGACCACGTCGACGGCGCCGGCCACGGTTCCGGTTGGGAATCCGGCCCGTATCTCCAAGCCGTCACACTCGCCGACTCGTACATCGGGCAGGTCGTGGCCGCGCTTAAAGACGCGGGCATGTGGGACTCAACGATCCTGATCATCACCTCCGACCACGGCGGCGTGGCCCGCAGCCATGGCGGAGAGTCGATGGCAGAGATCGAGATACCGTGGATCATCCACGGGCCCGGAATCGCAAAATCCAGCCGAATTCTGGCGAGTGTGAACACAATCGACACTGCAGCCATGGTCGCCCGAGCGCTGGGTTTCACGCTCGCCCCGTCGGCGCTCGGTCGCCCGGTGGAACAGGCGCTGGCGACCAGTCCGGAGGGTCCCGGGCAGTCGGTGACCACGCCGTACATCCCCGCACCGCGGATTTCGCCCCGATCAGCGCGACTGGTCGACGAGTCGGGCGCAGTGACGCTGACTTCGGAGGTCGACGGCGCGGAAATCCGTTACACCATCGACGGCTCGACGCCCACCGCGAGCTCGCCGCTCTACTCGGCCCCCATTCCGATTGCCCGCTCGACCGGCCTGACCGCCGCGACGTTCACTGCCGAAGGACAAAGTCAGCCGGTCACCGCGAACTACCGCGTCCTGACGACAATCCCCGGCAAGGGGGCGTCCTTCGAAGTCTTCGCCGGCCACTTCAATCTTGTGCCCAACTTCACCGGGCTGTCCGTCGCCAAGCGAGGCACAAGCCCGGAGATCGACTTCGAGGACCTCTCAATCCCGGTTGAGTCATTCGCGGCACGGTTTAAGGCTACCCTTAATCTGGAAACGGCTGGAACCTACAAGTTCTGGACCGAGTCCGACGACGGGAGTCGACTTTTCATCGACGGCAAGTCGGTGGTGAACAACGACGGCGACCACGGCCCGAGGCTCCGCAGCGGAGAAGTCAAACTTTCCCCCGGCCCGCACACCGTCGAGGTGACGTACTTCAACAGCACCGGATCGGGCGTGCTGCGGGTGTACATGGCGGCTCCGGGCGGTAAGCGGGAGCTTCTGGACAACAGCAAGCTGACGCCATCGCCGTATTAACGGATCGTTAACCCGCGAAGTGCCGAGCGAGATCGTGATCCACATCACTTACTTGAGCAAGCGTCTGATTCTCACCTTTATGTGCGCTGAATTCATGGGTGAGATGCGCTGCACTCGCACCCTCATACCCATTCCCCCGTAACCCCCGGAATTTCAGCCCAAACTGCCCCCGGTATTAGCCCCAACTTCGCGCCGCGACCGACAGTGCCTTAGCGCGACCGCACGACACTCTTCAACCTCAGAAGACTGAGTACCCAGCCAAGACCGTTGGCCGGGCGCTGCGGTGTTGGCCGGAGCGTCCGAGGTCGGGGTCGACATCCGACGGTGTCGAACCGCCCTGAAAGTCGCGTCCGGAAGTCACCGGCGGGCCGATTGGCTCAGCCGATTCCCAAAGGAGAGAAGATTATGCGGAATAGCACATCAATGCGGGTCGCCCCCGCGATCGCCATCGCCGTTGCGTGCATCAGCGTTGCCGGGTCGATCACATCGGCACAGCAACTTACCGACGTGTCGCTGATCGGGAACAAGAACTGGGCCTCTGGCAGCAACCAGGGCTACACGATGACGTTCGAGGACTTGAACGACGGCGATCGTTTCACCGGCCGGTGGAAGATCAACGCCAAGTCCGGTCCGCGCGTCTCCCAGGGCAACATCCCCCGGATCGACACGAACTGGACGCCTTACCTTCGCGGGCAGTGGAACTACGTGGTCGGCGTGTTCGAGCGCCGGATCGACAACACCACGCGGTACTCGACTTGGATCAACGGCGTGGAGCAGGACTTCCGCACGGGCGTCACCGACAACATGGACACGTTCGACAGCGTCAACCTCAACGGGACGGCTCTGAACCTCGACCTCAACCTCGGCCAGGACGGAACCGGCTTTTACAATGGCGGGCTTTCCTTCAAGGGCAAAGTCGACGACGTGGCCGTGTGGCGTCGGGCGGTCAGCGCTTCGGAAATCGCCTCGATTTACTCATCGGGTATCAACTCGGGTCTGAGCCTGAGCAACGTGGTGCAGTCGACCCCGACGATCGGCGGGAGCCTCGTCGGGCTGTACAACTTCAACGGGTCGGCAGCCGACACGGCGGGGACCGTCACGCCGAAGAATGGAGCGTGGAAAACCAACGCTGCGGGAACGGCGGAGAAATACACCACCGGCCTGTTTGGCCAATCGGCCGATTTCGACGGTCGCAACTATGTGACGCTGGGCACAGCCGGTCCCAACGGCACGGCCTTCCCCGACGAGTACAAGTTCGGCACGACCAGCAGCTTCACGTTCGGAGCTTGGATCTTCGAGGAAGTCCCGGCCCTCCCCGCCGACGCCAACTTCCTCGGCACGGGCGCAAACCGCCTCTCCTCAAACCCGATCAACTGGACCCGAGCCCCGTCGGACTGGGACGACACGGTCACCGTCACCTTCGCGACCGGCACGTCCGCCATCAATCCG